>Ga0209542_10006295_pt1 | contig 23150 bp, 17 predicted proteins | sample RifCSPhighO2_01_FD_184028 | JGI IMG/M metagenome (GOLD analysis project Ga0209542, IMG submission 184028) | Soil microbial communities from Rifle, Colorado - Rifle CSP2_plank highO2_0.1 (SPAdes) (version 2) | ecosystem: Environmental > Terrestrial > Deep subsurface > Rock core/Sediment ... | reverse complement strand
CCAAGTTCATCAGCTCTTACAAAGACCTGCCCTTTGCGGCTTACCAGATACAAACCAAGTTCAGAAATGAGCCGCGCGCCAAGTCGGGCCTGCTGCGTGGCCGCGAGTTCATGATGAAAGACCTCTACAGCTTCCATGCTTCGGAGGAGGATTTCGAAAGATATTATAAAGTTGTTGCCGACAGTTATCATAAGATTTTCAGGCGCTGCGGACTCGCTGCCTACTATACGCTCGCGCCCGGCGGCGATTTTACCGTTAAGAAGACTCATGAATTTCAGGTGGTCTCCGATGTAGGAGAGGACGTTATTTATCTCTGCAAGAAATGCGATTACGCGGAGAATAGTGAAATATCAAAGCTAAAGGCGGGCGCTAAGTGTCCGAAATGCGGAGGAGCGGTTGCGAAAGAGAAGGCTATTGAGGTCGGGAACATTTTCCCGCTTGGGACCAAGTATTCCGACGCTTTGGGATTGGGTTTTTTGAATGCCGAAGGCAAGCGCGAACCGGTTATCATGGGTTCCTACGGCATCGGGGTGGGCCGCTTGATGGGCACGGCTGTTGAAGTCTTTCATGACGAACGCGGCATTATCTGGCCCGAGGCTATCGCGCCCATGCGGGTTCATCTTTTACATCTCGGCAAAGACGACGGAGAGCGGGCGGACGACCTCTATTCTGCTTTGCAAAAGCGTGGAATTGAGGTACTTTATGATGACAGGAAAGATAAATCGGCGGGTGAAAAATTTGCCGAGGCTGACCTGCTGGGTCTGCCCTGGCGGGCCGTTATAAGCGAACGGAATGAGGGAAAAATTGAACTGAAGCGCCGCGGCGAAAAAGAGGCGCGGCTGGTTGAAGAGCGGGAACTTTTTGACCTTTTGTCGGCGAAGAATAGCGTATGAAAAATAAAATTTTATTCTATTTTTTCTCTCTATTCGTATACTTATTTCTTGTTGTCTCTCCCGCCTCCGCCTCCGAAACCAATATCCTAGCTTGCAATAACTTCTATGGAGGAAGTTATAACCACGACCTAACCCCAGACCCCCTCTGGATTCCGGCCGACCGACAACCGGGATATACGTTCGGCCTGACCGAAACCTCAACCCTGAACCGCGCCTTGGTCCCTCTATCGCGTACCACGGCCCGTTTTGACAATCCACAGCAGTATGTAGGCGGAGAATTTGACCTCTACGCCAACGTCTATCACGGCGCAGACATAATCGCTACCTCTACCCTCCAGCATTTTACCGACGCAGACGATATATTGGCCATTTCTCCCCATCCACTAACCCCCATGGCCTCAAGCACCTGGTGGAACTTCCATTTCCCCGATGGCGTTGCCTTTGTAGGCGGTGACAATACCTACCGTATAGCCATAAGAACAAGTGTTGGCTTTCCTACCTCGCCCAACTTCTTCTCCGAACAGAGCTACCCCTGTGGAGACAGCCGGTATATCACGAGCGATACCAATGCCGCCACGGTAAGCGTCTACTTCTATGAGGGCTCTGCAACTCTGCCACAGCCACCCGCCATCAAGGTGGCGGTGATACTCTCGGAGCCATACGGCAAGCCACATATTTCAACCCCAGTCACTGCGCAGCCCTGCAAGCTGATACCAGAGAAAACTTACCCGAACGGACATAGTCAAGAGTACTTCAACGACCTGCTCTTCTGCGTAAACGACTACTACCGTGAAAACTCATACGGAGCGGTAAGCTTTGATTTTACCATTTTTGATAAGGAGGGAGAGTGGTACAAAATCACAGACTCCGCAAAGACCGAGAGTTATTATGCGGATGGTCGGGAGTTGGAGTTTATTACTGATGCTATAGCGGAGGCGACGGGGGACTTTATCCCCGCCAACTTTGACGTGGTGTCTGTGGTGCATGCAGGCATAGCGGCGAATAACGAATCTGAAGGTTCGGTGCGTATGGATACTCAAGTATCAGGAACCCCAGCCGTGCTGCCATATAAAACCATTTTGGCTTCTGATGACGGAGTGGGTGGTTGGGCGCATGAGTTAGGGCATATAATTGGGGCATTAACTACGCCGTCAAGCACATTTGTTCCGGACCTTTCAAATGCTATTGCACCAATGGGTAACGTTGAGCAGTGGGACCTCATGGCCCGTGGTTCGCGCAATCGTATTGAAAAAAACCCCCCGAATATGAGCTCATACGTCAAGGAGTTTTTGGGTTGGCTCGACTATGACATACACCCAAAATCTGACTACGGAACATATCAGATAGAGGCATTGGGAACAAAGCAGATTGGAGATGATGTATTTAGGTACAATCTGGAAGATCATACGAATGACAATACGACTACCCCATATTACATATTGGAGTCAAGGAATTCAGGTGTCGGCCAATGGGATGAGTCGGTTCCGGAAAATGCTCTAGTTCTCTATTATGTGAACCCACTCGGTTTTGAAGAATATGGATATACAGATGTTGGCGGTAAGAAGTTCATAAACAATCAGTGCCGAACAATCAATATTCCGGACACTGGTTATTCGAATGATGGCATTCTTGAAGCGAGCGAAAGTTATGGAGATTACGACAGGCTCGTAAGCTTTGAGGCAGTTAGCTTCTCGCCTTCGTCGACGGCGTCGGTTTCGATACAACCAATATCGGAGAATGGCTTTTCGGCTATATTTTTTGGTATGATTTTGGATCCGTTGGACGTTATTTATAAATCAAGTTGTAAATTGTCAACCGTCGGGAATTCACTCGAGTCTGGTTCAAAAAAACCGCTTGCACAGATAAGCGAAAAAAATGAGCCGCGATTAATCTTTAGTCCGGTTTATGCTCTACCTTCCGAGCGCATTATATTTAAATTAGATAAAATTCGCTACAAAACTGACCGTTACATTGAGGTATTCGCAGTACGAGGAGTTATAGATCCAAGGTACATCGTAATTGTTTTTATATCTATTTTTGCCACCTGGACAATTCTAAGAAGGTTTGGAAAAAATAATGCGGGTTTAACCGATAAGATATGCACGCACATAAAAAACTTTATACGGCCAGATTTCTTAAAGGTCATTATTTTCTCATCTTTAGCTTTTGTATCGCAGGAGTTCGCACTAGATATGGCAAGCTACTTTCATTTCGGCCCATATGTTATTCAACTAGAACTCTTACCATCTAACGCGGCAATTAATGTAGCAGTTTGGTATTTCACGGCGTGTGCTTTGTCGGTGCTGGTCAGGAAAATTAAAGTTAAATACCTTATTATGTTGTTTGTCATTGCCGGAGCTTCCATGGCTGGTCCACAAGATTTTGTTCAAAATAAGGCTGACACAGTAGCTGCCCCCCTCGCCTCTTCAACTGCCCCCGACCTCGACCTCCACGCCATCACCTCCAGCGGCCTCCATGTCGGCGTAAACTACCAAACAGGGGAGTATGAGTCCCAAGTAGCGGGTACTATTGCCTCGGGAGACAACCAAGGAGCTCCCGAGTGGATTCTCCTCCCCGAAGGCACTGACGCCAAGTTCTATGTCTCCTCTCGCGACAACCAGGACTTCCTCTCTGCCAACCCCGATATCGCCTCCCAACTAGCCACCACCACCGACTCCTACGAACTCTTCGCCCGCTACATAGACCCCGATTCGGGCATCTTCACCTCGGAGACCTTACCAAACGAAACTATCTCTCCCGGCTCTACCACCACCTACGATATTCTAGGCACCTCTTCCCCGGAGGTCATAAGAGAAATAACTCTTACCCCTACAGCAGACTCCTACCTCAAGAAAGGCTCTCCCAACCAGAACTTCGGTTCCGACACTATCCTCAATGTCCGAGGTGACGGCAAGCGCAGAACCTTGGTACAATTTGACGAGGCCGCTATATCAAATGCCGTAGGCACAGGTACTATTCTCTCCGCCTCTCTTGAGCTCAATATTGTGGACGGCTCCACAAATAACTGGGGTTCTGTCGGCCGCCTTGTCGGTGCCTACCGCCTCACGCATTCGTGGACAGAATCGGGCGTAACCTGGAACTGCAGTAACGATACCAATACCTCAAACAGCTCTCCTAACTGCACTGGTGACACCTGGCAGATGGAAGAAAATGACTTGCCCTCTTGGGCTGGCACTCCAATAGACGAAAAACTAATTACCAACGGCCTCTCTGGTATTATAAAGTGGGATGTAACCGCAGACGCGCAGGCATTTTTGACCGGCACGCAGAACTACGGCTGGATTCTCCGCAAGGCCATAGATACGCAATCAGGGGATGTGGAGTTTGGGTCGAAGGAGTCAATAAAACAGCCCAAACTTATTTTAAGAATTAAATGACGCGCTAAAATGTTACATTAAATATAATTCATGTCATTTTTTAATTACTTTTCAAAAGACGTAGGCGTTGATCTTGGTACGGCGAATACGCTCATATATGTTAAGGGCGAAGGAATAACGGTAAACCAGCCGTCCGTCGTGGCGGTGAACGTGAAAACCGGCAAGATATTTTCGGTGGGCGATGAAGCCAAGAAAATGCAGAGCCGCACGCCGCCGCACATAAACGTCGTTAGGCCGCTTATAAACGGAGTAATATCGGACTACGAAGTTGCCGAAGAACTTTTGCGCCAGTTTCTAAAAACAGCGGCCGGTTCCGGCTTTTCTAATTACCGGAGCGCGGTTATCGGCGTGCCCTCAAATCTGACCGAGGTTGAGCGCAAATCAGTGGAGGACGCGGCCATCGGCGCTGGAGCCAATAAGGCCTATATCATTGAAGAAGCGGTAGCCGCTACTCTTGGCGCCGGACTTCCGATTAACGAACCGACTTCAAATATGGTGATAGATATCGGCGGCGGGACTGCGGATATAGCTATAATATCTCTGGGTGGCGCCGTGGTTTCAAAAACACTCAAGATTGCCGGCGACCACTTCAATCAGGACATAATCAATTTTATCCGCGACGAATTTAAGCTCATAATTGGCGAACCGACGGCGGAAGAGGTAAAAATTGCCGTAGGATCAGCTCTGCCTTTGGACGAGAAGCTGGAATTGGCGATACGCGGACGAGATATGGGGAGCGGGTTGCCGAGGGAGATTATCATCAAAAGTAGCCAGGCGCGCGCGGCCATTGCGCGTTCACTTCGGCAGATAATTGAGGCGGCCAAGGAGGTAATAGAGGTAGCGCCACCGGAGCTTGCGGGCGATATCTACAAGAACGGAATATATCTCTGCGGTGGCGGTAGCCAGCTGCGCGGATTGGATGTCTTGGTGGGGCGGGAGCTCGCGGTAAATTGCCGCATAATAAACGAGCCGCTCACCTGCGTCGTGCGGGGTCTTGGGATTGTGGTTGAGAATTTTGAGGCTCACAAGAAGTTTTTGGAAAATCCCCACCGGCCGCGCGAGATAAATCTTTAGTTCGCCAAACATGCGGAAAGCTACTTCTATCGCCTTAATGACCGTGGCCGCTTTAGGCGTTCTATTTTTGGGCGGTAACCAATTCTCCGGTTTTGAGCGGTCGCTTAGGTTTGGACTTTCTGGGGGCGACACTGTCGCGGACCTGCGCGCCGAAAACACGGCGCTACGGGTTGAACTTGAAAAATTTATGGGACTCAAGAGCCAGGTCGCGCGATTTGAACCGAACCTGCTCTCCGCCGAGGTTTACTCCTCTTACCCGTTTTCTTCAAAAGATACTCTGACCATTGCAGCCGGGGAGCTCTCCGGCGTGAAGCTCAAGATGGCGGTTACGGCCAACGGTATTCTGGTCGGCAGGGTGATTCAGGTTTCAAGGGACGCGAGTTTGGTGCAGACCGTTTTTGACCGGAATTTTGAGATGCCGGTACGTCTGGGCGAGGGCCGCTCCGACGCACTCCTAAAAGGCGGCGCTAGTCCGGTAGTATCTCTTATACCGCGCGAAGCCGAAACTAAAGCTGGGGCCGGAGTATACTCGGCGAGCGCCGAGTTGCCCATGGGCATACCGCTCGGCGAGCTCGGTGAGATAGAGGGAAGTGATGGAGAGGTTTGGGAGGCGGCACCGCTACGCGTTCCTTACGACATATATGAGCTAAAATTAGTTTCGGTCATCATAAATTATGATTCCGCTCATAAATAGTCTGTTAACGGAGGCGGTACTCCGCCGTGCCGCCGGGCTGGTCATGGTTCTCTGCGCGGTTATTGCCCAGTCGGCGCATCTTTTTTTTGTTTCCGGTTTGAACCCGAATCTGGTTGCTTCCGCCCTGCTCGCCTTGGCTTATTTTGAAAAAGATATTTCTACGCTGTGGTTTTTTGCCACCTTCGCGCTTATTTTGCTGTTACCTTATCCGTTCGGATTTTGGGCCGGCGCGGCGTTTCTCTTGGCGCTAACCGCTTCGCTGCTCGCCGTAAGATTTATCAGGCGTTACGGAGCGAAGAGCCTGCCCGCCGTGCTCATGGTTTTTACCGTGGTTTTCTATATTGTGCTTGCCCCCGCCTTTGTGCTTCAAAGCCCGCTCTCGGTTTTGTCGGAGGGACTTCTGAACGCGGTCTGGGCTTTGATTTTTGCCTTACTCTTTTGGTTAATGTTTGCTTCGGGAGGTAAATCTTTTGCCAGCTGATTTAAAACCAACGATGCACCATGAGGGGAATAAAAAATGATCAATATTTAGAAATAGATGAGGTGTTTGTCGAAAGCCGCAAGGCCTCCAGGTTTCTGGAGCTTCTTATTGCCGGTAAGGTATTTAAAATATTTTACCTTGGGTTTGTTTCGGTCGCGCTTGTTTTCTCGGCTCAACTTTTGTTGCTTTGGCGTGGCGAGGGGTCTTTCTATGAGAAGCGGGCGCTTGGGAATATAAATCAGGAAACTGCCATTCCGGCCGAGCGCGGTACTATTTTTGACCGTTTTGGCATCCCGGTTGCCCAGAACCAGCCGATTTTTTCCGCCTCGCTGAAGGTCGCCGAGTATTTGAAGAACCGTGGTGAAATTGAGGCATTTCTGTATGAAAGTATCGGCCTTGTGCCGGAAAACCTATTGGAGATAGTCAGTAAAGCCGACCTCAAAATGTCCGATTCGGTGATAATCGCGCGCGATCTAGAACCGGAGGAGATAATACGGCTGAAGGGCCGTGAGCTTCCGGGTTTGCAGATTGCGGATGACTTCCGGCGTTTTTATCCTGGTGGCGCGGTATTTTCACATTTGTTGGGCTATGCCAATCAAGAGGGCTCCGGAGTTTCCGGTCTGGAGTTGTTTTACGAAGAAGCACTTAGGGGTAAAAGCGGAACGCTGGTTAAGCAGAAAAATTCAAAAGGCGAGGCGCTCGAGGGTGAGGAGCGCCACGAGCCCGAAAAAGGTAAAAACTTGTCGCTTGCGGTTGATGGTGAATTTCAGAAATATTTTTATGAGCGCCTGCTTGAGGGCTTGAATGGTCTTGGCCGCAAAAGCGGCGCGGGCCTCGCAATTGATCCTAGGAACGGTGAGGTTCTGGCAATGGTGAGCTTTCCGTCGTTTGACAGCAATCTTTTCACCAAAAGAGGAAACAAAACAGAGCAGGCTGAAAAAATGCAGCTTCTAAGTTCTCCCGATAAGCCGCTTTTTAACCGTGTTATATCCGGTGTATACAATCCCGGATCCACCATCAAGCCCCTGCACGGACTCGCCGCCCTGACCGAAGGCGTCATTACTCCGCAGGAAACCATAAACTCAATCGGCTATATCGAGCTGCCGAATCCGTATAATCCCGATCAACCCAGCAGATTTTTGGACTGGAGGGCGCACGGCTTTGTAGATATCCGTTCGGCAATCGCCCGTTCAGCCAACGTTTATTTTTACGAGGTGGGCGGCGGCTTTAACGGCAGAAAAGGTCTGGGCATAGAGAGGCTTATTGAGTGGTGGGAGAAGTTCGGTTTCGGCAAAAAAACCGGAACTGATTTTCCGGGCGAAGGCGAGGGTTTTCTGCCGAATCCAGAGGAGAAGGAGGTCCGCACCGGTCGCATTTGGAGAATTGGTGATACCTATAACGTTTCCATCGGTCAGGGAGACTTGCTTCTTACCCCGCTCCAGCTTCTTGGCCAAATCGCGGCGATTGCGAATGGCGGCAAGCTTTTTACGCCTCATTTTGCTAAAGATATGGAGCCGGTTCTCTCGGCTGATTTTTCAAACCTTTCGGGATCCATCGAGGAGATTCGGTTAGGCATGCGGGATAGCGTGCGCATGCCTTATGGCACCAGCTATCTTTTGGCCGACCTGCCGGCTCAGGTAGCGGCGAAGACCGGTAGCGCCCAGATAGAGAATAATACGAAGACGAACGCCTTCTTTGTCGGCTTCGCTCCATATGAGGGCAAAATAAATGGCGACCCGGATAAAGAGCCGAAGATTGCCATTCTGATTCTGGTTGAGAACGCCAAAGAAGGAAGTTTGAACGTTGTCCCCATAGCGAAAGATGTTTTAGCTTGGTATTATGAGCACAGACTTAAAAATGTGGACAGCCACTAGTGCAAAATTTGGATCAAGATTCAAGGATTTACATAACGAGAAATCACATAAATATCGGAAAAACGCCTCAATGTTAAGCGGATTTCAAATATGGAGCTTCGACACAAAATAGAGTTGCAGGGAAGAGGATATCCGAAATTAAAAGCAGATGATTTATAAACCCATGAAGAAATATTTCTACCTAACGGTAGTATTCCTTACTGTATCCGTCTCGTCTTTTTCTGTTGCCAGCGCGGCCGATGTTCAACTCATGGGCACAGATGTTTATGACGCAAATTCCAACGGGGCAGAGTATCACACCTATAGCCAGTACACCGCCTCAACAACCGGAGTGGTTAATTACGTTACACAATACAGCACTACCGAAACTCCGGCGGCGAGTACGGTATGGCTTGGAGTATACTCGGACTTAAACGATACGCCATACCAACTGCTCGGCTTTGGGTCGTCTTCGTACAGTATTCCTCAAAACTCTGTAAAAAGTGTCAGCATAACCCCGGTCGCGCTTTTCGCCGGAACCAAATACTGGGTTTCGGCTATATCCAATACCGGTGAAGGAACACATATTGATAGTGATGGGACATCCAGGCTCAACTACTTGGCATCATCGTCCGCTACCTTCAGCTTTCCCGAAACAGCTACTACCTCGGGATATGCTTTTGTTACCTCAACTCTATACCTTTACGGAGTTTTTGGTGAAGCTACCGAGAATCCCATAATTCCACCCACCATCTCCAGCCTCTCCCAATTCAAGTCAGACGGGCTAACGCCAGTTTCAGAGGGAGCAACCGTTACCGAAGACACAATAGTATTTTCCGCTCGGTTGGAATCCTTCTCCACAAACCTTCTGCGACTGGAGGTGGAACACACGGACTCATCTTTTTCCGGCGTCTCAAATGCTACAAGCATCTCGGTATCTCCGGGTTCTTTCGCGGTTGTGACGGTATCTTCACTTCAAGACGGCATCTATTGGTGGAGAGCAAGGGCGGTCGATGTTTCAACGGGTTTTGCTTCAGCGTGGGCAGAGTTCGGCATTCCAGGTAACCCAGATTTTGTTGTGAACGCCCCAGGGCAGACAGCCTCGCTTATCAATACCTTTTCCGGCTCTGTAGCCGGTCAGTTTACCGGCTTAGGGGTGGGAATATCAGCGGGCGCTTATTCTTTCACGCCCGACAAGTCATATGCCCTCTCGCGCATTGAAACCGACTTTCCCGGCGGCCCTGAATTTTTCTTGACACTCCGCGATGGGCTTGACGGTACGATACTTGCGACTTCGACAGCCTCTATTCCATTCAGCGGGGGCGCAAAGAAGTGGGAGTTTTTAGGGGGTGTTATTCTTGATACGGGTACAACGTATTATCTGAAAACCGAAGGGTCATTCGATTCTGACAGGGTCAAACGCATGCAGGGCTCCGGCAGTCCATGGTCTCCCGGCGGCGCGGTCTACGGCAAGAGGTCGGACAACAACAACTGGATCAGTTTCAATCAGAACTTCCTTTCCGGCGGTGGAGCGGCGGTGTTTTATGGGTTTGCCTCTGCAAGTCCAATCAAAGTGGCTGTGATACTGGCGGAGCCATATGGCGTATCTTTCTCCCCAGCGCATACCAAGGCCTACTATGAGAGCCAGATTATCCAGGACCTCAAGGACTACTGGTGCGAGGTGTCCTTCGGGACAAGAGATCAATCGCAGGTATGTGAAAATGGACTCGTTATGCTGGAGGTTTTCTCGTCGGACATACACGACAGAGGCGGGCAGTATTATCAACTCCCATCTTCAACTGCAGACTATGCCAAAGACGAAAGGGAGTTTGTTGGTCAGGCCATTACGGCAACCGGGCAGGATTTTTCCAGCTTTGATATTGTCGCGGTGGTGCATGCGGGGTCATCTTCCCAGGTTAGTGCTTCTCCGTTGCACATGACAACCAAAACGTGGTCTCATAACACTCAACCCCAAGGGAGCCCGCCATTCAAGTTTATCGTTGCCGAAGATGAACTTTTGGGCGTATGGGCTCATGAAATAGGGCACATTGTCGGCGAGCTTTTTATTGATACCCCCGACAGTACCGTACTTCCGGACCTCTATAAAATTGGTTTGGGTGGAATAGCCGGAAACTTTGTGCAGACCGCTGATCTTCGATGGAGATGGGACCTTATGGCCTTCGGGTCAAACAATGGAGACCCAAGAGGATCCAACCCCTCTTCTTTGGGTTCTTATTCAAAAGAATTCCTCAATTGGCTTCACTATGACATAAAGCCGAAGTCTGCCTATGGCTCGTATTGGGTCAACTCTGTCGAGACCTCTAATTTAGATGATGCCATCTTACGTTACAATCTTGTGGACGATGCATCGGCCGCTGTACAAAAATACTACATACTTGAGGCCAGGAATAGAAACCTGATGCGTTGGAGCTCTTCTACGCCCGAAGAAAAAGCGCTTGTCGTTTATTATGCCGACGATAGAGGTGCGGACAAGTATGGTTATGTGGGGGCGACCAATGAACTAAATGTCCAAGGTAGAAGGGTGACAATTATGCAGAATGGCGTCTCCATTCCAGCTTTCGGCCCCATCAATGACGGCATTCTTAGTCCAAACGGAGAGGCCTACTACGATTTCTTGAATCTGGTGAGTTTTGAGGCGACGACTGATAGAACGCAGAGTGGAAAATACGAAATTCAAGCGGATATCCAACCCATTGACGTGGACTCTTTCCCAACTGCATTTAGAGCTACATTTCTAGAGCCATCAAACGACTTTTCGGCCAGTATACAAAGTGGCGAGCTTGCCACTTCTCCTCCGCGTGGCCCGAGTATCTATTTTGTGAAGGCGCGAGTTTCAAATATTATTAGTGATACCTCAACTGCGAGTCTGGTAGAGGCAGAAATGTTATTCTCAAAGCCCATTTTAGTCGAAGGCCTTCTCCCACCTGATACCGGAAGTACCTTTTCAGTCATGGTCAGTAACCCAACTCTCGCAAAATCAAATGTAAGCGTCGGAGACGTCATTTACGCCCGCATTGCAGTTAGGGGTGGAATAAGACTAGCCGACGATATTATATTCAAAATTCACCCCACCCTGGTATTTTATTTCTACGCTATTATTCTGCTTTTGGTTGGTAGTGCTATTGTATATCTAGCTGTACGTGTCATTAGGTCATCGCGAACCGTTGAAAGAAAGATCATGTGCTTTATAGGTATAGTGCCGCTCGTTCTAATTATTTTAGTCTTATCGGGTTCGGCGTACTATGCTATCGCAAACAACTGGGAATATGAGTACGTCGTTAGCCTTAATTTCAAACCACTAGGAGACTATGTTCAGGGCATACGATATCAGCGCGAGTATCAGCAACGCACGAAGCTCAACCAAGGCCCCATTAATTCTCTGTCCCCACCTTCTATTTCTGCGCCTCTCTTTCCTCAAATTCTCCCCGACCTCGACCTCCACGCCATGACCCCCGGCGGCCTTCATGTCGGCGTAAACTACACAACAGGGGAGTATGAGTCCCAGGTAGCTGGTACTATCGCCTCCGGCGACAACCAAGGAGCTCCGGAGTGGATCCTCCTCCCCGACGGCACCGACGCCAAGTTCTATGTCTCCTCCCGTGACAATCAGGATTTCCTCTCCGCCAACCCCGATATCGCCTCCCAACTAGCCACCACCACCGACTCCTACGAACTCTTCGCCCGCTATATAGACCCCAACTCGGGTATCTTCACCTCGGAGATCCTCCAGAACGAAACTATCTCACCCGGCTCTACCACTACCTACGCTATCCATGGTACTTCCACCCCAGAGGTTATAAAGGAAATAGCTCTTACACCCACAGCCGACTCCTACCTCAAAAAAGGCAGTCCCAACCAGAATTTCGGCTCCGAAAGCATCTTGAACGTCAGGGGCGACGGCAAGCGTAGAACCTTGGTACAATTTGACCAGTTGGCAATTGCTAACGCCGTAGGTTCAAGCACGCTCATTTCCGCAACCATAGAGTTAGACATTATCGCGGGTTCGGCCCAAAATTGGACCTCCGAAGGCCGCATAGTTGGTGCCCACCGCCTCACACATTCGTGGACAGAGTCAGGCGTCACTTGGAATTGCAGTGACGACACCGATACCTCCAACGGCTCTCCCGACTGCTCTGGTGACACCTGGCAAATGGAAGAAAATGACTCGCCGTCATGGATAGCTACTCCGACAGATGATAAGCTAATTACTAACGGCCTATCCGGAGCTCTCCGCTATGATGTGACCCCTGACGTACAGGCATTTTTGACTGGCACACAGAACTACGGCTGGATACTTCGCAAGGCGGTTGATACGCAGTCGGGAGATGTGGAGTTCGGGTCAAGGGAAGCCATAAAACAGCCCAAACTTATATTGAAGATTCAATAGAGATGATTTCTCAAAGAGCAAGATATACATATCATGCCGTACGCAGCTTTTCTAGATACTAGCTACTAAATACTGGATACTACTTTTTTATGCACAGCGAACTACGACAAGACTTGGTGACCGGTGATTGGATATTAATAGCCCCGGGCCGCGCGCGCCGTCCGCTAGATTTTCTTGACAGCAAGAAACCGCGCGTTATTTTGCCGAAGACCAATTGCCCATTTGAAGACCTGCGAAAATCCGGCGGCGAGGTTCCGAGTTTATATTACGCCGGCAAAAAAGATTGGCGGGTGCAGATAGTGCCTAATAAATATCCGGCGGTTATGCCAAGCGATAAGCTCTCAACTTGGCTTAGGAATGGCCCCTATGTCAAATTGCCCGGAACCGGCAGGCACGATATTGTAATAACTCGAGACCACTATAAGAACTTCGCCGAGCTTTCTTTCGCGGACGCGCGACTGGTCTTTAGGGCGTTCCGTGAGCGCTACCAGATGTTCGTAAAAGACAGCGATTATCTGGCCTACGCCTCTATTTTCCATAATTGGGGGCCATCAGCCGGCGCCTCTATTTTCCATCCGCACTACCAGATAATCGCTCTGCCGATTGTGCCGCCGGACGTGGCACACTCGCTCGCCGGCTCCAAGAGCTATTTCGATAAAAATAAAAAATGCGTGCACTGTCAGATATTGCGACAGGAAACTAAGGATAAGAAAAGAATATTGCACGAGAATGACTGCGCGATTGCCTACGCCCCCTATGTTTCGCGCACGCCCTTTGAGTTGCGCATTTTCCCGAAACGCCACTCGCCTTATTTTGAGGATGCCCCGAAGTGTGAGGTTGATTGCGTAGTGCGCACGCTTCAGGCGATACTGCGGATACTTAAGAAGAGACTTAAAGATCCGGATTATAATTTTTTCATTCACACCGCCCCGATACTCGAAAAAAAGTACTACGGTCATTATCACTGGCATATTGAGATCCGCCCCAAGATCAGTACGCCGGCCGGATTTGAACTTTCTACCGGCATAGACATCAATGTGGTTGATCCCGATGTTGCGGCCAAGATATTAAAGAGCCGCTAGTCTGCGAGCATGATCAATTTCGCCTTTAACCGTGATACTCGCAGCCACTGGGAAATTTCACTGCGTAGCAATATTTATTTGGTTTTGCTTTTCGGTTCAGCTTTTGCCGTGCTCACCTTAAGTTTAGGCTCGGTAGCCGTTCATTTCGCGGATATAAAGAGCAGTGTTATCACCCACTTTGATTTTTATAACGGCGCGACTGTTTTCGGGGAAGTCAGCGTTCTGTACCGGGTGTTCTGGCTGGCTTTCGCGCTCATCGCCATGAATGCTTTTTTGGCTAAGACCATTTTGCCGCGCGAACCGTTTTTTTCGTATATTCTGGGAATCGGCTCGGTACTGGTCTCGGTCTTGATTTTTATAGCCATGCGGGTTATCATATCTCTAAACTAAAAAGTGATTAGCGGCTAATGTTTAGTAAGTAGCGAAGGAGAGGGTTGTAGCCTTTTTCTTTGTCTACTGATTGACTACCCACTACCCACTAACTACTATTTATGCTAGCCATCATTGAGACCGGCGGAAAGCAGTACCGTGTTTATCCCGGCCAGAAAATTAAAATAGAGCGCCTCCCCGGAGAGGTTGGTTCAGCCGTCAAGTTTGAATCAATTCTGCTTTTGGGCGAACGCGACAACGTAACCATAGGAACGCCCCAGGTTAAGGGGGCTGAGGTTACCGGCAAAATTATCGCCCAGGGGCGCGAGGACACCAAAATAGTATTCAAGTATCATTCAAAAACGCGTGAGCGCAAGAAAAAGGGTCACCGTCAGCAGTTTACTGAAGTGGAAATAGTAGAGATAAAATAAATAGCGACTTAAGGAAAAGAGGCCGATATGGCCTCTTTTTGGTTTATACGCGCCCGCTCGCTGTTTCTTGGTTGTTATCAGTTAGGCCGTGATCCCGCGTGCAAATGTTTATAAATATTCCGAAAGAGGTGCCTCCCAAAAAGGAGCCAAGTACTGCAAAAGCAATTTTGACCGGAGCATAGCCAGCTCCGTATAGAGCCCCGTGAAACAAGATGAGGGCTGTTATTGCAAAGGCAGCCGAAAAGAAAAACACGTCCCGTTTTGGCATTGTAAACCCCCAGTAAAAATTTGACTTCTGGCCTTATGATACAGCGTCGGTTTCTTTTTGTAAAGGTTACTGTCGTCCCGCGAGCGCGCTTTTAAGTGTTTCCTCGTCGGCAAACTCTATCTCGCCGCCGGTAGGGATACCGCGACCGAGCCTGGTTATTTTTTTAGTCATAGGTTCCAGCTCGGTTTTGAGCATAGCGGCGTTAAGGTCGCCGTAGGCGGTCGGATTTATGGCAAGAATTATCTCTTCGGCCTGACCAGCGCACTCGCGGGAAATATACTCCTTAAGCGCAGCGAGGCGCTTTTTCTGTTCAGGTTCAAGCACGCCGGTTTTCTTAAGGTCGCCGATTATAAAGTAGCGTCCTTTTACTCCGTCCGTTCGCTCAAGCGAGATAAGGTCGGTGGCTTTTTCAACGACGGCGACCACATCCTTGGCTCTTGAAGGATTGGAGCAAATGCCGCAAATCGCACCTTCACCGTCGTAGACAAAAAAACACTGCGGACATATTTTTATGGCCGCTAGTTCTTCGGCAGCCTCACGGATGTCCTTGAGCATTGCGCGTTCTGATTCGGCAAGATAGAAAGCCAGGCGAAGCGCCTGCCGCGGACCGATTGAGGGTAGCCGCGAAAAAACAGCGGCAAATTTTTTAATACTCGAGGGGAGCGTCATGTTGGGTGTCTATCGGCCGGAAGGTAACATACTCCTGGTCAAACATAAGCCTGATGGTTCCGGTTGGGCCGTTGCGGTGCTTTTCTATCTGGAAGTCGGTGATATTCTGCTGTTCCTCCGATATGTCGGCGCGGCCCTTATCTTTGCGGTGCATCAAAATGACTAGGTCGGCGTCTTGTTCTATGGCGCCCGATTCACGCAGGTCCGAAAGGCGTGGGCGCTTATCGTCGCGCTTATCCACTTCGCGTGAGAGCTGGGATAGGGCTACCACGGGCACGTTGAGTTCTCTGGCCAAGCTTTTTAGCCCCCGTGATACCTCGGTGATTTGCTGGACCATGCTATCTGATGAGTAGCTTCTCGGAGTGATGAGCTGAAGGTAGTCAACGATCAGGAGTCCGAGTCCGTGTTCAACCTGCAGGCGTCTGGCCATGGAGCGCATCTGGAGTATGTTCGGCGACGGCGTGTCATCAATAAATATCGGCGCCCCAGAGAGGCGGTCGAGCGCTCGTTGTATCATTTCGAAGTCTATGTCATCGGTGATGCGCCCTGAGCGCAGTTTCCAGAAGCCGACGCGGGACTCGGCTGATATAAAGCGGTCCATTATCTGTTCGCGCGCCATTTCGAGCGAGAAGATGCCTACCGGCTGTTTGCCTATTAAGGCGGCGTTTCTGGCGATATCCAGGGCAAAGGCGGTTTTACCGACCGAGGGGCGCGCGCCGACAACTATGAAGTCGGATTTCTGTAGGCCCAAAGTTTTTCTATCCAGTTCCGGAAAACCGGTAGTAACGCCCCGCAGGGAGTCACCTCCCTGATGAAGTTTTTCTATCCGTTCATAGGCACCCTTGAGCTCGTCCTTAATGGAGGCAAATTTTTTAGAAATTGAGTGCTGGGATATCGCAAGGATTCGCTGTTCTATGCCGTCCAAGAGTTCTTCGGTGTCGCTTGGGGACTCATAAGCGTTTTCGGATATTTCGGCGGAGGCGCTGATAAGGTCGCGCAGAACCTTTTTCTCTTTTACGATATTCGCGTAGTGCGCCACGTGGGCCGCGCTCGGCACCGAGTTTACCAGTTCAGACAGGTAGCCCGAGCCGCCGACTTCTTTAAGTAGCGCCTTTTCTTTGAGGAGCGAGGTCAGACTCAATAGATCTATCGGCTGGCGCTTTTCGGAGAGTTCCAGTATCGCCTCATAGATGCGCTCGTGGGCCGGCTTATAAAAATCCTGCGGCGTGAGCGTGTCGGCGACATTGATGACGGCATTTTTGTCTACCAAGAGGGCGCCCAAGACCGACTGCTCGGCTTCTAGGTTTTGCGGCGGAAGTTTAAGCGGATTTTTTTTGGGCATGTTATTTGTTTTTTCTGAAGCTTTCTAAAAACTTGTCGGTGGAGAGGTAAGGAAATGGTCCTTCGGGTGTGTCTTGAATAGTATAGCCGTGTTCTTTAAAAATCGCCTCTCGTTCTTCGTTAGCGTTATCGTATTCCTTGTTTTTGCGCATCAATTCACGCCTTTTAACGCGCTTCTTTACATTTACTGGAATTGGAATTGACTTCATAAAGAAGCCGAGCCCTCTCATTTTTTCCAAGATGTATTTTCTGGCTGCTACGGCCTCATTTTTATTGAGTTTTCCGTTGGCTATTTGAAAACGTCGCAGAGCCGCGATAAGTTCATAGAGACTACCGAGAGCGCCCGGTGTGTTGAAATCGTTTTCAAGGCGCTCACTCCAACTTTTTTCAGCTACTGCCAGCTCGCTAGCTATGCGCACTGCTCCGGTTTTTCTTTTACCAAAGTTTAGAACCTCTAGATAATTCATTATTCCCCAAAGACTATTGGCCGCTTCAAGCGGCGAGCCTTTTTCGTGATAATCAAACGGCGAGCTGTAGTGATGAGAGAGAACTATCATGCGTAGGATATCGGCTTCGTAGGGGAAGTTGCGGATGGTTATGAAGTTGCCCAGGCTTTTAGACATCTTTTTTCCGCCGACCAGGAGAAAGCCGGTATGCATCCAAATTTTTACGAAAGGTTTTTTGCCCGAGGCCGCCTCCTGTTGGGCAATCTCCGCCTCGTGGTGGGGAAACTTGAGGTCAACCGCGCCGCCGTGGATGTCGTACTGCGGGCCGAAGTAGTGTTCGGTAATTGCGGTGTCTTCTATGTGCCAGCCGGGGCGGCCTTCGCCCAACTTTGTTTTCCACGACGGCTCGCCTTCTTTTTTGAACTTCCAAAGCGCGAAGTCGCCCTTGTTTTTTTTGCGGGTACTTTCGTCCACGCGCGAAACCGCGTCTTCGGCCTCAAGCGTCGTGCGGCCGGAGAGCTTGCCGTACTCCGGAAAAGTTGAAAGATTAAAATAGTAGCCGTCGCCCTCAATCTTATAGGCGTATCCTTTTTTGAGAAGCGTTTCTATTTGAGCCACGATTTCTTTTACGTGGTCTGTTGCTCTGGCGTATTTTGTAACCGAAGTTATGCCGAGCGCTTTCATGTCTTTTAGATACTCCTTTTCAAACCGGCGGGCTAGGGCAAGCGGTTTTTCTCCGCTCTCTTTGGTCTGCACAATTATTTTGTCGTCTATGTCGGTAATATTCTGCAGATAATAAAGATTTAAGCCTTTGGATTTTAAGTAACGCGCGAAAGCGTCAAAGACCAAATATGTCCGCGCGTGCCCGATATGCGAATAGTCGTAGACCGTAGGTCCGCAGACGAAAAGCCGGAGCTGTCCGGATTTCGGCGCCTCAACTGTTTCGCGTCTTTTGCCGAGCGTGCTTACTATCTCCATGATTTCATAAGTATAAAAGGTATTTCCGCCTTGGCTATGAATTTTTGTGGACTGGTTGAGGATAAGAGCGCGGGGGCGACCGAGTGCCGGTTTTGTGCTAAAAATACAGCTATATGGAGCTTCGTCAGTGGCTAATTCCCATAATTTTGGGAGTGATAATGGTAATACTTGGCACCCTGGTATTGGTTTTACCCGGCAAGGCGCCAACGCGGGATGTGACTCAAGACGTCATGCTCCCGCCAGCCGGCAGACCGCCTCTCGCCTCGCCGAGCTTTATCGGCGTTTTGGATTTGCTGGAGGTTACGGCACCCGAGCCAGGTGAACTGGTCAGAAGCCCGCTTAGGCTCTCCGGCCGGGCCCGCGGCATCTGGTACTTTGAAGCGTCGTTTCCGGTGCGTATCCTTGACGCGAACGGCAATGAACTTGGCGTGGTGCTGGCGCAGGCTACGGAAGAGTGGATGACCGAGGAGTTTGTGCCTTTTACCGCCGAGTTGACTTTTAAGGCCTCGCTGACGGCTACTGGTACGCTGATTTTTCAAAAGGATAACCCAAGCGGCTTGCCGGAGCATGACCGCAAGTTTGAAATGCCGGTTAAGTTTAGGTAGTTTTTCCCGCGCGCTTCGGGTTTGTTATGCTATAATAAATCCATTATGGCTGATGCCGCTTCAACTCCGTCACCTGTTCAGGCTTTGCCGGTTACGCCGGACAGCGGTAGAAGGGGGAGGGTAATACTCACCTCGTTGGCTTTCGCTCTCTTTACTATTTTTGCCGCGGGTCTTTTTTGGATATTCACTTCAAGCACCGGAACGCCTATCGGCGCCGGCTGGTTTCTTTTCAGTTTTGCCGCCGGACTTTCAATGATAGTTTTGCCATGCACTTTGCCCCTCGCCTTTGTCATAGTGCCGCTTTCAATGGGCAAGGGTTATGTTAAGGGTCTTACTGTGGCCATAGCTTTTGGCATTGGAGTTGCCGTAATGCTCTCAACTTATGGTATTTTTGCAGCGCTTTTGGGCCAAACATTCCTTAAAATTGCCGGTAATGCCCAAGGCACTCCGGAAATGATAAAGAACGTCTTCTATGCTATTGCCGGAGTATTCGCTCTCATTTTTGCCCTCGGCGAGCTTGGCCTTATCAAGGTGCGCATGCCTAGTTATATGGGCGCCGCGCCTAAGTTTATCCAGCGCCAACCCGATATTGCCAAGGCCTTCTTTTTAGGTCTTTTTTTAGGAAATATTGGCGTGGGCTGTCCGCACCCGGCAACCCCGATTATTTTAGGCCAGATTGGCATTACCGGTGATGTATTTTACGGCTGGCTGCTATTCTTGGTGCACGCAATTGGGCGCGTAATACCTCTAATTTTCCTTGCCATCCTTGGTATTTTGGGCGTAAACGCCACCAAGTCGCTTCTGGCGCATAAGGACTCCATTGCCCGGGCGACTGCCTGGGGAATGGTCTTTGTCGGTGCCTTTCTTTTCACTCTTGGTTTCTTTTCGCATGACTGGTGGGTAAATTCCGGCCAGCACACTATTTTTGAGGAGATTATCCAGGAAGATCGCTGGACTACGCTTTTGAATGAGCAGTTCAATACTACCGTTCTTCACCGGCATGGTATTACTACCGGAACAGGATTTTTCGGTTTGCCGACTTGGCTCGGCAACTGGGTATTTGTGCTGCTTATCGCGGTTCCACTCTTTTGGTACTGGGCGAGTGAACGCAAACGCGTTGCCGCGCTAGCAGAACCCGACAAGACTAACCAAGGAGCTGTACTGCGCGCAAAAAAATGGGGTTTTGCAATTCTGGTTGCTTTTTTGGGCGTAGTATTTATACAGGTTTTGCCACATCGGTTTCTTTATCACACGGCCTTCATTGATGACCATGGCGAGGAGGCCGCCGCTCCGGTTACGAACGTGCTGATGCTTTCCGAGCCGAGTTCGCCCGTTCCCGGCGAGGCCACTAAATTAACCTTCGCGCTTAAGGATGAAAAAGGCAGTCCGCTCTCCGGTCTTGCCGTAAGCCACGAGCGGCTGTTCCACGTGATAATAACAGGCGAGGACTTCAGTACTTTCGCGCATATACATCCGGAAGATTTTGCTTCGGCGGAGGCGGTTAAGAAGCAAGCAGAGAATGCAGTGTTTTCGGTTAGTTACGCCCTTCCTAAGCCCGGGCGTTACATAGTCGCCGTCGATTATCTGCACGAAACCCATGAGGGGGCGGAGCAATTTATTGTTGATGTGGGCGCGAGGGGCGTAGCCACGCTGGTTAAAGACTTCTCGCGGATAAAAGTTTTTGACGGTTATACGGTCACTCTTACCAATCCTTTGCCGCTCCGTTCCGGTGAGAGCGGGACGCTTAAGTACAGCATTAAAAAAGACGGAGCGCCGGTTACCGACATGGCGGGCTATCTGGGCGCCCCGATGCATCTGGCTGTAATTAGTGCCGATCTTTCCACTTTTTCTCATACTCATGGTGAGTTTCACGATCCGGTAACCGATGCCGAAGTTCATGAAGTCACCTCGGCCGACCGCTTCGGGCCGAATGTTGAGGCGCACGTCGTCTTCCCATATCCGGGTATCTATCAGGTATTCGGTGAATTCGCTCATAACGGCAAATCGGTGGTAACAGGCTTTCTGGTTGAGATAGCGCAGGGCGTGGCTACGATGATGGGCGCCGGTGAGTCGGCACCGCATGGTCACTAGGTAACGGCGCTTGTTCCAACTAATCAAAAGGCCCCGGTGCGGAGTTTTATTTTTATATAAGTTGTGGTAGTGTCTAGGAAGCTCCACATATACTGGGAAAGGCGGAGATCATGATAGTTTTGCTCCTCGTCTGTTACGGAGCCCTTGCTTCGTCAGCGGTTCTGGCGCTTCTTTGGTGGGGATGGCTTACTGCCTGCACGATCGTCGGTGTAAATTTTCTCGTCTGTTGGCTTTTCGGTAAATGGATGAACGCCGGTGCGGTGCATACAAATGAAGGTTCATGGGTTGGCCTTGCCTACCCAGCCATCTCCGGCGCAATAACCCTTATCATTATACTGGGTATTCGTTTAATTCAGTAAAAAACTCAGCAGTGATTTGCACCCCATAAAAATAGACACAAAAAGTGTCTATTTTTTAATTTAGTTTGTTGGGGTAGCCGCAATTCTTGGTTGCTACTTTGACCCTAAATAAAAAGAGAATCGACTCCGATTCTCTTTTTATCGGGCGGCCGTCCGTTTACGCGGACGGCTTAGCCTTGAACCCGGCCTCTTCTATGGTCTTAATGACGTCCGCGTCCTTTAGCTTCGCATCGTCGTACTCCACCTCGCCCTTTTTAGTGTCGTAGTTAATCTTAGCCGAGGCAACGCCTTCGGTATTTGAGAGAAACATCTCAATGCCCGTTGAGCAGGCGCCGCAGTGCATGCCTTCTATGTCGTAAGTTTTTTTGACGGTAGCCATAAAGATAGTGGTAAGTTATTAGTTAATAATTTTTAGTATAAATCTGGAGCGGGGTAGCGTCAACCCCTTCTTACGAAAGTACGAATTGGTACGAAATTACGAAAGCAGGCAATTTATTTTTCGTATATTCATATGTTTTCGTAACTTCGTATGAACTACACCTGTTGCGCGCTTTAGGGTGTCTACTTTTTTTCTCTGGCAAACTTCGGCTTTCTGTAGAGCCAGCCAAGCAGGAGTGAGTTCATCACAACCGACACGGAGGAGAAGGCCATGGCGAAACCGGCAATCTCCGGACGGAGCGACGACTTGGAGAGATTGAGGAAGAGCTGTGCCAGGAAAGGACCGGCTATCGCGCCTTTAGCCCCGAATGTTCCGCCTAGAGAATTGAAGACGCTCAAGACCCACGGCGCCGGAGTTGAGTTGGTTAAGTCCGAGAGGGTAAGCAGAAGGTGCAAACCGCCGGCGACCGGAATGGCAACAACATTGTAGATAAAGGCCCAGAAGAAGTTCTCCCATATCTTCCAAATAGTGCGCTTTGAGAGGTCAATGGCGGTAACTACATCGCGGAGGTCGTCTTTGATGAGAATGATGTCGCCTGTCTCAATGGCCACGTCTGTGCCGGAGCCGACTGCGATGCCGAGGTCGGACTTGGCGAGAGCGGGGGAGTCGTTAATGCCGTCGCCGACCATGGCGACAATCTTGCCTTCTTTTTGGAGGCCCTCAATTATCTGTTCTTTGTTCTGCGGCAGAACCTTGGCGAAATACTTGTCGATGCCGATTTTTTTGGAGATGGCAGCGGCGGTTTTTTCGTTGTCGCCGGTTATCATGATGACCTCTTTTTTCATGCGCTTCAATTCCGCAATGGCCTCCAGGGCGTAGTCTTTGAGCGTATCGGCAAGCGCCAGAACCGCTATCGGCTTGCCGTCATAGGCCGCGTAAATGACGGTTTTGGCCTCGTCTTGCAGGCGTTCGGATTCGCCCATTTGGGCCTTAAAATCAAGGTTATTTTCGGCCATCAGGGCTTCGTTGCCGACAAGCACGAGTTTGTCGGCAACGATTGCCCGCACGCCCTTTCCGGGTATTGCCTGGAAATCTTTGGGCTCTACGGTATTTGCTGCCGCTTTTACGATAGCTACCGATAGCGGATGTTCGGAGCCGCGCTCGGCGCTGCCGGTAATACGCAGAATCTCTTCGCGCGACATGCCGCCGATGGGCACCACGTCGGTAACCTCCGGCTTGCCCTTGGTGAGCGTGCCGGTCTTATCAAAAGCAACAGCGGTGATGCGGTGGGCGTTCTCTAGCGCCTCGCATCACCGCTGTTGCTTTAGATC
>Ga0209542_10006293_pt1 | contig 23154 bp, 29 predicted proteins | sample RifCSPhighO2_01_FD_184028 | JGI IMG/M metagenome (GOLD analysis project Ga0209542, IMG submission 184028) | Soil microbial communities from Rifle, Colorado - Rifle CSP2_plank highO2_0.1 (SPAdes) (version 2) | ecosystem: Environmental > Terrestrial > Deep subsurface > Rock core/Sediment ... | reverse complement strand
AAAACGACAAGAAAACAACGATAACGTTCTATGATGTAGCCATAAACAGCCTCAACGACGATGACGTGAAGGTGCCTTCAAGCTTTACGCTGCGCCAATGAACGGACTCCAACATTTTGCCCTGATCACAGGGCTTCTTATTCTTATTGCTTCATTTCTTATTTTTCAGAATGCGTTGACGGACAGGCCGCCCCCAGAGCCGCAGACAACTCCTCTCGACTCTGTGATTCCTGAAGTCCCTTTAGCGCCGCCCGTGCCGGAAGAGGTATTTATTCCAGAAGATTCTCAGCAAGAGGTCTTTGTCGAGATAAAAAACCTTCAATTCCAGCCTAAGGTCATAACCATACTGCCCGGGACAACCGTAACCTGGATTAACAAGGACGAGCTTCCGGGAAGCCCGGGAAGGGCAAGAACACACATGATAAAAGGATTCGCCGGATTCAGAAGCGAACGCCTTGAACTCAACCAAAGTTACAGCTACACGTTCACTGAGGTCGGGGAATACCGCTACATAGATACAATCTTCACAAAACAAATGGAAGGAACGGTTGTCGTTTCCGAGAAGGCTCTGGATGCTGTCACGGGAAATGTCATTCTGAATGTGCCATCGTCTCTCGGCCCGGGAACGTTAGTCATGGTCGTATTCTTCGTGAGCATGGCCGGAGCGCTCATTGTTACTCACAGACATGCTTAAACGGCAAAACCATAGAAGATGTTGTGCTTGCTCCGCGTGATCTTCACTTTGACTTTTTGCTTACCCTGAGGACATTTCAGCACGGTAATGCAGCGATCCTTCGCAACCGCAATGACCTCCCCGGGCAGTCTCCCTGGACATTTCACGTCTGCTTCAACAATATCCCCTTTCTGAAAAGGCTTAGGAAGCTTCGCGCTTGGCACAATGTCAAATTTTGGATGCAGGTCAAATCCCTTCTCGCGCTCGAGTTCATCGAGGTAGTTATAGAAAGCGTTCCACGGGAGTTCTTTAGCCGGCTTTTTTCCATACTCATACGATAAGAAATTCTGAATCCCGATTTTCACTGGAAATTTTCCCTGAACGGACTTCGCAAAGTCTATAATCAACGGGATTTCTGCGTCATTAATGCCCATCATGAGAACCGGGGCAATGACAATCTCAAAATACTTAGCGGCGTAGCGGACATTGTCTTTAATATGCTCAATGTTAATAGGAGCGCCTTCAACTTTTTTTGCCTTCTCTGGATTCATGGCATGCAGGGAAACGCTGCACTGGTCTAATCCTGCCACTGCTAATTCATCGACGAGCTTTTTGCTTAAGAGCACGGCATTCGTGTATATCGCGACGGTTTTTACCCCTTTTATTTTTTTAAGGTCACGCACGAGCGGGGCAAGATCATGGTACAATGTCGGATCCCCATGCGGATTAATCACGATATGAATATTCTCCGTATTCTTGAACGCGACAACCTTTTCAGTCTCCTGAACAAGATAGTCTTTTTCAACAATGAAATCACGCTCGCGCCTTCCCATATCCACCGAACAGAAGATGCAATCGATATTGCAACCGGTTATAGGCTTGAGGTCGATGACATTCGTGTTTCTGTCCACAATGCCAAAGTAGAGCGTGCCCAGAAGCGGAATCCCCGAGTTTTTATGGATGTATGTTGTCTCATTTTTCTTGATCCTGTTTATTAAGTGGGGAAAATGCTTTTGCAGAAGGGTATTGAGCGCATGCTCAGCCACATACTGCTTTTCGGTTTTGAACACGAGCTCTTTTTTCCTCACTTCAACGATGCCTGAAGCCTCAATTTCATCCTGAGGCACATCAAAATAGTACAGCGTGAGGAAGTTAAACCGCACATATTCTGGCTTTGCATCGAACGTAAAGTCCTGAAAGGAGAGTGTAACCATTATTTACGAGAAGCACAGCGGTCTTTTAAAGGTTATGTTAGAGCATGGTTTCGATTCTAATTAATTAGGAGAGTTTTTTGTGTAATCCCAAGTTTGGCAAATGTAAATCTTAATAAAGGATCCACAGAACGGTGTTTCATGAATTGGCAGAAACGAGGAGGGCAGCACATTCACTGGGGAAGTCCTTCGTTGCATTTGACTTCAGGATTAAGGCGAAGAATTGCAGTTGTTCAGCCATATGTTTCTTTTCGGGGTAAGCGCGTGCTGGACATCGGATGCGGAACAGGCATCTTTCTCAAAAGCTTCAAAAAGCTTGGCGCTCGTGCATATGGTGTGGATATCGACAGAAAGAAGATTCGAAAAGTGCCATTTGCAGTTTATGGCAATGCCGAGCAGCTCCCTTTTAAAGACGAAATCTTCGATATCGTATGGTCGCATGAAGTTCTTGAACACGTCGATGATGATAAGAAAGCGGCAGTGGAATCGTTTAGAGTGCTTAAGCCCGGAGGGTATCTCATTGTGTTTGCGCCGAATAGAGCGTGGCCGTTCGAAACTCATGGGATTTATGTCGGCAAGAAATATATTTTTGGAAATATCCCTCTGATCCCATGGCTTCCAAAATGGATGACCCGAAGACTCACGCCCCATGTAAGAAATTACACCAATAAGCAATTACGGTCTCTTTTTCTTGGCGGCAAGGTTATTCTTCATAAGCATGTTTACCCTGGATTTGATAAACTGTCAAGACATTCGAAAGCCCTTGGTCAAATACTACAATTCTTCTTTCATAATCTGGAGCGGCGTTTTCACCACCTTGGCATATCTCATGTTTTAATAGTGCAAAAACCAAAGCGTAATCCAATAGCACGCTCGGATTTGGTATTCCTCGGGCACAATTAAGCTTAAATAATAGCAGTGCTGCCTTCGGAAGGGGGAATAATGGACGATCACATTAAAATTACGTATGAGACGCTGTTTGAGCTGCTTAGAAAAGAGAAAAGCAGCGCGGATATTCATAAAGTTTCTCCCTCATTCTACACTGACGTTGCGCATTATATCCAGGAGAAGATGATGATTATTGAGCAGGGCCAGCATAAGCTTGATCTTTTCTCTGCTACGGAGCGCGAGAACGTGCAGCAGCAGCTCAAGAACATCCATAGAATCCTGAAGGAGATTTATGAACGGCGTGAGAAGAAGATCATGGAGCTCGCGCTCGCGAAGTCCATCACCCAAAGCCCGCTCATTGACGTTACCGCGCTGCTTCCTGAAGAACGGGAGCTGTTCGAGGATGCCGTGCATCTCTTTACACAATACCGGAGCAAACTCCTCCACAATATCCTGCTTGGCAAATATCCTTTAGCGACGGAGCAAAAAACGGATACCAAAATAGTTCGATTCCTCAATCCTGTGCCAAAGTTTGTGGGCAAAGAACTCGAAAGCTATGGCCCATTTCAAGAAGATGATATCGCGAATCTTCCCCTGAAAATCGCGGACATTCTCATCAAGAAAGGCTCTGTTGAGGAGATCAGGGAAGGCGATGCGGAGAAAAAGTTTATATAAGGATTAGATATTTGCCCTATTATGAGTGTTCCGGGTGCGGTTCAATCCGCGCTTACCGAAGAAGAAGCTTTACTGTTGCGCATTCTTCAGCTTGCGAAGTCCGGTCTTGATGCGCCTAAACTCACCGTGTCCGCTGCTTCCCTGCATGACTTGATTGATCGGGTGAGATATGTTCTACCCGGGGATGTCCCGGATTATCTCGAGTGTTTTTCTGATCCATCTAGGATCGCGAGTGCACTAGAACACCTCGCTGCGGAGGGAGCCTTGCATAACGGCAATGGAGTATATGAAACCGCAGATTTGCTCATGCACCTTGAAGGCTCGCAGTATCTTAATGGTCCATATTCTGCAGGCTTGAAAGCGGTTCTTCCCGAATGGCTGGATGCAAATACCTCTCCGAGGCCTTGACAGCAAGCTTTTTAAATACACCGTGATCCCTGATTCTTATGAAGAAACCTAAAGAGGTTAACCGATATTGTCCTTTTTGCAAGAAACATACTTCGCATAAAGTTTCTCAATCGAAGAAAAGGCAGGCGAGCTCTTTGACATACGGAAGCAAGTATCGAGCACGTCTTCGAGGGAAAGCCCGCGGCCTTGGCAATCTCGGAAGATATTCTAAGCCCGCAGTCACGAAATTCAAGCGCGCCGGAAAAAAATCAACGAAGAAGACAGATCTTCGGTATGAATGCAAGGTGTGCAAGAAGCAGCATACGCAGAAAAAAGGATTCAGGGCAAAGCGCGTTGAGTTTGTGTAAAATTCTAAATAACCCTAATAATCAAATTAAAATCTTCCCGTAATTGCTCATCTTCAATGCTGACATCTATGACCTCATACGTTCCTTTGGTTTCAAACGTGTATGACCAATTAGCTCCGGAACGGACTGCTGCGGAAGAGAATCTGTCCTTCGTGTTTTTACGATTCCAGCCGATGAGCGAATGCCCCTGCTGCGTGAGATCATTGTTTATGAATTCAAGCGTTTCTCCTCTGGGGATGGTAATATTGTTGGGTAGAAAACCAAGCTCATCGATTAGGATTTGGGGATTCTTCGGCTCCTCAACAACGGGAGGTTCTTCGATTGGTTCTTCCTCCTCAGCTTCTGGCCCCTCAACAATGGGCTCAGGCGTTTCTTCTACAGGAATTTCTTCAATGGGGACTTCAGGCTCTTGAACAACGACTTGCTGGGGAAATGCTGGAGCGCATGCTACGAGAAGCACAATGCACACAAGGATTGCTGCTATTCTCATTTCTTCACGCTCTTGCAGGGCTGATCCGCGTACGCGCAAATGACACAATGCGCGTCTCGTGGGCATGGGATGATCATGCCGCAGCCTCTGCAGCTATAAAATGGCAATACCCCCCTGTCCGGAGCCTTAATGTCCTGCGTATGCTTACAGTCAGGGCATGTGATGCGCATGCATTGTAAGTGGTGATCCCCTATTTATACATTTGGATGCCGGAATGGATGCACGAAACCTTTATAAACGAACGGAAACCTCTTTTACCTTATGAAAGCCGTCATCGCGCACTTCAGGCAAAACCGGCATAGGACCGTTGGGAATCACATGATCGTGAGGGTAGACGGTGTAGAAGATCGAAAAAAAGCTTCTGACCTCCTTGGAAAAACCGTAGTGTGGAAAAGTCCAAAAGGAAAAGAAATCAAGGGAAAAGTCGCTGCTCCTCATGGGAATAAAGGCGCAGTCCGCGTCATCTTTGAGAAAGGCATGCCGGGACAGAGCATCACGCAGCATGTTGAGATTAGTTGAGTTCTCGATATATTTTTAGAGTTATGATGTGATTACGATTTCGATTGCAACGCCCCAACTGGCTTCGGACGGCCTTCGGCCTCCGCGGGAGCCCGGAGGGCGCGTCCCCACCCGCGGCCTCGCCAGTGGTGTTGCATACATTAACTTCTATGATATGCTGTCGCGATATGCTCAACAGAATTCCTTATGCGGTTCTTATGAGTTCTTCTTAACGTCGTGACATCACCATGGAGATTCGCATGGAACCTTCTGCTCTGGTCAAGCTCGCGCAATAATAAGTCACGCTGCTTAGCGTCTTTGGGAGTTGCGTGTTTTTTATGATCAATATCCCTTATACGCCCTCTGAGATCGGACTCCAAGGTTCGAATGGATGCGGCGAGCTTCATGTTTTTTATGGCGATAATCGAAGCGAGCGCGTGCAATAACTCAACCTCCTGCTTCATGCGGTTAACGCGCTGCACAATATCCGTTGTATAATGCCGGTGCTGCTCAGACTGGATGAGGATCTGTGCTGTTTCCAGAATTTTTTTTGAAAGGTCAATATCGCTTGATAGGATTGACAGGGCTGCCATACCACACCTCGTTTTCAAGGATTGAGCGCATCTTGTTTAAAAAGATTTCCCACCGGAATGTTTTTATTTGCTCTTATACTTCTCTGATTATGGAAGAAAAAGAATCCATGGGGATCGTAGAAATAGAAGGATTTGGAGGAGAGGGAGGATTTAGGGCAAACACGCTTGAAAAGATTCTTGTTAATGTTTGTACCCCCTTAGGGGTTGTGTGTTATAAAGCATTCCCCTTCGTCCGTTATTTTGAAATTGGCGATTTTGAGTCACAACCTTTCCGAGAGGAATTCATGTGGCTCTGCAGGGAGAATATTGCAGCATATGAACATCTCATTGGGTTAAAGAGGCATTACGGCGGCAACATTCCTCAGGAGATAAGAGAAGTAGCTGGTCAAACCGTATGCGGGAAGATATGGCTGAAAGTGGCGTACTTCCGAAGATAGGCCATAGAAAAGTTTAAATACTGTTTTGGCTCGAACAGCTCAAAGAGGGATAGATTGAAAGCACTGAAGCGATTCACCATTCTCGGCGTGTTGGCGACTGTTGCGAGCTTGCAGGTTGTGCATGCTGATATCATTCCGAGATTTATCACAGATAATATTCGCAATTGGTTTACACTGGGTGTCCAAGATTGGTTCTTGAAGGTTTTACTCTGGGTGCTCATCTTCTGTATCATGTACGTTGGGGCAATCAAGATCCCTGCATTCGCAGACCACAAGAACATCGTTATCACGTTCGCTTTTGTAATAGCAACTTTAAGCGCTGTCATGGCACCTGCAGATATGCTCCGCAGCATCGCGAAAAGTTACGGATTCCTCTCAAATGCTATACTCCTCCTAATTCCCGTTGCTGGCGGTTTGTACCTTGCGCACACCTTCGATAAGTCTACTGGGTGGGGCAGAGGAATGCGAGCAATGATATTTGCGATCGCCGCATGGATGATAGGCAGCGCGGCTATTTATGTGCAACAAACAGGCGTAGGACAATGGTCCTGGCGAGATCTCTTTGACCTTTCCACAACAATATTGTTTGTGCTTGCGATTGCTAATTTGGTGATGGCGTTTAAGGGAAGCGGTTCTTCAAGTTCAGTAACTTCCACCCCTGCTGCGCAAGCCGAACAAAAAGCGGAATCGCAAAAAGCGCAGAAACAGGTTGCCGAGGCTGATGCGGAGGAAAAGGAGTTAGAAGCGGAAGAGAAAAAGGAAAAGCAGGCCGAGAAAAAGCTGCTCAAGGATATTGAGAAGATACGACAGCGCGATGTCCATGAAGTGGACAAACAGATAGCTGATCTTAACCTGATTATTACCGCGCTGCAGCAGGGCATCATTCCAGATGATACGAAGAAGAAAGTCAACAAAGCGATAGCGAGCCTGAAAGAAGAGATCAGCAGGGAGGATGAATTTGAGCGACAGTTTATTCAACGCTCCGCTGAATTTCAAAATATCGTTAACAAAGATTTCTCCATCTTGAAAAAACTTGGTGACGCAACACAGTTTGATGCGATTGCGGTTAAACTCAAGGAGGTTATGGATGCAAATCAGGCATCATATGGATGGCATACCCCTGAACCAGGTAGGCTAGCTAAGATTAGGCAAGCACTTGGAGGACCCTTTGGAGGTGCTCCGTTAGCTGCTACTGCACCTCTGAAAGCGCTTTTTGATGACCTGAAAAAGGTCCGTGATGATGTTGGCAATGCAATTCGTACAGAAGTGGATCTACTCAAACAACATCAACAAAACTACGAAACGTTGATCAATGAAGGTGTTGAACGCTACCAGGCAAGGGATAGAATCGCTGTTCAGGCCTTTGTGAATGCGCGTGAGGAGAAAAAAGAGCAGCAAAAAATCCTCAAAGATCTAGGCGGGGTCACTAAGATGGCACGAGACTGGACAAACCATGCGGTGCACGATCTTGAGAAGTTTAGATCAAATACGAACCTCAATAACCACCGGATCTTAGCCTGGTTGGCGAAAGTCGACAAACCGTAGAGCTAAATTTATATACTCTTTGTTCACGTTTTAATGGATGGCAGTTAGACCCGGCTTCTGGAAATTAACATCTGTTGTTCTGGCATTCCTTATTTCACTTCCTTTCGCATTCGCCGCCCTCATCCCTGCCATTGTAACAGATAACCTCCGCGTCTGGTTTGGATCCGGTCTAGGTCTCGATCAAGTTTGGGTTGTGAGGTTTATGCTCTTCATTCTTCTTTACGCCATTATTTACTTCGGCGCGAGCAAAGTGTTTCAGGGGCATCAAAACATCGCGATCACGGTTTCAATTGTGCTCGGGCTGCTCGGGTCACTTACGGCTCCACCAGACATGCTTATGTCGATTGCCACAACATATGGGTTGCTCGGGAATGTTCTTTTCCTCTTAGCGCCTGTTTTTGCAGGGTTGTATGTGGCCCATAAACTCAATACGGGCGGAGCGTATGGTCATGTCATTCGCGCGTTTATCTTCTTCATGCTCGCATGGTTATTGTCCACAGGGCTCACGATGTACGACATGCAGTGGAGCATGGGCAATTTCGAGTTTTCAGACGGAGTACAGCTGGCGATGACTGCGTTTATTATCCTGGGCATATGGTCCTTGATAAAAGGATCCGGAGAAGCCGTTAGAGGAGATATCTCATCATCAGGCTCCGGATCCGGCTTTTTCGGGAGCAGCAGGGAACGCGGCAGCAGGATTATGGGAAAAATAGGAGATTGGTGGAGAGGAAGAAGGAGAGATCCGCGGGAGATTCGACCAAAAAGAAGATGGTGGCAGTTTTGGAGGAGGAAAATGACTCCCGAACAGGAAGCGGATGCTGCTCTCGAAACAACAGATGTTGCCCAAATTGGACAGACAACAGCCCAGATTGACAGAGCTATAGCAGAAAATCGCCAGGATGAAGAAGCGGAAGATACTCAGGCAGGCCGGGTGGCAACTACTGAAGATAACATAGCGGGGGAAGAAGAACAAGAGCTGGAGGTATTAGCTGCAGATTTGGGGGGTTTATCGGGTGCACCTCAAGAAAAAAAGGAGGCTATCGTAACTGATATGAAACGTAGAATTAGCACTCTAAAAAGATGGGATGCTGAGGATAGAGAGCTCATTAAAACTCTTGAAAACATCGAAGGACACATTAAAAAAACAGAAGAAAAACCAATGTTGATTGTGAGATGGGCTCGGAAAAACTTGCGAGACCAAGTAACGAAGCTGGCGAATATTGAATTAAAGAAGATTGAAAAGCGTAAAGACGAAATTATGAAAAGCGAGGGTAAAATACCTGAGAAGGACATGAAAGCTATTATGGAAGATAAGAAAAAAGTTGAATCATTGCTGGCTCAAGCAATTAAAATGATTGAAGATGACGTTAATAAGGAAGCGGAAAGCTGGCAAAGACAAATCGTTGCTTCCTTAAATACTGTGCAACAATTAATTCCGCAGATAAGACAAGATCAGCAGGCTTATGAAAACTATGTGTCGAAAGCTATTCAAGAGGTAAACGGTGGAAATCCGCAAGCTTTGCCCCTATCAGAGGAAGATTTCAGAGCAGCTCAGAAAATCAAATCAGATCAGAGAAAGAGATTAAAAAGACTTAAAGAGATTGTGAATTCCAAATTAAGATTCGATCAACGTGTAGTGGGGAAATACGATTTCAAGGATTTACAGAAGTTTGTAAAGAACAAATTCAAGGTTTAACCACTGGACATCCTCCTGCGCTTCATTTATATTCTCGCGTTTTTCACAAGCTACCATGATTTTCAACACGTTTCTCTTCCTCAAAGGCATCAGCGCGAGTACGGAGGAGAAGCTCTGGAGCCTTGGCATTCAGGATTGGGAGTGTTTCCTTGCTGCACGCACAATTCCCGGGATTTCTCAAAAGCGAAAACAAGCATTTAACGCATGCATCAAAGAGGCGAAACATAACTTATATTCCGGGAACATTGAGTACTTCACGGGGCGTTTGCCAGCGGTTGAGCACTGGAGGCTCTATCCCTTCTTTAAAACAGAAGCAGTGTTCTTAGATATAGAAACTTCCGGAGTTGAGGGAGATGCATATATCACCGTTATCGGCCTATATGACGGCGAGCGTACGAAGACGATGATTAAAGGTGTCAACTTGGATCCGGGTATATTAAAAAAAGAGTTGCAGCGCTACAAAATGATTGTAAGTTTTAATGGCAGCGCGTTTGATCTTCCGTACATTGAAAAGCGTTTTCCTGAACTGCTCCCAAAGGCATTACACATGGATTTGAGGCATCTCTGCGCGCGCATGGGCCTGAAAGGCGGTTTGAAGCAGGTAGAGAGAGAACTCGGCATAAAACGGACGAATCCGATCGTGGAGCGCTTATATGGGGGAGACGCATTAACCCTCTGGAAAATGTTCAGGGCAACAGGAGATGAGTACTATCTTCACCTGCTTGTGGAATATAATGAAGAAGACTGTGTCAACTTACAGATTATCGCGGAAAAAATAATGAAAAAAATTCAAACAAACTTTTATGAGCTTAATGGCAGCATGCTCCCTTTGGCTTGCAGCAGCAGCCGGTGAATGCAGTTACGAGGACCACTGCTCCTAACACAATTAAGGCTACTTGAGACCATGATGGATTCCACAGAGCGAGTATGATGACAAGCAATCCGAGAATCGCCTGACACCAGCAGGCTTTCTTCTTATCCTGACAACATTCATGCATCTTTTCCATTTTCGCTTCAGACTTAGCAGATTTCTTCTTGACCATTGAAATAATCACCTCATGAATAAGTTAAGCCTAGGAGTTTATAAAGGTATTGTTAATCTTAGTTAGGTTACCCTCTGACACTCCCAATCCGAAAAAACTCCGGTTTTTCCGTCGAAAACTATAAATAGCAGGAGGAACTTCTTGAAGGGATGGAACAAGTCGCTCTTCAAAAGTCAAAAGCGGCAAAGTGGCTCTATAAACGCCTTGAGGAATTCAAAAGGAACGCGCAGGATGAAATGTATGAGCTTAAGCATGGCGAATGCGTTCTCGTAAAGCATCGATAAGTTTATTCTGTGCCTTTGAGGAATGTTTCATACGAATCTCTAGCAGATAGATAGAATCCCCCTCCACTTGAAAATATATTCTGAGAGGAGGCCGTTTGCACTTTGACTCATAGAGCTGATTATGAGCATCAAGAAGTTTTCCAGCTCGCGGACCGAGTGCATGTATCCGCAAGAGGTGTTTGCCGATGATCTCTTTGACTGTCGCACTTCTTGAGATTGCTTCCATCTGACGCTGGACATGCTTATCGGTATATATCCTGAAAGGCATGTATTATTCTGAAAAACCCCTTGCTAAAATTGCTTAACTCTGTAGTACAGAAAAATCTCCAATGGAATTGAAGAATCACCGGATACTTCGGAAATATAATGATATTTTTGAATTTATTCGAAAGTGCAATAAGAAAATCGCAGGTTTTGCTATGGCTGTTTTCACAGTATCCGAAACATATATATACAACGCTCTTAGAATTTTCTCAGGTGAGGATATGGCATTGCAACTGAAGAAAATACCGAAAAACCCGATTATTATCGAAGGATTCCCGGGATTTGGCCTTGTTGGCACGATCACGACGGAATTTCTCATGGATCATCTTAAAGTCGAAAAGATTGGAAAGATCACGTTTGACAACATGCCTGCGATAGCGGCCGTGCATGAGGGCAAGCTTGTGGAGCCCATGGGAATCTTCTATAACAGCGATCATAATCTCGTGCTTGTGCACAGCATTCACGCTGCCCAGGGCAGCGAATGGGTAATGGCTGAGTCTATTGCGGAGCTCGCAAAAAAAGTCAGCGCGAAAGAAATCATCAGCATTGAGGGTGTAGGCACAGCAAATGCGACAGGTGAGAGAACTTTCTATTTTACGAAGAATCCTGAGTTGGAGAAGAAGCTCAAAGCGATTACGCAGCCTTTGAGGGAAGGGATTATTATGGGCGTAACAGGAGCTGTTTTGCTCCATGTGGATAAAGTGCCCATAAGCTGCCTTTTCGCCGAAACTACGGCAGAGATGCCTGACAGCAAGGCAGCTGCACGCATTATAGGGCTTCTTGACAAGTATCTTGGACTTAAGATAGATACTGGGCCATTGTTGAAACAGGCAGAGCAGTTTGAGGCGAAGCTTAAGGGAATACTCTCACAAAGCAAGCAAGTTGAGGAAATTAGCGAAAAAAAGAAGATGAGCTATGTAGGTTAATTTTCTATTAAGCTTATTTTTTGTTTTAATAATGGCTATTAGCAAGTTTCTTATTATTTATTCATGGTGCCTAACTTCGCATATTGGCTCACTTTTCATATTGGGATATGCAAGACTGCTGCGTATGCTGAGAATCGCAGATTGTTTGTCTTCAAATATTTTTTTACGCTAGTTATTAGTAAAACATGATTTTGGCATCGGGCATAATATCACTAGTTATTAGTATAAGATACCCAATAAACTTTTCCACTAATTGTTATAGGAATTGTTCTTGATATATTCGATATTGTGCTTCTAATTTGATTCTGCTTTAAACTAGTTTTTGCTCTCACTTTTTATGCGTAAACAGCAAATTCAAACAATTGTTTTCATTATTGTAATTTATTAAATTATTTGTAGAAGAATTAGTAATAGATTATTTAAGTTATGATTAAAATATTTAGACTATTATATTTTTGAAAATTCCCTTTTTTAAGGCACATTGTATGCACATCCATGTCCAGAGTCACTTGGCTTCAAAATGTGGTTTATCGTCGACAAAAGGCACTGCCCAAAAAGCTTAAATAGGAGAAAGAATCAGCAGGCATTGGTAAGTACAAGTATTCTTGAGTGATTAACCATGAGGTGAGTTAAGTTGATGAGTACTAATCCATTCGAGCCGCAAAGTGCACTAGCTAGGGAAATGTCCCGCCTGAGCCCTGTAGGAACTGTTTCAGGTGCAGCACAACCATCCGCCCAAAATACGCTGGGATCGTCAAAGGATGCTGCGCAAAATCCGAACATTGGTCTCCTCGTAACGAGGATAAACGTTCTCGAGATGAAAATGCAGGAAATCCTCATGAAAGCGCAGCAGCAGGAACAGGCGTTTCAGAGAAAGCTAGGGGAAGTGGAAACAATGCTACAGGCTGTCCAGAATATCCAGGACCAGCCTCAGAGGATTGAGATAAGCGCGGCAGCGCCTCCACAAGCAGCTCCGGCATCAGCAGTTACTGTTATGCCTCCCCCTCCAAAGACAACGGAAGGCGCCCAAATGCAGGGAAGGCCGCAGCGTGACCAAATGGATCCAAACCTGTTCAGCATAAACAAATTCTTCCACGCATCAAACATGAAGAAGAAGTAACATATATTGTGTTTTTTGTTAAAAATTAAAAATATGGTAAAACGCAACATAACTACCACTTTTGTTGCGTTTTTAGGGGGTTTTTTGGCAGAAACGCAACATATATATACAAGTGTTGCGTAAATTGTTGCTATGCAAGATATAGTTTCCAGCATATATGTGGGTTGTTTTCATGGCTAGAACGTATAATGAGTATTATCTCGGATGGCAGGAGATTAACAGGATCATAGCCTGTGCCAAGAACCTCAAAGAGCGGGTAATTCTAAAGATTCTGGCGAGAACAGGCATGCGAAGATTCGAGCTTGCAAATCTTCGCGTAAAAGACGTCGATTTTGACCGCAAGCGCATCTATATCAGCAAGGGAAAAGGAGGAACTGACGAGGATCCAAAATCGAGGATCGTTCCTATCGACGATGACACCCTTCAAGATATCAAGTTTTATCTCGAAGGACGCCGGGCCGGAATATTGATCCAGAGCAATAAAAAAGCGCATGACGGCATCTCTTTATCCGCAATAAACAGGATTACCGAAGGGGCTGCTGAACGGGCAGGAATCCGGAATCCTAATCCAAAGCTTAAGCATCTCAATCCCCATATCTTCAGGCACAGTTTCTCACGGCTCAGCCTCATGGAGGGCATTCCCTTCAACATTGTGCAGAAAATTGTTGGACACGCCGATGCGCGAACAACGCTGCAAATGTACGGAGTACCGTCGATAAATGACGCTCAGCATATGTACAACGAAAAGCTGACTATGCGCTTTCACCAAAAAGTGAGCCTTGAGGAAGATAACAAGCTTTCAAAATTTACGTCTGACAGATCGTAATCCTGTTTTCTTACTAGTAATTAAGAGAAAGTAGCTAAATGCATATTATAATAAATGCTTAAATATTTTAATAATATTATCCCCAGTTTTGAATGTTCTGCTGCTCAATATGTAAGAGATTAGACTTTGCCTGGACGGTCTTAAAATCTCGATCCAGACAGAAATAGACCGTATTACGCGTATATTTTTTCAAAATAGGGATTCCTTTTCGCATGAGGTTGCCAATATAATCCTGAGCGGTTTTATCCGTAACGCCCAGCCCACGAGCAAGATCGTGATAAGTGAGAGTTCCCTTTGCTTCTTCCAATGCGTACAAAACCATGAAGATTTCCTTCTCCTGCTTGGAAAGCGGCTCAATATTGTATCTGGGAGCATTTTCTGGGACAAAAGTATGATTCTTTTCAAGAAATATCTGTATTTTATCAATTCTTTCAGCTAATTTATCTAATTTTTGCTCTATTTGAGAAAAAAGCTCAAAATTCGCCTGTATTTCATTAGTGTTCTCATTAATGGCATTTAAATGATCATCAAATTGTTCCTGAATACTTTCAAGAGCACGCTTCAGCTGCTGCGCAGCATCATTCACGGCGTCGTGATCTAAAACCTCTTTCCTTGAAATATTAAACAATGAAATCTTACCACCCCAACACTCTAAGCGCTTCTAAAATTCGCTGGTTTATATAGTTTTTGAAATAAAGAGGAATTTCATTAATACTGGCTATTGGGCATGTTTAATGAGCTTATAGAAGTAAAGTTTTTCCTTCCCCTGTTTAACAACCTCGATTTCTTCCAAGGCCTCAAGCTCATCTAGAATGCGATAAAAGGAGCTTTTAGACGCTATTCCCTGTTCCTCAACGATCATTTCCCTTAATTTGAGGGCGGAAATTTGCTCATACTTGCGGATATATGAAACCAAGAGGTTTTTGACATACTCCTTTGACCTCTGTGTAATTTTTTTGATAAGTCTCTCCCGCAGGGGCATTCTTTTAGGTATTGTGGTTTTTTCAATTTGATCAACTTTCTGCCGCAACTCTTTGATCTCGCTCAGATACCCAATCTGAGCTGCCATACCAAATTGATTGTGTGTGCCGAATTTTTCAAGTTTAGCATTTATACTAATTACTTCAGAATCGATTTCCTTAATTTTCCTAAGCTCTTTTTCGTTCGAATAATAATAATCAACCAGTTGTTTTAGCTGAGATTGCATGTGAGGAATTTCGCGAACTAATTTGCGCAGATCCTCAATCTCACTTCTGACTTTTCTTACTTCATTTGCATGCTCTCCGATCTGAATTTTTGCATGATTGATCAACGCTTCCTGTGATGAAAGTTTTGAAGCGCTTGATTGAACGGATTCTATCAGCATGCCTTGGTTATCATACAGCAGCTGCATCCAGGAAGCGACGCTCTGAACGTCTTGCTTCACATTCGCAAATGCGAGTTGAAGAGACTGCTGCATAGCGCGCAGTTCCTGAGCCTCTCTTTTTTTTGAAAATAATAGCATTTTTTCTCATTCCCAGTGTCATTTTGGGAATATTATGGGACTATTCTAGGACTATTCTGGGAATGTCTTTTACGTCAATAAATCAAGGTTGTTTATATACTTTTTGGGAATGTTATGGGAAATTCCTGGGAATATCATGGGAATGAGCCAGTGAATACGGTTTTCCCAATGAGATTAGACGACGTAAGATCCCTTGTTCTTTGTTCTTAATCCCATTGGGAATGTGCTGGGAATGAGGCTTATCGACGAGGAATTACGTGCAATCACGCTGTAAACAGCGTTGGGAATGAAACTGGGAATGATAAGTATCGACGAGCTTATCAGTTTTAATGGCGCAAGCATGTGCAATCACGAGGAAGGGAAAAATACGAGGGGGAACCTTCTGATTAATCAACCAGAGACATATATGCACAAAAATGTGCAAGATATGGATTTGTTTACTATTTCTAAAATAACGGTGGGAAGATGACGCGCGTGTGAAATTTATGCTTTGAAACTTTAAGAGTATGTGCGTTACGTAGATCATAATGTCATCAGCTAAATTGAACTCTTGAATGCTTTTAATCCATTGAGTATACGAAACTATTTAAAGGGGGATATGGCTGTTTTTAAGGAGTGTGTGGTGGAAAAGTGAGTGCAACAGCCATAAGAAAGGAGAAGGACAGAAGCGCAATAATTGCTTTTAATACCGATTCTACTAATGATTATATAATGGGATCAAGAAAGGTTATATCTTTGAGTACAAAAAGTGAGAGTACATGCTGGGTGCTTTGCAATGAAGAGCCATGGAAACATTAAGCGATATGGCACAGAGAGTTATACTAATATTTAGCAGAAGTGAATGTGATGGATCAAAAAACCATGTCAAAAGGGGCTTTGGCAATAGCTCTAAGTAAACTAGATGTTTTTCCCGAAGCAAAAGTGAGAGTTGAGCAATACCCCACAGACCCTGAAGTTGCCGCTGAAGTGCTCTGGGATGCCCATATTGCCGGGGACATGGAAAACAAGGCGATATTGGACCTCGGAGCCGGAACGGGCATCCTAGGCCTTGGCTGCCTCCTTTTGGGAGCTCGAAAAGTGACATTCATCGACGCTGATCAAGCGGCTCTGGCCATCGCTGAAAAGAACTATGCTAAGCTCAAAAGTGAGATTTCAGGAAAAGCTGCCTTTGTTGCGATGGATATCCACAAATTCCAAGAGGCTGCAGACGTCGTCGTCGAGAACCCGCCCTTCGGCACAAAGACAAAGCACGCTGACAGGGAGTTTCTGGAGAAAGCATTCACATTGGCTCCCGTGATTTACACGTTTCATAAGGCATCAACAAGCGCGTTTATCAATCAGCTCGCTACGCAGAGAGGGTTTAACGTCGAGAAAACACAGCGTTTTGCGTTTCCGCTCAAAAGGACAATGCCGTTCCACGCCAAGAATATCAAGAGGATCTCCGTGGACTGCTTCCGATTACGGAAACCACAACGCTTTTAAACATTTAGCAGTTTCCTCAAATAATGGAGCTTAAAGTTCTCGAGGAATCTAAAACAAAGCTACACCTTGAAATTCAAGGGTTAGGGCATGGATTCTGCAACATTCTCAAGCAGGAGCTGTGGAATGATGAGCATATAAAAATCAGCGCGTACTCATTAAAACATCCACTGGTTGGTCATCCTATGCTCATCGTGGAGACGGATACGAAAAAATCTCCGCGTGACGCTATCGAAGATGCGATTAAACGCCTTCAGAAGACGAATGAAAAAACGTCCAAGGAATTTGACAAAGCGTTTAAGTGATACTATAACCCCCTTTTTCTATGCTTATAGCCCGTATTGGTATGCAAACGTATATTAATCACATAGTGCCTAACCGCATATATGTTCATTCGTGTAAAACGTATAAAGAAACAAGAATATGCGTACCTCGTAAAAAACATGTGGATAAAAGGCAACGTCAAACAGCGTGTAGTAAAGTACTTAGGCAAACTCATGCGAACGCCAAGCGAACACACGTGCACATTTCAAGAATTCCATCACATACAAAATCTCTCAGACTACGTTGAGCGCACGTCCCGCTTAAAAATCCTCCAGGATATAAAAAAATGGGAAATCGCAGCACATGGAATCACCTCTCATCGTGGACAGGTGTATGCTCTTCATGACGGATATGTGTGCGAATATACGTTCCGCAAGCTCGCACAATTCCAGCCCGGAGAAGATGATCGCGCATCCGGACTTCAGCTTGCCCAGCTTTTCGTACATGCGGGCTTTCGTATACCTCAAGACCTCTTTGTTTTGTATTTCCAGAAGCTGACAAAAGATATTTAAAACAGCTCACGATTCGCAACGCTATGGAAAACGTGCCTCGTCACATTGGCATCATCATGGACGGCAATCGCAGATTCGCGAAACGCCTCATGCTCAAACCCTGGAAAGGGCATGAGTGGGGCCCAAAAAAGCTTGCTGAGATCCTGGAATGGTGCAAGGAGTACGATATTCATGAACTTACGTTGTACACGTTCTCCGTCCAGAACTTCAACAGGCCGAAAGAAGAGTTTGACTATCTTATGAACCTCTTTCGGGAAGAATTTGACAAACTCAAAGATGATAAGAGGATTCATGAAGAACAGATTCGCGTGAATGTGATAGGCAGAACATGGATGTTTCCCAAAGATGTGCAGGATAAGATTAAAGAAATCATGGAACGCACACGGCAATATAACAAGAAAGTTATCAATTTTGCAATGGCATATGGGGGCAGAGAAGAAGTTCTTGACGCTGTGAAGAAGATTGCGAAGGGAGTCCAGGAAGGGACTATAGACGTGGATGAGATCAATGAAGAGACATTCTCCCAACACCTCTACATGACGGATGCACCAGACCTCATAATCAGAACGGGAGGAGAGCACAGGACATCCAACTTTCTTATATGGCAGTCAAGCTACTCGGAATGGTTCTTCGTAGACCACATGTTTCCTGAATTCACAAAAGAAGACTTTGAAACCGCGATTCAGAGCTACGTTCAGCGGGAGCGAAGGTTTGGGAAGTAGAAGGTATGGTAACAATCCACGCAGATATGGAATTTCTTGACCGTGTTAGACTTATTCGGCGGACTGAGCAAAATCGCCCCAAACTTCCTTAATTCCTTCTTGCATCTATCGCATTTTGGTTTTATGGCCATGCCTCCTCCTATGTCTTAGGTATTCTATAACCGCGGGAATGAATGATGCGACAATAATGATCATGATGACGATGGTCAGGTTTTCCTTCACCACAGGGATTCCTCCAAAGTAATACCCGGCAAAAACGAACAGTGCAACCCATGCAATACCTCCTACAATGTTGAATGCCAGGAATTTGGGATAGCGCATCGCGCCAACTCCCGCGACAAACGGAGCAAATGTTCTGATGATCGGGATGAATCTGGCAAGAATGATCGTTTTTCCGCCATGCTTGTGAAAAAACTCTTTCGTCCGGTGGATGTACTCCTTGTTCACCCATTTATGCTGAATGATACGCTTCCCCACATGATGACCAATCCAATAGTTTACGGTATCTCCAATAATCGCGGCGATGGACAGCAGAACAAACAGGAAAACGACGTTTAACGCACCGGCGCCCGCAAGCGTTCCCGCAACAAACAAAAGCGAGTCTCCGGGCAAAAACGGGGTTATGACAAGGCCCGTTTCTAAAAATATGATGAGAAACAGGATCGCATACGTCAAGATTCCGTACTGCTGAATAATGAGCGTGAGGTATTTGTCCACGTGGAGAACAAAGTCTATCGCCCGCTGGATGAGATTCATGTTGACATCGAAAAAAATGGGAGTTTATAAAATCGCCGATTCCTCTCGAAATTCAAGAAACCTTTTTAAAGCCCAAAGGAAAAAGAATGGACAATGGCGAAGAAGTGCATCATATGCGGCGAGGAGGCAATCCTTGTCATCAAAGGCACAAATGACGTCTACTGCAAAAACTGCGCTGAAGAGAATTTTGATGACATCTCGTACTTGGAAAAAATTGAAGAGCCCAAGCCAGCAGACACCATTATTGATGATGAAGTTTCGGATGAGGAGTCCGAGCCAAAAGAATAATTCGTTCTCACGATGAAAGATCTTTCTGAAGAACCAGAAGAAGAATCCTCCATTTGGGATGGGCCGCTTAAATATATTGTGGCGTTATTTCTTCTGTTTTTGCTTGTGCTTTGGATCGTTCCCGCATACACGGTGCGCTTTAATCCAGCCCCGAGGTATATTGCGATGCCGGAAGAAGTCATTCCCACTTTTGAACTTGGGAATGAGACTGGGAATGAGGTTTATCGACGGGAAGAATTTCCGGGAATGATTGCTGGGAATGATCCCGTTGTAAAGCAGACTGCTGATCGCATCGTTGCGTTAAGCGGCTGCGGAGAACACACAACATGCCAGGCGCGCGCCTTGTTTTACTTTGTACGGGATCGGTTCACGTATGTGTCAGATCCATATGCGTATGAATATGTGAAAACCGCAAAAGAATCACTCACGGCGCAAGGGGGAGATTGTGATGATGCATCCATTTTGCTCGCGAGCCTTCTCCAAGCCGTTGGATTCAGGACCCGCTTTGTTTTTGTTCCAAATCATGTGTACGTCCAAGTGTGGATTCAGGAAGCGCCGAAAAAGTATAAAACTGAGCAACAATGGATTACGACTGACGCGACATGCAGATACTGTGAGTTTGGGGAACGTACTCTTTCAAGCGTGGATGCTGAGAAGCAATATTTTGGCGGATAAATTTATAAATGGAGCGCATTAATTAACCATTGTTAACGGGATATCAGATGTTCAGACCAGTGCGTAAGCGCGAAGACGTATTTTTGCCCGATGGAACGTATCGCGCATTAGAACAGCGACTTTTCAATAATCCGGACACCAAGGACATTAGAACCGTCGTTGCATGGGCGTTTGATCCTAGAACAGATCTTGGGCCATATATCGGCTTGGGAAAAAGGATGGCTTCTGGAACCGTGCTTCAAATTGCCGCTAGCATGTGGCACGCGGGATTCCAAAACTTGCGCACGGTATTGCGCCAATACAATCAAAATCTTCGTTTCTCAGAATCAACGCTAAATGGAGCTCCCATTGATCAGCTACTCATCTCTGCCATGAGCATACATACCGCAGATGTTTGGAAGATGATTGAAGACTGCTACGAGAGGGGTGAGGAGCGCCCCCTGATCATCATTGGAGGGCCAGCAGCGAAATACGAAGCGAATATGTTCTTTGGCAGACGAGGGAATCCGCAGATTGGAGTGGATGTGGCAGTCACGGGTGAAGCCTTTGTTGGGCTTCAACTTGAAGAGCGCATTCTTGAAAAAAAAGCTGCTATGCAAAGGGGTGGACAGAACGTGAGCATGAGGGAAGCGTTTCAGGAGCTCGCAAAGCGAAGAGAATTGGACGAAATTCCAGGACTCATGTATCGCTGGACACACCCAGACGGTATGGATGTCCTCATTGATACCCATGTGCAGCGGCTCGTGAGAGATCTTTCTGAATATCCTTCTGTCGCGAGTGTGTTCCTCACGCTTGAACCCCCTCACAAAGGGAGAGCACTCTCCGCTGAGCCACTTCCACCAGAACGGGTGAAAGAGCATATTCGCATTCCTTCACTCATGAATACGAGAGGATGCAGGATAAACTGTGATTATTGCCCTATCCCCCAAGGAGAGGGAAGCGTCTTCAGGACTCGGGGCTCCCACGGATTTATTTTGGATATGATGGGTATTTCCGAGATCACGGGGATTACAGGAGGGTTTGGAGCCGATGATAATGTGGGTAATGATCTCCATTCATTGATTGAAGAATCAGAAGTCCGTGCGCACTATGTGATGCCCGATGGGCGAAAATGGGCGGAAGTGCATCACTGGGGAACTGAATGCACGCTCACGGATTTACATCGCTTATGGATGAAAGGCAAACAGGATGGCAGGGATTACTACTCTTTGCTGAGGGCATCTGGACTCGTTGCAATTTGGATGGGCAATGAAGATGTTAATAGCGAAGTTGTGAGAAAAGGAGTAACGCTTGAAAAAGTCAGGACAGTCTTGCGAGAGCTTCGAAACGTTGGGATTTGTCCAATGATCATGAATATTTATGCGGATTCCATGGAGTATACTGAACTCAGGATTGATGATGAAGGCAAAGTTGTCAAGCAAACACAACAATTTATGGAACTCCTTTCCTCGGAACAACTTACGCTCTTCGCAAATGCAGATCGGTTATTTAAGCGTGGAAAAAGGAGATCAAGCGATCGCGCCGCGCGAAGATTCGTGGAAAGCCTCACTCATGAGCAGGAAGATGAATTCCGGTATGGATTGCGGGAGGAAGCGTTTGTGTACATGAAGCATGGGGCAATAAGCCAGCAGTTCACGCTGCTTACACCGGCGGTTGGGACAAACTTATATGAAGATCCGTACAAGAAAGGTCACATTCTGAGCAAAGTTGGAAATGTCGAGATCGAACCGAGGCATTTTGATGGAAACCATCTTATTATGAGTAATCGCGATGACCTTGCGCAGCGGCTCCGTGACACGTATGACGCTTATCGTCACACGTATAATTTTAGAAATCTTTTTATTGCCTTTCAACGATACAGGGACGCCAAGAAGGGGGGAGAACCTCATCAAATATTCATGGACAGATACGCCTTCGCTTATCAGGCGGAGGGGATTCTTGGACGATGGTTTTCCCACTGGAGGCAGCGGGATTTTAGGAAGGCGCTCGCGTCAGGAAATGTTGAGCGGACGATGGAGCCCCCGCTTGGTCTTTTGCCTGTTCTAGCGCTTCATCCTGCGAGCGCCGCATATTACGGACCAATCAGCAGAAGCGTATTTCTTGACCCCTCACCACTTATGGAACGTGGAGAACTCACACCTGCGGAGCTTGAACGGTACGCTGGGAAAATCCCGGTGATGGCAAAATAGAGGGCTAATTACACTCTGCTTGCAATTTCTCAATATTATTTGTTTCCCGTTCAGACAACTTCTGATACTTTCTCAGATCATATTCAAATGATCTGACATCATCGATATCTCCGGATTGCAAGGCGGCGAGGGATTTTGCATTCAAAATCTGCAGTTCAGCGTCATACTCTGCCTTCCTGGCCTCTGCCGCATCAATTTTCGCCTGAATATCACCATCGCAGAGCTTCTGCACAGGGGCAGCCGCTTCCTGGGACTCTGCTTGACTTTCTGGCTCCGATTCAGAAGGGACATCTACAATAGCGTTACCTGTGACACTCTGAGCATAATCGTTTTTTGAGCATCCCAAAACAAGAACCATTAAGAGTATCATTACAAGCCAGTTCATATCATCACCCGCTCTATCAAAATTAAGGGGATATATAAATTTATCTGGGATGAAGGAAAAGGTATAAATAGCTTGCGCGCGCAGCAGGCATTATGATCTATAAAGAGCTCGTTGCAGTCTATGAGCAGCTTGAGGGTACTTCTAAACGGCTTGAAAAAACGTGGTATATTGCGCTTCTGCTCAAAAAAACACCACTGGAGGATTTAGAACATCTTTGTCTTCTACTGCAGGGGAGACTCTTTCCCGCATATGATGAGCGGGAAGTGGGGGTTGCATCCCGCCTTGTCATCAAGGCATTGAGTTTAGCAACGGGGCATAGCCTTGATAAAGTCGAGCAGATCTGGAAAAAGACAGGAGATCTCGGGAAGACGGCTGAACTCCTTATAGCGAAGAAAC
>Ga0209542_10006291_pt1 | contig 23158 bp, 16 predicted proteins | sample RifCSPhighO2_01_FD_184028 | JGI IMG/M metagenome (GOLD analysis project Ga0209542, IMG submission 184028) | Soil microbial communities from Rifle, Colorado - Rifle CSP2_plank highO2_0.1 (SPAdes) (version 2) | ecosystem: Environmental > Terrestrial > Deep subsurface > Rock core/Sediment ... | reverse complement strand
AATCATCGGCTTGAGTGTCAAAAGATTCAAGTCCTTAATTAATAATTTTTCTTCTTCATTGGTAATAACCTCAATAGCTAATTGGCCAGCTTCCAGGCCGTTTTTTAATTTCTCCAAAATCGGTTGGAGGGTTTTAGCTTCTTTGTTATCGCCCTTAGCCAATTTTTCATTTTTATCAAAGCGATTATCAACTGTTTGTAAATCGGCAAAAATCAGTTCCAGATTAATGGTTTCTTTATCGGCTTCGGGGTCAACTTTGCCTTGGACGTGGGTGACATTTTTGTCGCTAAAATCTCTTAAGACCTGGATGATAGCGTCGGTGTTTCTGATATTGGCTAAAAATTTATTGCCCAAACCTTCGCCTTGGTGGGCACCGGCTACCAAGCCGGCGATATCGACAAATTCAATGGCGGTAGGCACGATTTTAGTTGAAGCAGAAACTTTGGCTAATTTGGCCAGGCGTTCATCAGGCACGGCTACCACGCCAATGTTGGGATTAATGGTGCAAAAAGGATAATTGGAAGCATCAACCTGTTTTTTGGTTAAGGCCTTAAAAAGCGTTGATTTACCGACATTAGGCAGGCCGACGATACCGACAGATAGGGACATAGAATATAAATTTAAAAATTTTCAATTTCTAATTTTCAAACAATTTAAAAATAACCAAATTTTAGAATTATATAATTTAATCATTGTTTCAACCTGCCGGCCGGCCGGCAGGAATTGAAAATTCTAAAATTGAAAATTACTAACCCAGTATACAATAAAATCCTGCTTTTTTCAAGTGATTTGAAAAAATAGCGATTTTACTTTAAGATGTTATCTATGACTGATAAATATAAAAAATTCTTAGAAATGGAATTCACGGTTTTTGACGTGGAAACCTCCGGCCTTAATCCGGAAAAAGATGATGTTCTAGAAATCGCCGCTCTTAAATTAAGAGGCCAGGAAATCATCGGGCGCTTGGAGCTTTTGGCCCAGCCGACCAGATCAATTCCTCTGGAAGCGGAAAGAGTGCATGGCCTTAATGAAATTTATTTGCTGGTCAACGGCCAGAGCATTGATAGTGTCATTAAAAAGTTTTTGGAATTTCTTGGCAACTCTATTGTCGTCGGTCACAACATCAGGGAGTTTGATTGGCTATTCATTCTTTATTATACTAAAAAGTTCAAATGGCCCCAACCGGAAAATAAGATTATTGATACTTTGGAACTCTCCCGGAAATTACTGTCACTGCCCAGCAACACCCTGGCCAATGTCGCCAACTATTTCGGCTTTGAACATAAAGATGCCCACCGCGCCATGCCGGATGTGGAGATGAATGCCAAGGTTTTTCTTAAGCTGATGGAATTGTTATTGAATCAAAAAGATTGATTTTTTTGGTTTATTTTTATTAATATTTTTGTTTTTTATTTCCATGAAAGTGGGAATATATTTTTTATAAAAATTATAATTTCTTTGCCACTTTTTTTATTTTGTCATCCCGACCGAGGTGGAGCCTGCCTGCCGGCAGGCAGGGGATCCCTTGTCTTTATTATTTTATTATTACTTTACCCTTTCTTTTCTAAGAAAAGAAAGGGCTAAAACCTAAAGAAAAGTCGCGAGCTAATGAAAAATTTGGCGCTCCAAGTAAAATTCTAACAAAGTTTTTAAACTCACTCTCCGCCATTCGCCAACTGGCGAAGGCGGATCGCTCAAACAGTAAAAACTTTGTAACTCATTTTACTTTGCGCTTATTCCAAATTTTTCATAGGCTCGCATTTTTTGTTTATAAATTTATCATAAATCAAGCAGCTTTTAAATAATTTTGTAATAAAACTGGCTAAAATTATAATAAAAATCAGGCGAGCACTTGAAAAATTTAACCACAAAATAAAGATGAGGAGGAGTGGTCGCGAAGCGAAATTTTAAACTGTTTGAGCCGTAGAGGCGAGTTTTTAAAATTAACGACGACGAATCTTATTTTGTTTAAATTTTATCAACTGCTCGCGATTCTTGCGCCACTTCTTCTAAAGAAGTGGCAGAAAGAATATTTATATATGTAAAAGTTATTTTAAGAGAAATACTGTTTTAATGCGCATTAAAATCCCATTTTACTTATTAAAAAATAACATAAAAAATACCCAAATTAAGCCAAAAATAAATAATTATCAACCCCTACCTCTTGACAAAATTTATTAAGTATGATATGATGCACTCATCGCTTAATGCGAAGCTCCCACACAACAGTTTGTGGGGAGCGCACATTCAAACGGCTAAGGGATTGTCCCAAGGCCAAAATTCACAAGGAGAATGGAAGATGAAAACGAATATCGGAGATGCAAGACAGATTCGTAACGAATCACTTGCCGGCATCGCGGTGATGCTGGAAGATGTTGAGCGGGCGGAAGTGTTGCTTGCCGACATCGACGGCGACGCGGTCCTCTCGGTGTTCGAGGGGAATCGGTTCAAGACCTACGCGGCGCTTTCCAAGGAGGCGCTTCCCGGTCTGGCCGATTTCCAGGCTGCTCTGGAGAACGCCAACTTGAGGCACTGCTTGGCTCTGTCGGTTCCCACCAAGGAACTCCAGAGCGAGCCGACGATCGAAGATGGGGTTGCGCAGCGTACTTTCTGCAGCGCGAACGGTCTGCCGTATCGCACGCAGCAGGAACAGCAGGACGGCACCGAGGGGAGCGGCTACAAATATCGCTTCACACGGCCGTCGTTCTGGTTGGTTCGCTTGATTGTGGACACCGACGGAAAGCCGGTATTCTATTCGACCCTCCTGGGTCAATACCGGAATTCTGACGGTCAGCTCGAATACCGCCCTGTCACGAAGAAGTCCTTCGAGGACGGCGCGGAAGTCGAGAAGCCAATAACCAAGATCGCCATCTCGCAAGAGGAGGCGGTGCGCGACTTCCACAGCGATGCGAAATTCATTTTCGCCATGTGCAAGTCCGTCACCACACTGGCTGAATCGCAGCGTCGGCGCAGCGGTTTGATCGCGTCGGTCAATCGCGCTCCCGTTGAGCGCCTGACCAACACTCTTGGGGAGCTCTTCCCGGGCCTCGCCAACATCAAGGTGGCGAAGCCGAAAAAGTCCAAGAAGGTTTCGAAGGCGAAAGAGGAGGTCGCCGCCGAGTAGCACAAAACAAAAGAGGGCAGACCACAACGTTGGTTTGCCCTCTTCTTCATTTTCATGAAAAAACAATAAAACAAAAAAGCAAAAAAACAATAAATATTTTATATAAATAAATTTTTGTTTTCTTGTTTTATTGCCTTCTTGCTTTTTTGGGTTGTGCTTGACACAATCATTTATCTATGATAAGATGATATGTCGTTTAAGAACGGCTTGTCTACTGATAGGCAGTTTAGAGTACTTTAACATTTGCCCATAAAAGCGCGTGTGGCGCTATTGGGAATCTGGCGCGGTAACTATCACCGCAAAACTGGAGGTTGGAAAATGTCTCTTGGGGAATTGAAAAGAATTGGTCAGGATTTTTTTCTTAATGGTGATAATATGACCGATTATTATTACAGCGGCACTCATCAAATTGTTTTGAGTGGTGATTGTATTGATGCCGCTCTTGATGCTTTGACCTCTATTGAAGCAATCCACCTGCTTTTCTATGATGACGGATATTATTGCTATATTGTGGCGCCGCAATTTGACGAGGAATCATTTTTTAACAAGGTTGTTAGTGTGGTAGAAAAGTCAGTGGCTGGCATTTCTATTAATAATGGCACTTACAGTGTCCGTCGGAAGATTCCGGCCACTCCCAAGTTGCCGGCTGGACCCGATGATGCTTGTACCGTGGGCTTGGGTAACATCACTTATTATAAGGTGGTTATCCATCTTGGCCGCGGTTATGGCAGACGGTGGTCGCAAGTGTCCATTCTGATGCCTAAAGAAGGACGTGAGATTTATTACCAAGTTCAGCGCTATTTCAATAAAGTCAGCGGTTCCCAAATAGACGGCGAATCCAAGATGTTTACTGGTATTGGCGCGCAATGGCAGGCTATTTGCTTCGCCTATGGCTTTACTCCCGACGAGGCCAAGGATAAAGAAGCTGCCCAGCGGGCGAAGAAATTCGTCTATACGGTCGTCGGTGAGATGATGGACCGCCTCTGGTCCTGTCAGACCCAGCCCAGCTTTTTGAGCCGGTGGCGAAGCGCTAGTTTGCTTACTACTTGATTGAACTTCACAATAGCGGGAACGAACAAAGTTTGTTCCCGCTTTTATTTTTGTAATAAAAATTCTCCCCTTACCAAGGGGAGATAGGAGAGGGGTTCGCCAAAAACTTCGGCAACCACCCCCAACCTGCCTGCCGGCAGGCCCCTCCTTGGAAAGGAGGGGTAATTATTTAATTTCTCTACTGACTTTGCCAAATTTCTATTTGCCGCCAAATTTTTTGTTCCGGCCTTTTGTAAATGAGATTATTTTTATCTTGCCTTCTAAAGCCCAAGTCAGCTATTTTATTTTCTATTTTCAAGTTGAATTCCCGGCCGTTTAAGCGCCATAAAGGCAGTACTATCACCACTCGGCCGTCCGGTTTTAAGACAGTTTTAAATTCCTGGAAAGCTTTAAGGTAAATATTGGCCACTTCAGTGATAATTTTAAAGATTTTATTTTCTTTGGCATCGCCTTTTAAAGTCGGACCTAAATAGGGCTCGCTGACAATAGCGTCAATTGAAGCCGGTTTTAGCTTATCGCTCAAGCGGCTGACTTCTAAATTATAAATTTGATAATGAGCATCGGTTAGCTGATATTCGCTGGATAGCCAATCAAGATTGTCGGTAGTATCGCTGGAGGCCTTAGGCGAGACATCGCTGCCGATTAAATTTTTATAGCCCAAAGCCAGTGCCTCACTTAAAACCGTGCCCGAGCCGCAAAAAGGATCAAGTAGCAAACCATTTTTATCGGCTAAGGAAAGATTGATCATCATCTTGGCCAATTTGGGCGGCAGCAGGCCGGAGTGCGCATCAATTTTCGGCCGGTTATAATCTCTTTTGCCGTATTCTTCAAATTCTTGGACGGCGCCAGTCAGCCCCAAAGCGTCAGGCAAAACCAAAAATTCCATTACTTTATTTTTCTTGACGATAACCGAAGATAAAATCGGTTCTTTACTGACTACCAAGCGGCTGGAAATTCCCAGCTCTTTCAATTTCCTTTTTATCTCCAGGCCGACTGAACTAGGCTTGGTTTTATAAAAGCTCAAGCCGTAATTTACCCTGTTAAATAATTTCGCTTTTGGCGAAATTACTGCTTCACGGTATTTAACAGGGTGAATTTTAATAGCAGCTTTTTTTATTATTTCTTTAATAATCAATTCCTCATCCAGTTTATCACCGATAACTTGGCCGATTTTAATAGTGCCGCCTAAATTATTCAGAGCTTTTTGGCAATCAAAATTATCAATTTGACCAATTAAAAAAAGGTCAGTTTTTTTAATGACACTGATTTGAGGATAGACCGATTTTATTTCGGCTACTGATAGTTCGGGGTTATTGCCGAGAATGAAAATATATTGGTTCATTAATTTTATAATTTTATAAACAATTTAATTGTCATCCCGGACCTGATCCTGGATCCAGTTTTATTTACACTGGATCCCTGCTTTCGCGGGGATGACAAAATGAAGAAGTATAAATAACTAAAATATCAAGTTTTTTTACCCTAAGGACTTGCCCTTTTTCCAAATCCATGCTAATATCAGCTTACAATAAAATCAACTTAAAAGGAAGCCTTTTCCCCTCGCCGGCCGGCGTAATTATCTGCTTGGCAAATGACCAAGTAGAAAAGGCGCCAAGTTTGAAGTTACTTAACCGTCAACTTCCAGGCGCGCCCTGGGAGTTGATTTTTATTCCTACGAATCTACAAATCTTTTACAAATTTACAAATTTTATTTATCAATTTTATTTGTAGATTGGCAGTTGATTTGTTAATTTGTAGGGGATATAAGTTGTAAAATAAAAAATGAAATTTAAACAATAAAAAATATGACTGAGAATATACCCATCACCGGTATCAAGAATTATGAGTTGTTTTATCTTGTTTCCAATCAGTATACTGAAGATGAACTGAAAACTATCAAAGAAAAAGTCAATTCTATTTTGAAAAAATATGGCGGCCAACTCGGTTACAGCGAATCCTTGGGCAAAAAGAAATTGGCCTATCCGATCAACAAAATAAACCACGGCTATTATGTTATAACCGAGTTTGAATTAGCCGATCCCACTCTAATGAAATCTATCAGTAATGATTTGAAATTAGATAAAGAAGTTTTAAGAGCCCAGCTTATTGCCAAGCCAAAAATAACTCTTAAGGAGATTGAAAGACAAAAAAGACAACGGGCTAAAGCGGCCGAGGAAGCCAAACCGAAAGCCGAAGAGAGGCCGATGGCCAAACAAAAAGAATCAAAAAAAGTGGATATGAAGCAACTTGATGAAAAACTTGATGAAATTCTCAAAGATGATGCTATAATTTAAAGGTGAGCTAAAACCAGCTTTATATTAATTAACAATCAAATCTTATGAATTTAAACAAAGCTATTATTATCGGCAATTTAACCCAGGATCCGGAAGTCAGGCAGACCGCCACCGGCCAATCAGTCGCTTCTTTTGCCGTTGCCACTAATCGGGTTTGGAAAGACAACCAAGGCCAAAAGCAAACCCAAGCTGAATTTCACAACATAGTGGCTTGGGGCAGATTATCAGAAATCGTCGGCCAATATCTGACTCGGGGCGGATTGGTAATGGTGGAAGGCCGAATCCAAACCCGAAACTGGACTGATCAGCAAGGAGTCAAACACTGGAAAACAGAAATTATCGCCGAAAATATCCAATTAGGTCCCAGAAAAGACGCCAGCGGCTTTAATAAGCCGGCTGCTGCTTATGAACAATCTTCACCACTAGCACCAATGACTTCTGTTTCAGAAGCCGATGATGACATTAAAGTTGAGGATATACCGTTTTAAAGCGCCTTCAGCGCTAGTTGAAAGTTAGAAAGTATAAAGTTTATAAAGTTTTTTGTTATTTTTTATCTTTTAACTTTTAACTTTATAGACTTTATAACTTTATAAACTATTTTCTATGAACAAATCTCAAAATAAAAAAAATGATTTAATACAAAAAGAAAGATATTGTTATTTTTGTGTTAATAATGCCGATCACATTGATTATAAGAATCAGCAGCTACTTAGAAGATTTATTTCTTCCTATTCTAAAATTGTGCCGCGTAAAAGAAGCGGTGTTTGTTCCAAACACCAAAGGCAACTGGCCCAAGCCATTAAACGCGCCCGCATCATGGCTATCTTGCCTTTTGTCACTAAATAAGGCGCTGTTAGCGCTAGTTGAAAGTTAAAAGGTAGAAAGTTTATAAAGTATTTTATAAACTTTTTATAACTCTTAATTCTACAAACTTTATTAACTTTATAAACTTTTAAACTTTATAAACTATTTCTATGTCAGTCATACCAAATCTCAATGGCATCAAAAAGGGCACTAACATTATTTATGAAGGCGCTCCTTATGTGGTTAATGAAGCTAATTTTGTCAGGATGCAAATGAGAAAGCCGGTAATGCAGACGAAAATAAAAAATCTGCTCAATAGCAAAGTCACCGAGGTTAATTTTCATCCCGGCGATAAAGTGGAAGAAGCGGATTTGCAGAAAAAGAAAGTTGACTATCTTTATAATGACAGTTCCAATTTTTATTTTATGACTGCTAATGATTTTGAACAGTTCAGTTTGCCGGCAGCAGTCATTGGCCACTTGTCTAATTATATGAAAGAAGGCGACAAAGTTGATGTGCTTTATTTTGCTGGTAAGCCAGTTTCAATTTCTTTGCCGACTAAAGTGGAACTCAAGGTCGTGGCGGCGCCAGCCGGCGTTAAAGGCAATTCGGCTCAAGGCCGGGTGATGAAAACCGTTGAGCTGGAAACTGGCGTCAATATCCAAGCCCCGCTTTTTGTTAAAGAAGGCGATATTATCAGGGTCAATACTGAAAGTGAGGAATATTGCGAACGGGTCACTTAAAATTCAATACCAATAATAAAACCGGCTTAGCCGGTTTTTGGTTTAAATGAATCATCGTTTTTTACGATGGCTCATTAGCTATTAAAACTACTTGAGGAATTTCCTGAATGTAAGAGCATTCAGTGCAGGCCAAAACAACCATGCCTTCTACTGGCCAAGCGACCAGTGGCGGGTGCTGGGAATTACTTCTACAAGTTAAAGGATGTAAATGTTCATTTTTTTGCCATTGTTCTACAGCTTCTATGGCTTTGATGATTTCTTGGTCGGTCCATCTTTTTTTGCTCATTTTTCTGCTCCTTGCTCGTTTTTTGACTTTCCTAGATTAATACCAATAATAATATTACCTAAATAAAAATAAAATTGCAAATTTTTGTATTTATTGAAAAAAAGACCAATTTATGATAATTTTAGATTATTACACTTAATTAAATTATTGGTCTTATGAGTTCAACTTATAATCATCAGGAAATTGAGCAGAAATGGCAGAAATATTGGGTAGACCACAAAATTTTTGCTGCTGAAGACAAAAGCCGGAAGCCCAAGTATTACTGTTTGATTGAGTTTCCTTATCCTTCGGCCGAGGGCCTGCACGTCGGCCATCCGAGGAGTTATACCGCCTTGGACATTATTGCCAGAAAAAGAAAAATGGAGGGCTACAATGTGCTTTATCCCATCGGCTTTGACGCTTTTGGCTTGCCGGCTGAAAATTATGCCATCAAAACCGGTGTCCATCCTAAAATCAAAACCGAGGAAAATATTAATAATTTCCGAAAGCAATTAAAATCTTTGGGCTTGGCTTTTGATTGGTCCAGGGAAGTTATTACCAGCGACCCAGAGTATTACAAATGGACGCAATGGATTTTCTTGCAGCTTTTCAAACACGGCTTAGCTTATAAAGCGGAGATGCCGATTAATTTTTGTTTGGATTGCCAAGTCGGCTTGGCTAATGAAGAAGTGGTCGGCGGCCAGTGCGAGCGTTGCGGCTCCGAGGTCATTAAAAAAACCAAAAAGCAATGGCTGCTCAAAATTACCAAATACGCCGATCGGCTGGAAAAGGATTTAGCCGGCTTGGATTATATTGAACGGGTCAAAATCCAGCAGAAAAATTGGATCGGTAAAAGTGAAGGCGCTAGGGTGCGATTTAAAATATCCTCCCCTTACCAAGGGGAGGTATCGTGCCTGCCTGCGCAGGCAGGAAGCGATGGAGGGGTGGCCGAAAGCATCGGCCAACCACCCCTAACCCCTCCTTGGAAAGGAGGGGAAATAAAAGTTTACACTACCCGTCCCGATACGCTCTTTGGCGCGACTTACATGGTTTTGGCGCCCGAGCATGAATTAGTGCAGCAGTTAAAAGATCAGATTACTAATTTCTCCGAAGTTAAAGATTATATTAAAACCAGTGCCAAAAAATCTGATCTGGAAAGAACCGAGCTCAACAAAGAGAAAACTGGCGTTGAGTTATATGGAATTAAAGCGATTAACCCGGTCAATAATCAAGAAATTCCTATCTGGCTTTCCGATTATGTTTTAGCTTCTTATGGCACGGGTGCGATTATGGCAGTGCCGGCGCACGATGAGCGCGATTATGAATTTGCCAAAAAATTTAATTTGGAAATAATCGAAGTGATCAAAGGCGGAGATGTTTCTCAGGCGGCTTATACTGACATTAATGACGGCCAAATGGTTAATTCTGATTTTTTAAACGGCCTAAACCCTAAAGAAGCGATAGTTAAAATGACCGGCTGGCTCAAAGAAAATAATTTAGGCGAACCAGCGGTTAATTATAAACTGCGCGATTGGGTTTTTTCCCGCCAGCGTTATTGGGGCGAACCGATACCATTGATTTTTTGCTCAGCCTGTAAAAAATCAATGGAAAATTCCAAATTCCAAATTCCAAATTCCAAATATAATGAGGGTGAATTATTAAATCCCGGCTGGGTAGCTGATGAAAATTTACCCCTGGAATTGCCGGAAATAAAAGAATTCCAGGCCAGCGGAGAGGGTGAGTCGCCACTGGCTAAATTAGAAAATTGGGTCAATGTTAAATGTCCCAAATGCGGCGGATCAGCCAAGCGAGAAACCGATACTATGCCGCAATGGGCTGGCAGTTCCTGGTATTTTTTAAGGTATGCCGATCCGCACAACAATAAGGCATTGGCCAGCGAGAAAAATTTAAAATATTGGACGCCGGTTGATTGGTATAACGGCGGCATGGAGCACACTACCCTTCATTTATTGTATTCCCGTTTTTGGCATAAATTTTTATATGATATTGGAGTGGTACCCACTTCTGAACCTTATCAAAAAAGAACTTCACACGGCTTTATTTTAGGCGAAGGCGGCGAGAAGATGTCAAAATCCCGCGGCAATGTTATTAACCCTGATGATGTTGTCAAAGAATACGGCGCTGATACCTTCAGGTTGTATGAAATGTTTATGGGCCCGTTTGACCAGGCCATTCCCTGGGATACTAAAGGCGTAGTGGGGATGAGAAGGTTTTTGGAGAAAATTTGGATTAGGTTTAATGGTATAATAGAAGATGATATAGTGGGTGGAGTATTTGCAAAAGAGCCATTAAGTGATGATAAAAATATAAAAGAATTAGAAATATTACTCAATCAAACCATTAAAAAAGTTAGTGATGATATCGAGAACATGAAGTTTAATACAGCTGTTTCAGCTTTAATGATACTTTTAAACAAATATTTTGATTTATCAATTAGTGATTTTGCTAAAGAAAAAATTATTTTTGAAAAATTTTCTAAAAATTTTTTAATTTTATTTTCGCCTTTTGCCCCCCATATTGCCGAAGAGCTTTGGCAGAAGTTGGGTCATAATAAAATCCTACTGAAAGAAGAATGGCCAAAAGCCGATGAAGCGAAATTAAAAGATGAAGAAGTTGAAATAGTGGTCCAGATTAATGGCAAAGTCCGGGCTAAAATAAAATTGCCTAGCGATATTTCAGAAGAAGAAGCTATTGTTGCCGCCAAAGCTGATCTAAATATCCAAAAATATTTGGCTGATCAAAAAATAAAGAAAACTGTTTTTGTGCCGGGCCGGCTGATTAGCTTTGTAATTTAAATAAAAGTAGAGACGTTGCGCACAACGTCTCTACTTTTTTATTTGGCTTAATTTTGCTAAGATAAATCAAGTATGCAAGTGATAAGCGGCGATAATTTAACTAAAGATAAGTGGAATAATTTTGTAGCAGAAAGTGCCAATGATTTCGGTTTACTGCAAAGTTGGGAGTGGGGAGATTTTCAAGCATCCTTGGGCCGGCAGGTTTTTAAGGTCGCTGTTGTAAACGGCGATGATATTTTAGCTCTTGCTCTAATTATCAAGCAGCCGCTTAAATTGGGGCGGAGTTATTTTTATATCCCCAGGGGACCAGTTCTTCGCCACTCTATAATTTCTGATATTAGTCCCAACTTTTCTGTCATCCCCGCGAAAGCGGGGATCCAGGTTAACAATACTGGATCCCAAATAAACTCGCTTAACAGCGAATTTTCTGGGATAACAAATATTTTATTTCAGGAATTGGAAAAGTTAGCCAAACAAGAAAAAGCCATTTTTTTAAGATTGGATCCGGCCTGGCTCGACCCCCCTCTCCCCCCCCGCTTCGTTAGGCAGGAGAAGTTGAGATATGTTGGTCAAGTCCAGCCCAAATCAACTTTGATTCTTGATCTGACTAAATCTGAAGATGAACTCCTCTCAAAAATGAAGCCCAAAACTCGCTACAACATCAAAGTAGCGAAAAAAAATAAAATAGTCATAGATAAAGGCGAAAAATATTTTGAAGATTTCTGGGCGCTGATGCAAAAAACTTCCGGCCGGCAAGAAATCAAATCGCATTCTAAAAATTATTATCAAAAATTATTGTCTATTTTAGGCCAAACTAAATTAGCCGAACTGATAGTGGCCAAATTTGAAAATAAAGTTATCGCTGCCAATATTATTATTAATATTAACCATTGGAGTGTTTATCTTTATGGCGCTTCTGATTATGCTTATCGCAGCCAAATGGCGCCGTATTTATTACACTGGCAAAGCATAATTGAAGCCAAAAAAAGCGGCGCCAAGCATTATGATTTTTGGGGAGTGGATGAGAAAAAATGGCCGGGAATCACTCGCTTTAAAAATAGTTTTGACCCAGAAAAAAAATTTACTGGTTATACCGGCGCTTGGGACCAGGTTTATAGTGAATTGTGGTATAATATATATAACTTAATGAGAAATTTAAAAATTTCTAATTTCTAAACAATTAATTAATTTTAAAATTTTTAAATTGTTTTTTAAATTAGAAATTAGTAATTAGAAATTATTTTAATCCATGTTTAAAATTTTTGAAGAATTGCAGCTCAAGGCCAAACTTTCTTCCAGTTTAACGGCTCTTTATTCCAGCATCTTGATTGATGAAATCGGCTCCGGCCTCATCGGCTTGTTTATGCCGATTTTTTTGTGGGAAAAATTCGGCCGTTTAGATTTGGTTTTATTATATTATCTGATTATTCACGCTATTTACAGTGTCTCGGTTATCGGGGGAGCGATGCTAATGTCTAAATTGGGGCAAAAGATGTCGATGATTTTGTCAGTGCCCTTTAAAGTTATTTTTTATCTGGCCTTATATTATCTGTCTTTAAATTATTCTCTTTTGACTTTTACGATTTTAATGACGGTAGCGATTGAGATTCAGATGATGCTTTTCTGGATTCCTTATCATACCGATTTTGCCTGCTTTACCAACAAAAAAAATCGCGGCCGAGTCATCGGCTTTCTATCGTCTTTTTCCGGTTTAGTGGCGGTTTTTGTACCTTTATTATCGGCTTGGATTATTGTTAACTATGGCTTTAATATTTTATTTTTAGTGGTTATTATTTTAACAGTGGCTTCAATCGGTCCGCTGTTTTTAGTTCAATCAACTTATGAAAAATTCAGCTTTTCTTTTAGGGAATCCTGGCGGCAGTTTTTTAAGCGCCGTCATCGCCGCTTAATTATTTCTTATTTTGCCAGTGGTCTAGAAAATATGATCGGCGGTTTGATCTGGCCGGTTTTTATCTTTCAAATGCTGGGCGGCGATTTTTTAAAAGTCGGCGTCTTATCCTCGGTGATTATTTTAGCCACCATTATCATTAGATTGCTGATGGGCTCATATACCGACCGCTTTGACAAGTATAAATTATTAAAATGGGGTTCGGGCTTATACGCCTTGGGCTGGATCTTCAAGGCCTTGGTGGCTACCGGTTGGCAGATTTTTATTGCTGCCACTTATCATAATTTCGCGGCTATTGCCATGCAGACGCCCTTTAGCGCCTTAACCTATGAGAAGGCAGCTGATAGCGGCCACTATGTTGACGAGCTGACGGTCTTAAGGGAAATGGCGCTGAATTTGGGCCGGGTCTTTGGTGTTATTCTGCTTTTAATCTTTATTAATTTAGTTGGTTTGCAGTGGACCTTTATTTTGGCGGCTATCGCTTCTTTGTTTATTAATATCATTTAGAGGTACTAATTTGTCTTTATTATTGTGAGTCCTTTCTCTGTCATTGCGAGTCTGCCTGTCGGCAGACAGGCTTGCGAAGCAATCCCATTTGATATAAACATGAGATTGCGGAGTTTATCCCGAGTTTACGAGGGATCTTCTCGCAATGACAAAATAAAATATTTCTTAATTCAAATCAAAATAATTAGGGTAATTAAAATCGCCATGAAACGACTACTAACTTCTTTTTTTGCTCATCGCTTAACCCGGCAGGTAAAAGAACTTTATTCTTCAACCCTGATTTTGAATTTTGCGGTTTCAACGGTGACGATTTTTGAGCCGGTTTTTTTGTATTTACTTTTTATTGATAAGTACGGCTTGACTAAAACGTTGCAACTGGTGATGTGGTTTTATTTGGGCGTCTATATTATTTATTTTCTGGTTTTGCCGCTGGGCGCCAAATTTGCCCGCCGGTTCGGCTATGAACATTCCATCGCCATTTCCACTATTTTTACGGCTTGGTTTTATTTAAGTTTGTTCGGCGCAGCTCAAAATATTTCTTTCATTTTTGCTTCGATTATTATTTACGCCCTGTGGAAAATGTTTTATTGGCCGGCTTACCACTGTGACTTCGCTCATTTTTCGGCTCAAGGCGAACAAGGCCGGCAAATCAGCAATTTATTGGTTTTAGAATCGGTGATTTTTATTTTAGGCCCGCTTTTTGGCGGCCTGATTTTAAAATTTTTCGGCTTTAATGTTTTATTTATTTTAGCGGCTCTTTTAATGATTTTATCCAATGTGCCGATGTTGTTGACTAAAGAAAAATTTGAACCGGCGGACTTTTCTTATTCTCGGGCTTATCGGCGGCTTTTTAGCCAAGCCAATAGAAGGAAAATGTTTTCTTTATTGGGTTTTGGCGAGGAATTAATCGTTTTAACCATTTGGCCGATTTTTATTTATGTGGCAGTTAAGGATTTCTTAGGTCTGGGCGTTATTACTTCCATTTCTGTTTTAGTGACAACCATTGTTTTTTTATATATCGGCCGGGTAACGGATAAAGGCGATGGCCGGTGGCTGTTAAAATATGGAGTGATTTTCTATTTTTTCAGTTGGCTGTTGAGATTGATTGTCCGCGGTCTAGCGGGAGTTTTTTTGGTTGATGTCTATTCCCGGATCGCCAAGCAATCGGTGGCTATTCCTCTGACTGCCATAACTTACAAGGAGGCCCAAGATACTTCTATTATCAAGACAGTTTTATTTTTTGAAATGTCTTTGGTTTTAGGCAAGATAATTGCCGGCGCTTTAGCTATTATTCTTTTGCAATTTTTTATCCCCGGCTGGAATTCGCTCTTTATTATGTCGGCTTTGATATCTTTGCTTTATCTGCTGTTTTAAATTTCAAAATAAAAATCCTCCCCTTACTAAGGGGAGGCAGGGAGGGGTTGCCGATGACTAAGATTTTTAATAGATACAATCGAAGATCAATAAGGAAAAATTTAAGGAATAAATTAACTTTTTATGAAATAATTCTTTGGTCTAAATTGAAAAATCGTCAGATTAACAATAGAAAATTCAGGCGACAGCATGGTATAGGAAATTATATAGTTGATTTCTTTTGTCCTGAACTTAAATTGGTTATTGAAGTTGATGGCGCTAATCATTCTTTTGATGAGAAATCAGAACAATATGACACTGAAAGGAAGAAATATATAGAAAGTCAGGGGATAAAAGTAATTAGATTCGGTAATAATGAAATAAAAGATAATTTAATTGGAGTCTTGGAAGTAGTTTATAAAGAAACTTCGGCCAACCACCCCAAACCCCTCCTTGGTAAGGAGGGGAGTAATTACCAAATTCATAATTGAACCTGCTTGCCGGCAGGCAGGAATTAGAAATTGAAAATTCATTATTATGCTTTCCTTATTTGATATACGGCAAATTTGCCAAGAATATAGTATTGTCCCTCAAAAATCCCAGGGGCAAAATTTTTTGTTTGATGACAATATCGTTAAAAAAATAATCACGGCTGCTAATTTAAATGTCCAAGATACAGTTTTAGAAATCGGACCGGGCTTAGGAGTTCTAACCGATTATTTAATTAATGAGGCGGGACAGGTGATAGCAGTGGAATTGGATAAAAAACTGCTTGGTTTTTTAGAAAAACGTTATCAAAGTGTCAATAATTTAAAAATTATTGAAGGCGATATTTTAAAATTAGATATCAACGCTTTCCAGTTGAAGCCCGATTACAAAATTGTTGCTAACCTGCCCTACAATATTACTTCTAATTTTCTCAGAAAATTTTTGGCAGCCCCGAATCCGCCTAGTAAAATGATTCTAATGGTCCAAAAAGAAGTGGCTAAAAGAATAGTGGCCAAAAAGGGCGAAATGAATTTGTTGGCGGTGGCGGTGCAATTTTATGCCGAACCTCAAGTTCTTTTTGAAGTCAGCCGCCAGTCCTTTTGGCCCAGCCCGAAAGTTGATTCGGCGGTGATTAAGATTAAAAGAAAAAGCCAGCTGTTTCCGGTTGACCAGAAATTGTTTTTTCGTTTGGTCAAAATCGGTTTTTCAGCTAAAAGAAAGCAACTCCAGAATAATTTGGCCAACGGTTTTCACCTGGAAAAAAATCAGGCCAAAGATTTGATTATAAAAAGCGGCCTGGCTGAAAAAATCCGGGCTCAGGATTTAGAACTTAAAGATTGGTTGAGGATTTTAGAACAATTATAAGTAAAATCAAATAAAGTTAAATTTCAAAATTTTCAATTTTCAATTTTCAAACAATGAATTAATTTTAAAATTTAAAAATTATTGATATCTATGGTTTATGATTTGGAAAAAAGAACCAAGGCATTTAGTGGTCAGATGTTTAAAGTTATTTTACCAATCACTAGAAACGATATCAATAAAAATGTAATTTTACAATTAATTAGGTCAGTAACTAGGTAACTAGCATTGGAGCCAATTATTGTGAAGCTAATAATGCTAGTTCCAAGAGAGATTTTATTAATAAAATATTTATTTGTAGGAAAGAAGCCCAAGAATCAAAATATTGGATTGAGTTATTAGCCAAAATAAACCCAGGAACCATAAAGGATTTAAGGCTATTATGGAAAGAAGCCCATGAACTTTCTCTTATTTTTAATAAAATATCTTCCAGTATCAAAAATAACAAAAATAATTGAAAATTATTTGAAAATTGAAAATTTTAAACCAATTCCCTTCTAACTTAATTACTAAAATTAAAGAAATTAGACTTTCTACTTATTACTTTGTTCCGTAGGTCATTTTATGTTATAATTAATTAGTACCTAACTGTTTATCCACACTTAATGGAAGGTGAAAAACGGTTTGATAATAAAACGTCGGCCGAGAATCAGATGATCGGTGAAAATTATAATTTTATTGATGTGAATCAGAAGATATTTGCCGACCAAAGGTCAGCCAAAGAAAAAACCGCTATGGCCGCTGTTTTAGTTGTTTCATTTTTAGCGGTTATTTTGGGTGTCACTCAATTAGCGCAAGCCGTGAAAAGGCCGATTGCCGACTTAATGTCGCTCCAAGACGCGTCCAATATTAACGCTCAAAACGATGCCGTAGCTAATTTAGAACAGCAGCTGAAAGACACTGACGGCGACGGACTGACCGATTATAATGAATTAAATATTTACAAGACCAGTCCCTATTTAAGCGATAGCGATAGCGACGGGATTTCCGATAAAGCGGAAATTGACGCCGGCCACGATCCTAATTGCGCCGGTAGTGACAATTGTTTTAGGACTGACATCACCCAGTCAACTGGTGCCACTGCTTCAACAGAGCAACCAGGCCAGTTGAATATCCAAGCTCTGTTATCAGGCCAATCAGATCCTCAAACTATCAGAAACCTGCTTAGCCAACAGGGCTTTCCCAAGGAAACCCTGGATAAAATCAGTGATGAACAACTCTTATTGACTTATCGACAGGCCTTAACTAATCAAAATCCGGTTGATAGCGTGTCTTCAAGCCAGACGGCTCAATCAAGCGGTAGTATTGATTTTAACCAAATCAATGTCAAATCGCTAACTGACTTGAAAAATCTGACCGGCGCCCAAATTAGGCAACTGATGATTCAAGAGGGTACGCCAATGGAGGTCTTAGCCCAAGTCAGCGATGAGGAATTAAAAAACATATTTTTAAGCAAATTAAATTCAGCCAGTAATTAGTTTTATGCGCCAGTTAAGAGTAAAAATTTTATTTTTCTTGATGATACCGGTTTTGGGGCTGTCAATTTTTATGTTATCAGCCAGAGAGACATGGGCACAAGGTGTCTCAAATCCTCTGTCGCTTACTAGTTCGGCTGTTGGCGAAATTGCCATTACTGGGGCCGGAGCAGCAACTCAAGCTTATTGTGATGCGTTACTTGTAGTGATAAAAACTAAATGTTCGGCTGATCCTAAAACCAAGGCCTGCACCGATGCCAATAAATATCTTATGGACACCATAAAAACGTCTAATAATTGCAATAATGATCTCTTGGCTACTCTAGGTGAAATACAGATTATTGCCCAAGATCTTAGAGAGGTGGAAAAGCAAACTTGGCGAGATGTTATTGGTGGCGCCTGGAAAGCCATGTTAAAATATTTTACTAAGAAATTGGCTTATGATACCGCCACCTGGATCGCTTCCGGCGGCGAGGGCCAGCAGCCGCTCTTTATCACCGAGGGTATCGGGGCCTATTTGCAAGACACAGCCGACAGCGCGATCGGTGTTTTCATAGACGAACTTGACGATGAATGGGGCGTCAGCTTATGTAAACCCAACTTTGATGTGGAACTGTTGATTAAAGGCAGTTTGGAGAGCATTAAAAAACCCAGTTGCAGTTTTACCACTATGGTTAACAATTGGACTTCGGCCATTACTGACGCCAATTTTTCCATTGAATACGACAATTTTTTAGACGCCAGCGAAAATGACGTCGGCATCTATTTAAAAACCCATTCGGCTTTGATGGACAAAGTTAGCCAGGAAAAAACCGACAAAACTCTTAGCGCCTTGATCAATGACGGCTTTAAGGACCTGAAAACTTTGACCGGCTGGATTTTGACGCCAGGCACGATGATTAAAAATCAGCATGAAGAGGCCCAGGAGCGGGCTGGCAAAGAAGACACTGTTTTTACAGGAACAATTTATGATTTTGTAGAGACCTTCGCCAACACCCTGGTCGGCCAATTTTTGAATAATTTGCAAAACGGTTATTTTACCGACAGCACCACCGATAGCAGTGATTGGGATTTATCCGACCTTTCCGATACCATTTCCGAATTTATCTCCTTGCTTGACCCCGAGGCCTCGCCTTATATTGAAGGGTCAATCGGCGCCAGTGAGCGGTTTTTAAACTTGATTGAAGGCGAATTAAAAGTCGGCGGGCCTTATGATATTTTAAATAAATTATCGTCTTGCGCCGATACCGATAAAACCAACCCCAAACCCACTGATTGCGTTATTGATTCGATTTTAGCTCAGGCCATCAGAAACAAGACCTTAGTCAAGGACTTGTCCGATTCGGTCTTAAATCGGCCGTTTGTCCCGCCCTTGGAAAGCATCAATCCCCAGGAGACCTTTAGCTTAAGGAATATAGTTATTTTAAGGAAATATCGGATAGTGCCGGTGGGTTGGGAAATTGCGGCCAGATACATCAGCCAATACGAAAACGATAAAACTTACACTCTTGGCGATTTAATGAACCAATTCAAAAACGGCCCGATTTTTCAGGGCCTGGTTGACCCCCAATGGGTTTTGAAAGCGCCAGAGCTTTTTTGCCGCCGCGAGGGTTATGGCGAGCACAACAAATTAGCCAGTTCCCAAGACGACTCCATTAGGCGCAGCAGTTATTGCGCCGATGAACAGCAATGCATCCAAGAAGATGATAATGGCAACTGCTTGGCCTACGGCTATTGCACCGAAGAAAAGAAAATTTGGAATTTAAACGCCACCGCCTGCGAGCCCAGGTTCAATACTTGCCAGACCTTCCAAAATAGAAGCGGCTCCGCCGGCTCCTACCTCTCTAACACCCTTGATTCCAAGGACTGCAATTCGCAGAATACCGGTTGTCGTTGGTATAGCGCTTTTTATAACACTGTAGACAGTGCTTGGACTCACACTAATAGTGAACAAATACTCAAAGTTTGCGATAGTTCAAATCCTAATTGGGTAGCTGTCTTAAATGGTTGTGAAGTTGACGGCAGCGGCCTGACTGTTCCTCAATGGCAGCAAACCGCCGCCTTGGCCAATAAAGGCATTATTATGTCAGAACCCTGTGAAACCGAAAGCGGCTGTGTTTTTGATGACAATGATGCTTGCGCTATTCTGTCTGGCGGCGTTACTTGCGCCATAGACCAGTGTTTGAGCGCCAACAATATTATATCTGCCTTAAATCCTGGTTTTGAATTGATGAGCACTGCCGATTGGGATGCTAAATTCTGGTCAGAGGACTACCAAAGCGACAGCAACCGCCAATTCCGTTCCTCAACGGATAAAAAGACAGGCAACTATTCTTTAGAGAGCTTGAGTTTTGGCAACAGCAATCCGCTGACCACTACTTTGCCGATTGCTGCAGCCACCGGTTCAGTCAGCGCTAACCGGGACTATCAGCTTTCTTTCTATGCCCGAGGCAGCATCAGCCAGGGCAGCATTTCGGTCAAGGTTTATAGCGGTGATTTGGAATTGGGCGGTTACACTATTGGCAGTTATTACAGCCCCGGCGCTAATTGGCAGAAATATTCAGTCAGTTTTAGAACTCAAGATCTGGCTGATGGCGACAAGCTGGATATCAAAGTGATTACCGATGCCTTGACTACCGGCAGTATGTTTTTTGATGATTTTGAATTGAAAGAGATCTCAACTTCTTGCTTAAGCACCTCGGTCTATCTGACCTTGGGGTCGCAAGACGAGGCCGATTATGACATTTATTTTGACCGCGATGTTCAGTCCTGCTCTTCTTCGGCTGTCGGCTGCAGCCAGTTTATCAGAACCAAAGCCGGTTTGGGCAGCAACTTGATTCCCAATCCAAGCTTTGAGGATGGCGCTGGCGAGGCGGCCGACGGCTGGGCTTTTGCCAAATATGAATCGGTTCAATATGAATCGGCTGATGGCCAAGCTAAAAGAACATCGGCTTCAGGCGCGGCTCATAGCGGCACTTATGCGGCGGAATTACTAAGAGACAATAACGACAGGATCTGGACCTATGAAAAGCCGATCTTTGATTTATCAGCCGGTGATATTTATATTCTTTCCGGTTGGATTAAGACATTAAGTATGCCTGCCCATCGTGATATAATAATTGATTTATATTTTTTTGATGTTGCTTTAGGAAAAGGACAACTGATTTCAGAAGCGGTTTTACCGGACAATTCAACTGCCGGCGTTTGGCATCGGCTGGAGAAAAAATTTACCGCCGAAAGGGATTATACCGGCGTCCGAGTCAGATTATTGGATAAGTTGTCTGGCAATAGCGTTTATTTTGATGATGTTAAATTGGAAAAAGTGGCCGAAGAAACAGCCTCGGCTTCATCTTATACTCCTTATAACCCCAGCCAAAGGTCCGATGCTCAATTGGCCTATGTCAAGAAAGCGCCGGCTTATTATAATTGTTATTTGACTGATGACGGCAATTGGCCCAAAGATTTAGATGAACTCCAAGAGGTTATTGCCGGCCGCGACACAGCTTGCGCCAATTATTCCAGCGTCTGCATCAGCAGCGAAATGAATTGCGAGTTATACACGCCGGCTAATGGCGACCCGGCGGTGCCCGGCACTATCACTTCGGCCGATGTCTGTCCGTCAGAGTGCGCCGGCTACCAGGTCTATCAGCGGGAACCGACCAATTTCACTTCTGCCAAGTATGAGCAGTTTATCAATAAAAGCCCGATTAAGACCTGTTCGGTGGCGGCGGTTGGCTGTGATGAATTCACCAATTTAGACGAAGTTGAAAGAGGCGGCGAGGGCCTGGAATACTATACCCAGTTGCGTGTTTGCCAAAAACCCGACGCTTATAATGATGACCAAGCGACTTATTACACTTGGGAAGGCAATGATACGACCGGCTACCAGTTGAAAGTTTTTGAATTGAAAAAATCCACCCGCAGTAATGCGCCTTGCACCAATCTTAGCTATGATAATGGCGGTGGTAATTTCTGTAGTGACCCGACAGCCGGCGATGATGATAACGACGACTTACAGAATTATGACGACCCGGATCAGAATTCCGGCGCTTGCTTGTCAAGCGATCTCAACACCAATCCCGACTGCCGCGAATTATACGATACTAACGGTAATATTTATTATCGCTTGTTGTCGCGGGTGATTTATGTTTCTGACGATTGCCACCCTTATCGCCGCACCCAAACCCAGTCCAGCAGCGCGGAGGCGGCTAGCGATTGCCGCAATAATCAGGGCTACTACAATTCTTTCAATGAATGTATTTATCTGGCCATTCCCGGCCAAGGCAGTGTTTGTCCGGCCAGCTCCAAGGGTTGCCGGGAATACACCGGCAATCGGGGCGACAGTTTTATCAACATAATTTTATCCGATTTTGAAACCGGCGATAATGGCTGGCAAGGTGGCACGATTTCCGCTGAAGCCACCCACCCCGGCGGCAATTCGCTGACCAACGAACTAAACGACTCTAAAAAATTATCCCGCGCGGTTTTGGTGGGCCAGAATAAAATTTATACCGTCAGTTTCTGGGCTAAAGGTGCGCAGGATTTTGATTTGGATTCCGTCAGGTTTTCCGAGGCGCCAGCCAAGGACTCATTTATGACTTTTCTGCCTGAAGTAGTAACCACCAATGATCTGAAAATTTCTATTACTGATCAGTGGCAACGTTATGATTTGGGTCCGGTTTTTGTCACTTGGAGCAGTGCTATTGGTTACTTTAGCCAGAATTTGGAAATCAATATACCCAGCGGCCAGGTGCTTTACATTGACAATATCCTTTTGAAGGAATTACCGCAAAGCGTTTTTGCCATTGCCAATTCCTGGTTCACGCCTTATGCTTGCGATAATAATTTTGACACGCCCAATGGCAGTGGCGGCTCTCTTAACCCGACTAGAGACAATCCCGGCCAGATGATCGGTTGTCAAGAGTATCGCGACCGCAGTAATCAAACCTGGTTTTTGAAGTCCTTTGAAAACCTCTGCCGGGCAGATGCGGTCGGTTGCGAGGAATTGATTGATACTCATAACTCCGATTCTTTTAAGGCCTCAACTTATAACTCAACCGATTCTTCCAAAATAACCGTGCCGGCCGATGACCTGATTTATCTGGTCAATGATTCCCAATATGCCTGCAACTCGGCGGACAAGGGCTGTCTGGCTTATGGCTTGCCGACCATTAATAGTCAGGATGAGGTAGTGGGTTATGCCACCGCTTATGTCAAAAGCCAGCCGGACCGCTATGCCACTGATTTATGCCAAGCCAGCGCTCTCTGGTGCGAAGAATTTCTGGGCGCTAAAACCATCTCTTATTTCAAAGATCCCCGAGAGAGAGTTTGCGAATATAAAGCCCAAACCGGCGGCACGGTTTTCGCCTGGTATAAGAAAGGCACTGATGAGCCCTGCGATGTCACTTATCTGCAAACCATCGGCACCGGTTCCAAGGAGGAAAAAGTCCAGCCGGTAGGTTGGTTTA
>Ga0209542_10006290_pt1 | contig 23160 bp, 23 predicted proteins | sample RifCSPhighO2_01_FD_184028 | JGI IMG/M metagenome (GOLD analysis project Ga0209542, IMG submission 184028) | Soil microbial communities from Rifle, Colorado - Rifle CSP2_plank highO2_0.1 (SPAdes) (version 2) | ecosystem: Environmental > Terrestrial > Deep subsurface > Rock core/Sediment ... | reverse complement strand
ATTTGCCGAAGAAGTTGCCTCGGCGCTGTTCACAATGACATGGAATATTTTTTGACACAGGATTTAGCAAAACTGTGCTAAAATTATTTTAATGGAAGGTAAATCTAATAATATGATTACAAAAATATTCTGGTTAGTATTATTGTCTACAATAATTTTAGGTAGTGTTGCATACTTTATTCTCCATAAAACAATTAATATCCCCTATCAACCGGTAGTCCAAAAAGTTCAATATTCTCCAAAAATAGAAGGCTGGGAATTATATGTTGATAAAAAATATAATTTTGAGATTGAGTATCCACCAGGTTATATACTTTATAAATACAGTCCGCCTTGTATGCGTTCCCGCGACAACGAAACGGGGACAAATGTCGTCATTTGGAATGAAGATTATATTAAATCTAACAATATTTTCTCTAAACCAGTTGGTGATTTTTCTGTATTTGTTGATGAACCAGACCGATGTATTTATGATTTGAGTGGTGATCCTGAAACTGGGAAAAACTACATCTACCTTGATCATCAGGAGGACATTTTGGTCAACGGGATAAGAGGGATTAAGCGATACTATAAAAACTATGAAGATCCTTGGTGGTGCAAGAAAAATCAACCCTGTCGAACTAAGCCCTCATTTGTTAATTACGTCTTAGAGAGTGGCAATCATACATTCACGTTAATTTACAACAATGGTCTTTTAACCTCAGATCCTGTAACTGCCGAAGCCGAATTTGAAAAATTTGTATCTACCTTTCGTTCTATAAAATAAGAGATTAGCAAAACTATTTTGGTGTATAACACCAAACATATACCTGACCACAAATATAGACGCTCTTTATGATCTGAAAAAATTAAATCTCCACGTCAATATTAGTCTTCACCTCCGTTTCCACTTTCAGCAAGTCATCCGAACTTGTGGCGTTAGAATGTGTTTTGATTGAACTCCTCACGTTTGTTTCCTGCTCGGATTTTGATTCAGATTTCGCATCTTCTTTGTCAGAATCAGCATTTTTCTTCGAGGAAGAAGTTGTAATATCGGTTTCCCCACTCTTTTTGGAACTTACATTCGTTTTAACGCTTGAAGACGCTTCTGGCTCGAAATTACTTCGAACATCTGATCGCTTCCGAATTTTGATCTTCAATTTCTGGCTTAAATCGCGAACTTTCTTTTCTTCATCGACTTTCTGGTTCGCGTCGCCAAAAATCACGAATGCCTCGCCATATGCTCCCGCGTCGAGGCGCTCTTTGCCGGTCTTAATTTTTTGTTCAAGTTCGGAAACAGGTGGGGCAAAAGTCTCACTAGTCGAGGCCATCATAAGCGTGGGGGCAGCCTTTTGACTTGAGCTGGCCTCTCCCTCTGGAGCGGAAACTGCGACAATGGACGCGTTCTCTCGCCTATTATCCTCGGCCAAACTTTTTTCAGCTTTCTTAACTTTCGCCTCTGTTTTTTTGAGTTTCGCTTCAGCTTTCACTTTTGTAACATCATCAAATTTAGCGGCAATGCGGGAATCGATACTTGATCGAATTTTATTGGCCGAATCAGCGGCATTTCGTATCTTGGCAACCGCTGGTGTGATTTCGGTGCGAATGTTTTCGTTATCTTCGGCAATTTGAGAAAGAACCTGCTCGTGAACGCGGAGTGTTACTTCAAGCTCTGAAGAAACTTCGGCGGCAGTTTCAAGATCATTCTCTTTTTGGAGCGATTCCACGCGCTTCTCCACTTCGCCCGTCCGCAATTCGATAGCGCTTTCGAGCTCTACCCGTGTATCGGAATCAAGCGAACCTTTCGAAGCCAACTTGCTCATTTCTTCCAAACGGCGGCTGGCTACTTCGGTATCCCAACTGGCTTTTGCTGAACCACTGATTGCCGCGACACCGCGAATCGGTTCTGTCACGTGCACTTTGATAGGATAAAGCAAGTCCCCGGGCACCGTTCCTTCAGCGGCAAATGACGTGCCAACTCCAACCAGTGCGATAATGAGCAGAGCCGAGAGCGCCGGACGGAGAAACATCATCCACTCTATGTCGATTCTGCGCGTCAAATGATTGACCTCGTGCGGTAAAACTAACGGATGCTCTTTCATGAAAGAAGCAAGCACTTTGCGCATAGACGAAAACTCGTCGCGTGTCAGTGATGTTTTATGAGCTTCCTTTTTTATTTTTTCAAATTTGTTCTCCATGGTTATATAATTTTTGAAGCTGTTTTATACCTCGATGAAGTCGTACTGACACCACATTCTCGCTTTGATTCACCGCGTCGGCAATTTCTTTAATACTCAAACCTTCGACGTAGCGAAGCAATATGACAGAACGGTAAGGGTCGTCCAACTCTTCCAGTTTTTTAAGCGCCAACGCGCCGTCAAAAACCGCGAGAGTTGTCTCGTGAGATTCCTCGCCCACATCAAAACCTTCGTCCTGAAGACTGTCCAAAGAAAAATCTTTTTTCTTTTTGCGATACTCATCGATAATGCGGTTGTTGGCCACGCGATAGAGAAATGCTTTCAGGTTGTCGATCTTCTTACCGCGCGATATATATTCCCAGACCCGAAGAAAAATCTCCTGGGTTAGATCTTTGGCTTCCTCGCGGTCGTGTATTCGGAAAAAACAATGCCGAAAAATCGCGTCAGCATAGGTATCATACATTTTCAGAAACTGTCTTTCATTCATTTCTCCTGACATAGAGACGATTTAATCACTTGCTTCTTACAATAAAATAAAATGCTGTGTAAGGCAATCGGCGGGCAAGGTAAAGAGAATGTACCACGAATACATTCTGCCAACAACATGTATTATTGGCCTTCTGACACAGACTGACCTGTTAAATCAACGTTTTCCGGCACATTCCCTTTGAGATTGAAATATGAGGTGCAGGCAAGATTACCATCTTCGAGTTCAGTGCAGTGGACTTCTTTCGGAATTGCCAAAAAAAGCTGGAACAGGGCGACCAAAATCGCGAGCACCATCAAAATGAAAAAAGTTTTTGTGTAACGGGCAAAGGACACGTGCATGACGCCAACACCTCTCAAAAGTTCAGCCGCCGCAAGCACAACTTGATCATTGTGCGGAGTGCGGAAGGTGTCCTGATTTGCCATGAGTTTGGCTTTAGTTTCAAGCATCCGCGCCGATTCTTCAAAATTAAATTTTTCCGGTTTTTCCATACGAGAGAGATAAGTATAGCAAATCTTTACTTGTTTAGTACTTCAATCGAACGTTTTATGGCGACAAATCCATACGCCCACAGGAATGGCAGCCAGAGGGGCATTAATCCAAACAAAGTGTTTCGATTAAAAGTTTCAACTCCACTACTGATAAACAAAGTCTCTGAAATAACCATTATCACAAAGCCAAAGATAAGAATAAGTAAATCATTCGGGGTTCTTTTTATGGTAAGCGCGACAATGATAACACCGACATAGACCGCCGTGAGAACATAATCATTCTGAACAAAAGGAATAAGTCCAATCATGATTAATACTGGAATTGAATTTAGAAAAATTTGAAAAGATTTATTCATAGTTTTATAAATTCCAAGCTTCCTAGCTTTTGAGAATTTTAGTTTCAGATACTCTTAGTGGGCCAATTGTGGACCCGAGCGGACTCGAACCGCTTACCTCCTCATTGCAAATGAGGCGTTCTACCAGATGAACTACGGGCCCACCAAGAGTCTCGATTGTTAAATTTTAGAATGTTCAATAAGTTTTTCTAATGCTGAACGTTTTTTCCATGATTTTAATTGTAACTCGCGCGCCCGTGCCTCTTTCAAAGTCGTAAACGATTCTATGTATGCAATATCCCATGGGGCATATCTTTTAGTAGACTTAACCAAAAGACTGTTATGTAACAATAATCGTTTACTTAGGTCTTTGCAACTACCAATATAAAAATGGTTATTTTGTTGAGATCTTAAAATATAAATGTAAAAACATTTTAAAATCATACATTGTAGCAATATGGCGTTCTACTCCCGTCCCCCGATTCGCCTCGAATCGAGGACGTGGATCCTCGATTTTTATCAAACTTTGTTTGTAAAAATCGGGACAGATGAACTACGGGCCCAAATTATCACAAAACATTACACATATAACACGAAACATCAGAAAAAGAAAATCGCAGCGGAAAAATTAAAATCATGGCTTCATGTTACAAGTTATGTGTTTTATGTTATAGGATCTACGCAAAAGCCTGAGATATCCCCAGTCTGACCTGTTGCGCTTTTTGTTCATACCAACTTATGCCCGTCTTCAATCGGTTGAACTCAAGCTTCACGAATGCGACGAAAGACGCGAATATATGCGTGAGCTGTGATCGCTTCTTGATCGAGTAGCAACGTTCAATGCCGGTCGTCTGCTTGATGCCGCGGTGGAACTCCTCGATGGTCCATCGTTTTTTGCTTTGTTCGGAGAGTGCGATGTAGTCCGTGAGGGTGAGGTCATTCGTGCAGACGTACCGCACATCTCCGTTTTTGAAGATGATCTGCGCTACGAGCACGAAACCAAACCCTCGGAGCCACACCTTGCGGACTTTTTTCGTAGTCCAGTCCAAGTCGCGGATGGGGAGATACGTTCCTTTTGTTTCATTGACGAGACGATTTTCTTTGAGACCCATGACGAACTTCCACTGCAGGGCTTGCAGATGCTGTAGGTTTGCAAGTGAACTGTACCAACTGTCGGCCATGACATAGGACGGCTCAAAACCTCGCTTTTTTGCTGTATCAAGCATGTCGATGAAATGGTCGTTCTTGTTCTTCGTCCCGTTCGATCCTTCATAGACACGGTAGTCTACAGGAATGCAATCGTCGCCGCTCGTGGCGAGCAGGTTGACGAGCGATATCCCTCGAATCGCTTTGTGCTCATTGCCGCTCCAGTGGTAGCCGACCAGTTCATTCTTCGGAGACCAGCGTTTGTCGAGCACGGTATCATCAACGATGAGGGAGCTCTTTTTGTCTACTGTTGTTTGCACGTGTTTCCAGAGATGAGACGGAGTGTATGTTCCTGCCGCAAGAAAACGAGAGATGGTGTCGTGTGCGGGAGCGTCGATGGTTTCGTGTAGTGCTTTCGCCGCTTCCACTCCCGAGTAGCGGTTGCCGTTCGCGGTGAGAAAGGTAATATATGTGTCGAGATTGAATGTGTGTGCCATGATGTACCCTTGTTAGCGGGCATCTCTAGTATCTCATGGTTTCCCGTGGTGTGGTGTGGATTGCGTAGGTCCTATGTTATATATCTCTTATCTCCTCTCCATCGCTAACGTCAAAAGATGATCAAAAAATTGAGGCAAAGAACAGCCGATGGCGTCGAGGGATTTCGGCACCAAAGAATGATCAGTCAAACCTGGCAGAGTGTTCACTTCCAAAAAATAGACACCTCGACGGGGAGAGACGATAAAATCAGAACGAGAATAATGCCGTAAACCAAGTATATCGTGAGCAAGTGCAGAAACATCCTGAATGGTTTTCTTTTCATCCGCCGAAAAATTGCCCGGCAACATGTAGCGGGTGTCATTGCTCACATACTTGGCGTCGTAATCGTAAAAACCATTTTTCTCCGGTGGCAGAATTTCAATCGGCAAAAGCGGATAGATATGTTCACCTCGAAAATGGTTGATGACGCCACAAGTTGCCTCGCGACCCAAAATACCTTCTTCGATAAGAATGGTATCGGTAAGTTCAGACGCTTCCGCCAATGCCTCGACTAGATCGAAAATAGTTTTGACAATAATGACGCCGACTGATGAACCGAGCGAAACGGGTTTAACAACGTAGGGCGGTGAAAAAGAGCGGAATACTTCCTCCACTTTTTCACCAACGTCATCGCCTGTTTTTGCAACAACATGAAGCGGGATTTTGACCCCTTCTTTCTTGAGCCGCTCTTTGGTCAAAATTTTATTCATGGCCAAAGCAGACGCGACGGTGCCAGAACCTGTGTACGGAATTTGGTGCGCGTCCAGAATTTTTTGGACTCCACCGTCTTCGCCATATTCTCCGTGAAGAGCGTTGAATATAACATCAACGTTCGAGAAGATTTTGTCAGGAGAACGGACAATTCCGCCTTGATGCCACTCGCCATCTTTGGAAATGAAAATATCTATTGGGGCATATCGACTCGGAAGATTTTTAAGAACAGTCGAACCGCTTTTAAGCGAAACATCATATTCAGATGACGGTCCGCCGCGAAGCACCCCGACTCGAATCTTTGATTCCATGAGGAATAGTATAACGTCCCGACAATTGCTTCGCAATGTCGAGGACCCTCGATTTTTCCAAGCAAAAATCGGGATATAAAGTATTGGAGAAAAAGTATAATGTATTACGTATCAAGTGTCATATATAAAAGAGGAGGAAGTGGAAGCCTACTTGGAGGCCTCGCCTCCAAGTTCTCTTACGATATATCGTAAGAAATAAAAATATTAAAACTTGCCAAAGTTAATTACCCAGAAAGCCTTTTTGAAGACGTTTGCGATGGAAAGCAATACTGAAACGATGCGCTTCGGAATTGGCTAAGAGAATTTCTTTTTCGTGAGCCGCAATGAAGGCGCGTTCACCCAAAATACCTTTCGGTCGGTGATAGGCATCCTTCGTTACGGCGACCACAGGAATAATAAAACCATATTTCTTCAAAACCGCTTCGGCCGCATTTTTTTGAGCAACCGCGCCATCAACGACGATAAGTCGTGGCATTGGCCACTCACTGTGCGCAAGTCGACGATCGAGTGCTTCGGCAAGCGCGGCAGTGTCATTCGCACCGTAGACACTTTTCACTTTGAATTTTCGATACTCACTTTTCGCCGGAGTGCCATCCGAAACAACCGTCATAACCGCAACCATTTCCTTCCCAGAAATATGCGCCACGTCATAGGCTTCAATGCGAAACTCTCTTCCTGAAAATGCGCTCGACTCGCGTTTTATGAGCGCCACATCCTGAATATGCTGAAGTGCAAATATTTTCCGTTTCAACTCGTCAGCTTTCTCAAATTCGCGTGCTTTCGCAAAAGTTTTCATATCACGCTCAAGCGATTTCAAAATTGCACCTTTTTTATTCTGGAACAAAAGCTTGATATTTCGAATTGTTTTTGCGTATTCTTCTTTGGAAATTTCTCCGGTACACACACCGGGACAAAGTCCGATTTGCCGGTTAAAACAAGGGCGACCCTGCAAAGGTCTGCATTTCGAATCGCGATACGGAAAAATTTTGCGAATAATTTTGAGGGCTTCTTGGAGCTGGAGGCCGTGGGGAAAAGGGCCGAACCAAGAATGAATTAAGAATTTGGAATTTGGAATTATAGAAGAATCAAGATCCTTTTTCCGTATGATTAAGACCTGCGGAAAATCTTCCTTGGTAATAACCACGCAATTAAAACTTTTATCGTCTTTACCTTCGGTGTTATATGGCGGCTTGAACTTTTTGATGAGATCCGCTTCGAGAATGAGTGCTTCCAAAACAGAATCAGTCTTTCGATACTCAATCGACGCCGCTTCCGCAATCATTTTAACCAATAGCGGCCCGCGGGTGATGGCCAAATCCTTACCAAGATAACTGTGCACTCGCGAACGAAGAGAGGTTGCTTTTCCCACGTAGAGCATTTCCTTTTTTGCTCCCAAGAAAAAGTAGACACCACTTTCTTCGGGAAAATTTTTTAGTTGTTTAGCGATTGTTGACATAGTTAATTTTGGATGATAGCATTTTTTTAGAAAAAACGCACTATGAAAAAAATTGATGATTTTTTGGTTGACCGGGTCTTTGAACCTTTCAGCCACTGGTCAGAACGACGTTTTGGAAAAGATGCCTTCTTCTACGTCGACTTACTCCTCCAAGTGGTTGTTCTTTCAAATATTATTTCAGCCTTCGTGTCTCCCTCCCATTAACGTCATCCCAAACATACTATCAGCACTCGTGTGGGTATGTGTTTTGACCTTCTTTGTCCCCAGACACGAAAAAGCGGTGAGAAACCTTGCCACACAAGGATTAAAGAATCCTTTACGAAATGTTGGCCTTCTTAGAAACGTCCGCTTTCTGTGGTTGTTTTTTATAGCCTCCTTCCTCGTTCATTTCCTTGATGGTGAATACATCACCGCCAAAGTTATGTACGAAATCAAAAACACGAGTCTGTGGGTAGCCTTTTACTTTTTTGTCTGCACGCCGCTTCCGCCGCGATTAAAATATGAAGAAGTTCCAAAGACTGTAACCGTGTAAGTCGCGCTTTCACAAAAACCGAGCACCTCTCGGTTTTCTTTTACCATTTGGTGTGATTTTTTGGCACAATTTGACTTAAAATCTATCTTGTGCCATTATGGAAAAAGAGGTTTGGGAGAGATGTAGACTCAAAAAGAATCTGGAACTAACCAAAATCGCTTCTGCCCCGTCCTCGGCAAAGTTGGGACGGGGCACTGGAATTTTCCTCGAAAGAGGAAGTGGTGGGAGATAAGCGCGCTTAAATTGAATCTTGACTTAACCCACCACAGTTTTGTGTGAGAGATACTGTCAATTAACTTGAAATTACCACTAACTCACACTTCCCCTGTCTGCCACGGCGAATGGGGGACACTTTCCCTTCCCAAAAGCTTCTGTAGCCCGCCTGAATGACTGTATTCAGTCGGGCAGGCTCTAAGCTCTTGAAGCTTCCGAAGCTCATTTTCGCACAGTCCTTTTGGCGGCAGAGGTGAAGAAGTCGGAGCTTACTATCGACAAATCAATCATCATCTCGCCGCCAACACTTTTCGCCCCGCAAAACGGGACGATACACGGGTGGGGAGAAACGAGCCATCAATTGAGAAGACTGCTCACCCACCTCGCCCTGCCCCGAGTCATCGAGGGGCAGGGCTTTTTTGATCCCTTGCAGTTTGGCAAGGTTCAACCTTGCCATTTTGGCGCATGTTAAAATTATTTGCTTCGCAACTATCCTTTTTTCAAAATTCGCTTTAGATACTGCCCAGTGTAGGAGCGGTCATTATTAGCAACATCCTCCGGCGTTCCTTTGGCGACAATTTTTCCACCACCTTCTCCCCCTTCAGGCCCAAAATCAATGACATAATCCGCGCTTTTTACAATATCCAAATTATGCTCGATAACCACCACCGTATTCCCCTTCTCCACCAATCGATCCAAAATTTCAACTAACTTTCGTACGTCTTCATAGTGCAAACCAATCGAAGGCTCGTCGAGCAGGTAAATTGTTTTTTGTAAATGCGGACGATACAATTCCGAAGAAATTTTGACCCGTTGAGCTTCGCCGCCGGAAAGCGTGGTCGCCGATTGCCCCAAGGTCAAATAACCAAGCCCAACTTCAGAAAGCGTCTGCAATCTATCAGAAATTGCCGGAATATCTTCAAAAAAAGCTAAACCTTCTTCAACAGTCATCCCAAGCACTTGAAAAATATTTTTCTTCTTGTACGTAACTTCAAGCGTCTCTTTCATAAAACGCTTGCCACCGCACACTTCGCATGGCACATACACCGTCGGCAAGAAATGCATTTCAACAGCGATTTCGCCGTTACCCTGACACGCCTCGCACCGGCCGCCTTTGACATTAAAAGAAAATCGACTTGGTCCCCAACCGCGAATGCGTGCTTCTTCCGATTCGGCAAACAACTCCCGAATAAACACAAAGGCGCCGGTGTAGGTGACCGGATTCGAGCGCGGGGTTCTGCCAATTGGAGACTGATCAATCAAAATGGTACGGCCGACATATTCGCTTCCGGTAAAGGAACCGCAGTTAAAAATTTCGCTTGAGCGATAACGCCGATCCAGTCGAGCCGATAGATTCTTGTGGAGAATTTCATACATAAACGATGACTTGCCTGAACCGGAAACGCCAGTGATAAGAACAAGTTTGCCGAGCGGCATATCCACATTGCAGTTTTTGACATTAAAAATATTTCCGCCACGAATTTTGAGCGCTCCCTTTTCAGAATCCCGCCGCTTTTTGGGCAAAGGAATTTTCTTATCGCCGCGCAGATAATCGAGGGTTAAGGATTTTGATTCGTTTTTCTTGGCGGCAAGCAAATCTTCGACGTAGCCGGAAACAACCACTTCTCCACCATGCACTCCCGCGCCCGGGCCAATGTCGACTAAATAATCAGCGGAGAAAATAGTGTCTTCATCATGCTCAACAACTAAAATGCTGTTGCCGAGATCGCGCAGGCTTAAAAGTGTTTTGATAAGCCGATCATTGTCTTTAGCGTGAAGGCCAATGGTCGGCTCATCAAGAACATACAGCGCGCCGACCAAGCCGGAGCCAAGCTGGCTGGCGAGGCGAATACGTTGGGCTTCACCGCCGGAGAGCGTGTGAGCACGCCGATCTAATGACAGATATTCAATACCGACATCAATCATAAATGTCAGACGCGATTCAATTTCCTTGACCACCACTTTGGAAATCTTTTTTTCTGTTTCAGTCAGTTTCAGTTCACCGAAAAATTCAAAAGCGGCGGCGATAGAAAGCGCGGCGAGATCCACAATATTTTTGCCGCCGATAAGCACATGGAGCGCCTCGTCGCGAAGCCGTGCACCCTTGCACTTTGGACAGACTTCGTCACCAAAAAAGTGGCGTGTGCCAAGACCATTGCATTCCGGACACGCGCCGTACGGAGAATTAAAAGAAAAGAGTCGCGGCTCGATTTCCGGATACGAAAAGCCATCGTACGGACACATGAATTTGGCGGAAATAAGCCGCTCGGATTCGCCCTGCTCCACTTTGATGAGCCCGCCGGATTCGTGCAAAGCTCTCTCAACCGCTTCACTTAACCGCTGATCGGTATCTTTATTTTTTACACTAAACTCGGAAATGAAAAAATCGTCCACTAGAACGTCAATGTCGTGCTTTTTAGTTTTGGAAAGAATAATCTGCTCGCGAAGTTTTTTTCGAACACCATCAACTTTAACTTCCGCGTAACCTTTTCCTAAAAGATCATAGAGAAGCTGATAATACTCTCCTTTCCTACCCACCACCATCGGCGCATAGAGCCGCACTTTTTCATTATCATAAAGGACACCAAGCACCTCTTTTTTGGACGCGTTCTTGCCCTCTTTTGAAACACCAGACACAATGGTCTCAACAATTTCTTCATTGGAAAGACGTTTGATAATTCTGTCACAAACAAGACAGTGTGCCACGCCGATACGCGCGTAGAGCACACGAAGATAATCATAAATTTCGGTGATGGTCGCGACCGTCGAGCGCGGATTATTCGATCGAGATTTTTGGTCAATGGAAATAGCCGGCGAGAGACCGATGATTTCATCAACATCGGGTTTCTGCATCTGACGCAAAAATTGGCGGGCGTACGACGAAAGCGACTCGACATACCGCCGCTGACCTTCGGCAAAAATAGTATCAAATGCCAAAGACGATTTTCCCGAACCAGAAAGCCCTGTGAACACCACCATTTTATTTCGCGGCATTTCGACGGTGATGTCCTTTAAATTATGTGTGCGGGCGCCTTTCACAATGAGGAGATCTTCCTTTTCTCCCATCTTTTCGCGAGGCGAATTGTGTCCCTCCTTATGTTTCATAACATGATATAGACAAATTCTAAAAAGCAAAGAGCCCCTCGGTTTTTCGTATGGGGTAACTATGACTATAACAAAATAGTGAGAGACTGTACATGAAAAAGCATGCAATCCCACTCTTTAACCTCTAAACGAGCATGCGTTTTTGAAATGACTTGTGAGTTGAATATTCACTTGGCTGTGAATATTCAAAACCGGAGCGCGGCGGCGCGAGGTGGGCTCGCAGGCTTTTCTAGCAAGAAAAGACCGGTGAGCGACTGGCGCGAACACGAGGAATCCGCCAGCAGGCGGATATCCGTACATTTCAAAAACGCATGGGAGCGATAACCTTAGCCAAGTGTCTTTTTGATCTCTCCAACGATCTCATCAAGGTTGACCGTGGCTTTGATTAAGAACTTGGTAGCGCCGAGTTCTTTACCTTTTTCCAAATCAGTTTTTTGACCAAGATTGGAGAGAATTATAACCGGCGTATTTTTTGTCTTTTCATTCGCGCGAATTTTCTTCAAGATTTCAAAGCCGTCAATGCCGGGCAAAAGAATATCGAGTAGAACGACATCGGGCGTTTCGGTTTCAAAAATTTTAACAGCCTCTTCGCCATTTGATGCATGAAATAGGACGCACTTTTCAGCCGCCAACTTTTTGGCAACTAAATCGCTTAGAAAATTATCGTCCTCTACCCACAAGAGCTTTTTACCTTCAAGTGAAATGTTGTCAGTCATGCAAAAAGTATATCATAATTGACAAAAGAAATGTACAGGGGTAAGTTTGGGAAGGAAAACAGACCTTCTGCTTATGAAAAAGAAAACATTCCTTGTATTCGCTTCGGGAACACCGAAAGACGGCGGCTCGGGCTTCAAAAATGTTGTCGAACAAAGCCGAGAAAAAAATCTGGCGTACAACGTTGTGGCGGTTGTCTCTAACCACCGCGAAGGTGGCGTGCGAGAGAAAGCCGAAAAACTCAAGATACCTTTCAAGTATTTCGGTCCGCCGTGGGACGAAGCTGGCTATCGATCTTTGATTGAAGAATTTCAACCTGACTTCGTTACTCTCTCCGGATGGGTGAAATGTGTGAAAGGCCTTAATCCGGCAAAAACCACAAACATCCACCCTGGCCCGACATGGGATCCATTTGGTGGCAGAGGTATGTACGGCCATCGCGTCCACGAAAAAGTCCTCGAGGAATTTAAAGCGGGCAGGTTGATACGGACGGCGGTCAGTATGCATTTTGTGACACCAGTCATTGACGGAGGACCTGTTTTTCTTCGTGTCCCTGTTGGACTTCACTCTGGCGACACTGTAGACACCACCGCCGAGCGGGTAAACAAAATGGAGCATGCGTGGCAACCAGTGGCACTGCATTACCTTGCACGGGGTCTTATTACATTGGATCTAAATTCCAGAATCGTTTATTCAAACGAACTCGTGGTTGACAATTTTTGGTTTCCAAAATCCAACTTCATGGTCTAACCCACCAGACTACTTCGACACATCAAAGCCCACACCATCTGTGACGGGCTTTTTTCTTTTACTTGGAGGCGAAACCTCCAAGCAACTTCTTCGAGGCACCCGCTTTCCTTGCCTCCAACTCCTTGATTTCATCGCGGAGAATCGCCGCCGTTTCAAAATCCAACATCTTGACCGCCTCATTCATCTGCTTCTCCTTACTTTTAATAAATTTCTCCGGATTTTTTTGGAAAAGCACCATATCGAGCGACAGGATTTCTTTGACCGTCTTTTGATGCTCGCTTTGCATATTCTCCGTGATGTCTTTGATCTTTTTCTCTATGGTTTTCGGCGTAATACCGTGTTTGGTATTGTAAGCGACTTGGATTGCGCGGCGACGCGTCGTTTCATCAATCGCGCGTTTCATTGAACCGGTTTCTGAATCGGCATACAAAATAACATGTCCTTCAACGTTTCTGGCGGCGCGGCCGATGGTTTGAATGAGCGACGTTTCAGAGCGCAAAAATCCCTCTTTGTCAGCATCCAAAATGCCAATCAAAGTGACTTCCGGCAAGTCGAGTCCTTCGCGAAGCAAATTGACCCCAACCAAACAATCAAACGTACCCTTCCGAAATTCAGTCAAAATTCTGATTCGCTCCAGCGTTTCAATGTCGCTGTGAAGATATTCGGCCTTCATTTTTTTCTCTTTGAGGTACTCGCTCAAATCCTCCGCCATTTTTTTGGTTAAGGTTGTAGCAATAACTCGCCCGCCTTTTTTGATTGCTCGTACCGCCTCATCAATGAAATCGAAAACTTGTCCTTTATATACACCACGTTCCACAATCGGTTTGATGGTAATATCTGGATCGATAAGCCCCGTGGGGCGGATGATCTGTTCGACTACCTGTTTTGAGGTTTCCAGTTCATAGTCCGATGGTGTGGCAGACGTAAAAATAACCTGCCCTACCCGTTCTTCAAATTCACTAAATGTAAGTGGACGGTTGTCGGCGGCAGAAGGCAAACGAAATCCATGTTCAATTAAGTTTTTCTTCCGCGCCGCGTCCCCCGCGTGCATGCCGGAGAGCTGGGGTACCGTCACGTGAGACTCATCTATGATAGTCAAAAACTCCGGCGTGCCGTCTGCCGCGTGAGGAAAATAAGAAAGCAACGTATCCGGCGGTTCGCCTTTAATTTTGCCGGAGAAATGGCGCGAGTAATTTTCGATGCCATTGCAATAACCGATCTCGCGGATCATGGCGAGATCATATGAGGTGCGGCGCTTCAAACGCTCGGCTTCAAGCATTTTGCCTTGGTCGTTTAATTTTTTAAGCTGGACAGCCAACTCGTCTTTAATAGTCTGGAGCGCGCGTTCCACGGCCTCTTTTTCGGTAATGAAATGTTTGGCCGGGAATAGAAAAAAGGCTTTCGGCTCTTCAAGAATAGTTCGAGTTACTGGATCAATTTTTGTTATCCCCGAAATGCCGGCGGAAGATATGGTGATTCGATACACAACGCGCTCGCCAGTCGGCATGATCTCAACCGTATTACCAAGAATACGGAACATACCGGAGACAAGGTCGGCGGTCGTCCGCCTGAAATGAAGTGAAACTAATTTTTTGGCAAACTCGGAGCGGCTAATTGGCATCCCGTACTCAATTCTCATATTCACTTTTTCGTATTCAACTGGACTACCCAAACCATAAATGCAGGAGACTGACGCGACGATGATGACATCTTTTCGCGTCAAAAGTGCCTGCGTTGAAGCGTGGCGCAGACGATCAATTTCCTCATTGATTTGAGCTTCTTTTTCAATATAGGTGTCAGTGACCGGCAAGTAGGCTTCGGGCTGGTAGTAGTCGTAGTAAGAAACAAAATAATGCACGGCGTTCTCCGGAAAAAATTCCCGATATTCCTGCGCAAGCTGGGCGGCAAGGGTTTTATTGTGGGCAATAACGAGCGTCGGTTTTTGAATTTTAGCAATGACGTTCGCGGCCGTGAAGGTTTTACCCGAACCAGTCACACCCAGAAGCGTCTGGTGTGAAAAACCCTTCTCGATGCCTTCGATAAGTTTGGAAATGGCCTGCGGCTGGTCTCCGGCCGGAGCAAACTGGCTACTCAATGTAAACACACCTTCTTTCATAAACGTACTATACAACAAAAAATGATAATTAAGGAAACTGCCTTTACCCATTTGACTAAATGTTAGACTCGTCTAATATAGCACCAGACTCACGAAACAAATTGACATAACATGAAAAAATACTGCTGTAGATTGACCCTGTTCATCTTCCTCTATACATACTGCGCCAAAGTAGTAGCTACCCTCCCCACCTCCGTCACTATACCGAACGACTTAATATTTGCCGACTTTTTCCCATACTGTTGCGATAATGGCGAAAGTGCCAGATTCGTCGGCCAATGGTCCCTCTATAATCAAGGACAAGCTATACCCTTATTTGAAAAGAATGTCTCTGGGTCAGGGTCATTTCTTATCAATAACGATTACCTTGAATACGCCAGATACCGCGCAGACATGAAGGCGCCAGAGGCGTGGGCAATCAGGACGGATGCGAGTTCTGTCATCATCGCAGTCATAGATTCTGGGGTAAATTATTTGCATCCGGACCTCACCTCAAACCTTTGGGTGAACGAGGCGGAATTACACGGTAAGCCGGAAATTGATGACGATGGCAACGGTGTCATCGATGATATCTATGGCGCATCGGTGGAAAATGGCGGACAACTAATCACTGGAGATCCAATGGATACGGGAGGTCATGGCACATCTATCGCCGGAATCATTGGGGCTGTGGGAAATAACAGCTACGGCATAACCAGCATCTGCTGGAAAGCCAGAATCATGGCGGTGCGGTGCGAACACTTTTCTCCGGAAGAAATTGCTGTAGCGATACGGTACGCAATACAAAACGGTGCACGGATAATCAACATGAGCTTAGGCACATGGTATGAATCCGCCGAAGAACGGTCGGCATTTGAGGAAGCCGAGAGAGCGGGCGTCATTATTGTGCTGTCCGCGGAAAACGGCGGAAACGACACGGACGATCCGAGTTATAGACGTTTTCCAGCCAGTTGGAAATTCCCGAACTGCATCGTAGTAACAGCCACAACGCCAGAAGACAAACTTTGGAGAGGAGCATCGTTTGGGGCTTCCGGTGTTGACATTGCGGCGCCGGGGAGACTCATTGTCACGCTCGGGTTTTCTCCGGAGATGCCTTACCAGTATGAAACCGGCACGTCGTTTGCGGCGCCTCATGTGGCAGGAGCGGCGGCACTCGTCTGGAGTGAATGGCCAAACCTTTCGAATGAAGAGGTGCTTTCACACCTCAAAAAGACGGCGGATCGCGTACCAAAGATTAACGGCTTGACAGCCTCGGGACGGCTTAATCTCTATCGCGCGTTAAGCGAATATCCCTAACCCATTTCATCACTTCAAAAACCAACATACTAATCTATGCTGGTTTTTTTATACAAAATTTATACAACTTCTCAAAAAACTCATAAAAAACTGCCCACGAGTGCCAAACAGAGACATCTCCGGTCAAGAAGTTTGTCAACATAAAATAAGCTTTCGTGTTTTAAGAAAGATATCTCTTTTCAAAATCTTCCTTCATTTTTGAAAAAGTGCCCTCAAGAATGGCCTGGCGGATGCCTTTCACCAAGCTAATAATGAATGTGAGATTATGAATGGACGCAAGTGTGTTGCTCAAAAGTTCTTTAGATCGGAACAGATGCGCCAAATATGCCTTGGTGTAATTTAGGCACGTGTAACAGCGACACGTTCCGTCGACCGGTGATAAGTCAGAGCGGAATTCCGCGTTTAAGATATTTATTTTGCCTTGCGTCGTATAGAGTGAAGCATTCCGCGCGAGCCGTGTTGGCGTCACGCAATCGAATAAATCACAACCATTCTGAACCGCCTCGAATAAATCGAGTGGTTCGCCGATACCAAGGAGGTGGCGCGGTTTTTCTTCCGGCAAAATTTCATTGACCCACTCTATGGCCGTGCCAATGTCTTTTTTATCAAACGACCCGCCAATGCCGAAACCGTCGAACGGAAGCGAGGAGGTGAACGTGGCGCTCCGACGGCGAAATTCCGGCACTCTCCCGCCTTGGACAATACCAAAGAGAGCTTGGGGAGTGCCCGAGGTTCGGCTTTGGATCTCCCGAAAGGTTGAACCTCGTTCACTTTCTTGCAGTTCTTGATGCCTTTTCAGGCTTCGCTTCGCCCAGCGATTGGTCCTCTCAAGCGCTTCTTTTTGATAGGCTTCACTCGCGTCTGGCGAAGTGCATTCGTCAAAAGCGAAAATTATGTCGGCTCCGATATCGTGTTGAATATCAATCGAGCGTTCGGGAGTGAAGAGGTGTGTACTACCATCTTTGTATGATTTGAACGAAACTCCGTCTTCGGTAATCGTGGCAAGGGGTGATTCTGGACGGATTGAGATATCTCTGGAACGTTCCTCTATCAATGATTCCGACCTTTTTTCTTCTTGACTTATTCCACGCTTGCTGATTTTCCCAACTCCTTTTTCAAAGGCCGCGCCCAAAGAAAAAGCTTGGAAACCGCCGGAGTCAGTCATGGTCGGCCCGTTCCAGCCCATAAACGCACCTAACCCACCGGCGGCTTTGACAATTTTTTCTCCCGGTTCGAAATATAAATGATAGGTATTGGCAAGCACCACTTCCGCTCCCGCGTCTCGAATTTGCTCAATCGTCAGCGCCTTGACTGTGGCTTTGGTCCCAACTGTCACAAAGGCCGGCGTTTCAATAACACCGTGAGAAGTTTCGAGCCGGCCAGCACGTCCCAGAAATTTTGGCAAACGTTTTTCAATTGTGAAAGTTATAGCGGACATTTGAAAGTACACTGCATACACTTAAAATACGCGATCGCGTATTTTAAGTGTATGCAAACTAATTCGCAAATTGAAATCAAAGTGAAAAGACTATTTCACATCAAGAAGTTCAACCTCGAAGAGTAGGGTCGAATTTGGCGGAATCGGGCCAATTTGTTGACTGCCGTATGCAAGCGCTGGTGGAATAGCTAAATTTCGAATACCTCCAACTTTCATGCCCAAAAGACCTTGATCCCAACCAGCGATAACATCGCCCCGTCCAAGTACGAAAGAAAATGGTGTACCGTGATCGCGCGAGCTATCGAACTTTGTGCCATCAGTGAGTGTCCCAACGTAGTGAACAGTCACTGTGGCTCCGGCGACAGCTTCTTTCCCAGTGCCAAATTTAGTGTCCTCTACCAACAAATTATTTATAGGCATTGTTGCTGATTCATTATTAGTGCTTGTGGTAACGCTGGCGGCTCCTTGAACTTGCGCTGTCTCCGAAGTTTTTTTCGAAAGAGAAGGAATGAGCGATCCGCTCACAAAAAAACCTCCGACAACAAGAACGCACACAACCACCGCGATTGCTTCACCAACATTTAATTTTCTCATACATATATTTCTTAAAGATGATATCTATTTAGTATATACCAAGCATGCTGTTTGGCAAAAACCATCACCTGCCGTACAATTATTCCCATGAAACAAATAAATGAAAAAACTCTGGAAGCAAACGCCCCTGCCCCCGACCTTCCCTTAACCAAAGAAGAAGTTGCAACCGCGGCAAAAAAAAGACTATCTCTCATACACAAAGAATTCGCCGAGGCCTTTACTTTTATCAGCAAGTATCCGAAATCAGTCAGCTTTTTCGGTTCGGCCAGGCTAAAAGAAAACAATATTCACTACATTAAGGCAGCGGGACTCTCCCAAAAGCTCGCGAAGCTGGGCTACACCATCGTAACCGGTGGCGGCCCGGGCATCATGGAAGCAGCCAACCGCGGCGCGTTTGAAGCGGGGGGCCAATCAGTCGGTCTCAATATTAAACTGTCCCGGGAACAACGGACCAATAAATACTTGACTGACAAACATGATTTTTATTATTTCTTCGTCCGGAAGGTTGCGCTCTCGTTTGCGGCCGAAGCATACATCTTTTTCCCAGGCGGCTTTGGCACGCTCGATGAATTTTTTGAAATTATCACCTTAATCCAAACGAAAAAGATCGCGCCAGTCCCAGTCGTGCTTGTCGGCCTCGACTACTGGGGAGCACTTGACGCGTTCATTCGAAAAGAACTCTCCAGTCGCCATCACGCTATTTCAAAGGGAGATTTAGACCTCTATACTGTTCTCGATGATGATGACGAAATTCTTAAAGCGGTGACAGCTTCAGAAGTGGTCGTAACACCACCTCTTCACAACGGACAAGAAGCCTGAAGAAGAACGCCCCGCCCCTCGCAAAGCCTCGGGGCGGGGCTAAAATTTTGTATTAAAAAAACGCACCCCTCCATTCCAAGAGAAGTGCGTCCTCGTAAACTAAAACTAAAAACTGACGGCCACCTAATAAGCGTAGGCTCGTCTCGAATCGCGCGCGGTAAACCGCGGCGACTGTTGGCCGCCAATCTCGTCAAGAATCATCCGATGTAACTGCTGCGGATGACCTTCGGGGTCATGCGGCGAAACAGTCCGGAGCGGTTTGAAGTATGCTCTCATTTCCCGAATCATTGCTAACACGGGAAGAGTCTCCTCCTCGTACACTTTTTGTCGCGCTTCGATCATTTGCCTCGTTTCACCAGACCGCTTGCGTTTGATCATTCGGTCGACGCGAATGCGATGTTCGACATCAATGTGAACAGGGATGATTCTGCCCAGCTGAAACTCCCGAATAATCTCGGGTATAATGGCGCATTGTTCAACATTTCGAGGAATACCATCGAAGACCACCCCTCTAACGCTGTTAGTTGGCATGTTCGACAACCGCTCGCGTGCCAAATCAAACACAACATCGTCAGGAAAAAGTCCGGCTCCCATCTCCTCCGCGAAAACCGCGAAGTCGGGATCACGTGAAGACCTTTCCCGGATCATCTCTCCGGTCTCCACAATGAAGTAACCGTCCTCGGCAAATAACCGGTTTTGCTCACCTTTTCCGCTTCCCGGACCACCAAACAAAACGATCGACTTTAACAATCTGACCTCCAGTTTTAAGGTTTATGTAATGTACACATCTCGTGCCTAAAAAGGCAAAAGACCAAGGAACACGTTAGCAGACCTATTTAAAAATGTCAAACGAATGTTTCCCGAGGTTCGACCTTGAATCCCCCGAAAGGTCGAACCTCGGGAAATTCAAACCTCAAAAATCCTCTCAAAACAAAGAAGGGTAAAAAAATGAAGGTTGATAAAGACAACGGCCTATTGAGTAAATTTAGCAAATACCAGCGATAGCAAATATATGCTAAATTTCAGACCCACTCTAAATTTAAGAAAACGCCGCCGCGAGAAAAATTCCGAGAATAAGAAGTGCCAAGAAAAAATTTATAACCACGCCAGTAACTGAACCAAGAAAAGCTCCGGTGGCAGCGCGAAGCGCGTCTTTTCTTTTCCGATTCTGCAAAAATTCCACCACAAAAACTCCGATGAAAAGTCCGGCAAAACTACCGAACGGAGGAAAGAAAAGAAATCCCAATACAAGTCCGATCAAGCCCCCAATGATGGCTTTCCGCGATGCGCCGCCATATTTCGCCCCGATAATGCCGGAGCCATGATCAATAAGAAACGATAGCGCCACGATACCGCCTAAAATTCCAAATGTGGAAAGGGATACGTGGGCAAAGTGATCGAAAAGGGCAAAAACAAGCGCCACCGCAAACATGTACGGTATGGCCGGCAACATGGGAAGAAAAACCAGAAACACCCCAGGAATCATAAACAGCGCGGTGAGAATCAAAAGGAATGGATACGTCATCTTTTAATTCTACCATGTTTTTAAAAAGAGTTTTATAAAACAAAAAAAGAGTTCTGGAAAAGAAACTGGAAGCTTTTTGGGGAATTTTGGGGGAAAATATCACATACACTAACTTTAAGCGACCGCTTAAAGTTAGTGTATGTTGACAATTTAATGTTATGTTCGTATAAGTGAAAGTTATCCACATTTCCCTATTGCATAAAAAATTGGGTGATATAAAATAGACGCCAGGATAGTACAAGTGTTAGTAGATTGAAATGTCAATTGAATCGTTTGTGGCTTCTGCCACCAAACCAAGTTTTTCGGTGCTTTGCAAAAAGCTCCAAACAATTCAATTCCATTTCCTCCTCCTGACACCGCGTTACCTAGTAGAGAGTGTGCATGCCTTGGCTGCCCACTCTCTCTTTTTTTGTCTAATTTTTTCACAGGAAATCTGAAAAGGCTCAACCTTTCTTAATCTCAAAGGTTGAGCCTTTTTGTCTTAATTTCCAATCTCTATTTCTACTCTGTCCGGTCGCGGATGATAGTCGCGTCAATCAACAAATTTGTCGTCGTACTTACCTTCCCTTGCACCCCGACATAATCTCCCACTTTGAAATCAGCTAGGTTTGTATTCTTTGAAATAATTTTGGTACTGCTTGCGATGCCAACCGTCCACAACCCTCCCCAGCTTCGAACGGATAGGGATGAGCTGGCAACTCCCTCAATATCTCCTCGGAGAACAATATGTCCTTGCCCGCCAATATTGAGCACAAACGGCGTTTCGTCTTTTTTGGGGTGATCTTTTTTAGGAGGTGTACTCGTCGCGTGTGTCGTCGTGGCATTGGTTGTCGTGCCGTTCCAGAAACCGCCGCCAAACATCTTGTCGAAACGTTTTTCTAATTTTTCTTTCTCTTTGTCAATTTTATCTTGCATCTTCTCTATCTTTCTCTCCATATTTTTTTGGAAAGCCGCCATGCTTTGCCCAAATTTCGCGTGGACAGAAGCGTTGCTGGAATCAGCCAAAGCCACACCCGAAAATCCCAAGGAAAGACTGGCGATCAAAAGTCCGCTGGTAAGATATTTTTTCATAAGGTCAAATTACTCTGTTAATTAATGCATGCGTAACCTACACATCATGCACACATAAGGACGGTAAAACAATGTCCCACTTACGAAACCACCAACTTGACCACTAAATACGGAAAAGGCAAAACCGAGCAGACAGCTTCTAGCTTCCAAAGCTTAATTAGAAAGCACTTGGAGGCCTCACTTGGAGGCGAGGCCTCCAAGTGAGAACTCTAAGAAAATTAACGATTTGAAATTAACGACTTACGATGTTGTTAGTCTAAAATCACAAGTCTGACTTGTAATTTCCTTGATACGGGCAAAAGCCATTCCACATACGGTTGGAACGGCTTTGCCAAAGAAGAGCTGATCTTGTCGAAAAGAGTTAGTCGTAATATCCATCATCACTGCTTCCCTTTCGATGTCGTTTCCGCTCTCGTCGAGAAGATTTTTTATTCTCGTTCATGGTTTTTTGGATTACACCTCTGTTGCTAATCCGACCTATCCTCCGAGTATAGTCCCAAAACATGAACTCTGGATTAAAACTATCGATTCTTTATCAAATACAAACACTCTTTATATGCATCTGCTTTGCCGGCAATAAATTCATTTAAACCGTAGTCTTCTATTGAGGTATTTTCTGGCACTCTTTTCCGCAAGCTCTTACTGTAATTTCTTGCTAGTTCAGCAACGTGTCTTTCCAAAGAATCATCAGTAATTTTTTCAAGAAAAACTTTAGCCAAAAGCTCTGGTTTCTCTTTATGTACATTTTGTAAATTTTCCCAAAGCTGGAAGGTCTGGTAAGTTTCATCTCCGCTAATCATTTCCCATTCATCTGGCTCAACTTCAACAAAATCATCGTCTTCTTCTGTATATTCCCGATTCATCACAAGAAAAGGAAAGTAAAAATCCTTGTGCTCGTCCAAATATCTCAAAATCTTTATCGCCAATTCCCTACTAATTTCCATACCCGATCTTTGATCGAATACCAATCAAAGTCAAACACAACTTTTCCACAGATCTATTTTTTATACAAGGTGAAAAATGGAATTTCGTCTATGCCGATATAATTAAACATTCGATAATTTGCTCGTTGAGCTTTTTCAGAAAGCCGATGCATTTTTAAGTTAATCTTTGGGACGAAAGGGTAAAATCTAATTTCCTGATGCCTTCCCTCTTTGTCTTTCCACTTAAAATTAGCGAGCATCGGTGGAACCATATAACCTGATTTCTTTGAATAACGAAATGCAAAATTGAAGACAAACCGAATAGCCACAGACACGTGGATTTTTTCAAACACACACTCAACACCAAAGATTCGAGAAAAGAAACGAACTGAAGAAACAAACTTAATAATCCT
>Ga0209542_10006289_pt1 | contig 23161 bp, 25 predicted proteins | sample RifCSPhighO2_01_FD_184028 | JGI IMG/M metagenome (GOLD analysis project Ga0209542, IMG submission 184028) | Soil microbial communities from Rifle, Colorado - Rifle CSP2_plank highO2_0.1 (SPAdes) (version 2) | ecosystem: Environmental > Terrestrial > Deep subsurface > Rock core/Sediment ... | reverse complement strand
GCAAAGTTCAAAAGAACCAAAACAACCATAAAGGCGGTTGAATAAACAGAAACCAACTTTAAAATACTCGGACTAGAACCGGATTTAATATGAATCTTTGGTGTTAAAAAATTTATAATATTATTTTGCATTGGATATTGTTATTTCTGCGTTATCGGTAATTTCAATTTTACTAAGCATAAACTTTTCATCTTTTATCAATACGAATGAAAGACTTATGACAATTAAAACGACTGCTTTTAATATAAATCTGGGAAACTGAATACTAAATGCCACAAATACTTTCAAAAAAAGAATTAACATGGCCATGGCAGTAAAGAGAATCATCAACTTTTTAAAACTATCATTGGCAAAATATGATAGATACTCTGGCCACAAATATCTTTCTGACTCTGCGGATTTAACCTGAGGGGTTGCTACTACCACCTTCTTTAAAGAAATGGGGGTGGCTTTAATTATGGGTTTTGGTGTTAACTTTGGAGTTAAGCTAGGCTTGGACGTTAAATTCGGCGTTGGTTTTGGCATTGTGATTAACGGTTTTACGGCGGGTTTTGTGTTCTTAACCGCTAATGCTGTTGTTCTTGGGGTGCCAAACACCTGAACTACCGCAACCGTTTGTTGATCATTAATCATCCCGGAACCAACCGCAATTCCAATTTCTTGAAAGTCGCTTAATAGCAAATTCTTTCTATGCGACTCCGAATTTAACCAAGCCTTTAAAACTTCGTCCGAAGACATAAAGCTCATCGCCAAATTCTCTCCTGCTAATTTGTAGTCATAGTTTGCTTTACCAAACCAGACCCAAGGATCAACTCCGGAAGGAGAGGTGTGGGAAAAATAGTTATCTTGAAACATGTCTGCCAACTTAAGTTGAGCAACTGCCTCAAGCCTAGAACTCACCTCAAGCTTCCCTACACCATTAGAAGCACGGGCTTCGTTGGTCAAAACATATAGATCGGCCTGAGAAACTTGATTAAATATAGTTGCCCCAAAGTTATCCCAAAAAGAAACTAGAGTAAGAATTTTTAATCCCACCAAAAGACCAAGTAATATAAAAAAGAACTGGGTCTCCAGAACCCTTGGTTTAAAGCCATTTTCTTTGCATGGGACAAAAAGGTCCTTTAAGAGTTCTTTCATAAACTTTGCTTGAATAAGCATAATAAGCATACAATAAAAACGTCAAAAAGTCAATGCTACGTGTTGCCACTATTTTGTCAAAACAAGAGGTCCGGCATTTGTTATGGCCACCGTATGCTCAAAATGAGCCGCTAAACCACCGTCTTTAGTGACAAAAGCATATCCATCTTTTCCGTTTTTTATCGCCCATTTTCCGGTCACAACCATCGGCTCTATGGCTATCACCATGCCCGAAACAAGCTTCTCGCCCTGACCGGCTTTTCCATAATTCAAAACTTGGGGAAGTTCGTGAAGTTCTCTACCTATTCCATGACCGACCAAATCCCTAACCACATTAAAACCATTATCTTCAACGTGCTTTTGGATAGCCGCCCCAATATCACCGAGGGTATTTCCAGCCTTAGCCTTAGAAATCCCTATTTCCAAGGCCTCTTTGGTAACACTTACCAACTTTTTGATTTGTACGACACGCCGTGTCGTTCCATGAATTTTGATTTGTACGACACGCCGTGTCGTTCCATGAATAACTTTATCATTTTGACCAACAAGAACAGTAACCGCCGAGTCTGTATGAAAACCTTTGTGCAAAACTCCCATATCTATCTTCAACATATCCCCCTCTTTTAAAATCCTATCGGACGGAAGAGCGTGAACAACTTCGTCATTAACAGAAGTACACAACATTGCCGGATATCCTTCAAAACCAAGAAAAGAGCTCTCCACACCACAAGATGAAACAAGCTCGCGGGCGAGCTTTTCAAGATCGTTAGTGGTAATTCCTACTTTAACCGACTCCGAAATTTTATTTAAAATTTCCGCCAGAATTTTACCCCCCTCTCTTATTATTTCTATTTCTTTTTCTGTTTTAATGTTAGTCATTAAGATTGTTTAGTATATCTTCAAAAACTTTTTGTATTGGCTGAACACCGTTAACCTCTATGACCTTATGTCCCTTCTTTTCCAAAAAATCCAATATCAGTTCCGTCCTTCTGTGATAAACTTCATTTCTGGTTTTTATGGTATCAGGAGAATCTAAACTTCTGGTTATTATCTCACTACCATCATGCGGACAAATCTGAATATTCTTGAACTGTTCAAAATTTGGAATCGGATGTCCGTTCGCTTTGCAAACTCGCCTGTTGCTATTTCTGTTAACTGACTCATCTTCATCTATTTTTAAATTTATAACTCTTATCTTTTCTCTACCATACAAATTCTCAAAATATGGCAGCTCCTGTTCGGCTTCGTAAATCGTTCTTGGGGAACCGCTAAAAACAATGCCCACACCTTTGTCGGATAGCTCTTTTGCTTTTTCAAAAACAATTTTTACGGTCCATGGCGGGGGAAAAAGTTCACCCTTATCATAAAGCCTTTTGACTTCTGCTACTTCGAGATCTCTTTTGACCAGCTCCTCATCGTTTATTTTAGCTTCCCCAAGCTTTGAAGTCTGAACATGAACCAAACCAAATCTTTCAGCCAACAAATCTGCCTGTGTTCCCTTTCCTGAACCTGGTGGCCCTATTAAAAAAACAGCCCACTTTTTATGCTCCCCCTTAAGAGTATCCGCTTGTGTAGCTGTCCAACCCAATAGTTGAATAACGTAGTTCTTCATTCTGAAATTATCATACCAAATTTTAAATTCCACCTCAACAAAAAAGCCGCGTAAGCGGCATGGCAAGATTAATTGCTGGGACGTTTGGGATATTCGGGCCATTGAGGGTCTTTAAAAAAACTATCTGGACCCATAGCATACGTCCCAAAAATAATTTCCGAGATAACCATTACTAAAAAGTAGACCATACTGCTTATTGCATAGAAAAACACACCACCGAGGGGAATAATGTAAAAGATTATAAATCTTGTGCTATGGTCTTTAAATTGCAAAGTCCCGATTCTGGTGTGATTTTTCAGAACTATTCCAACAACTAAATAAATCAGAGCCCAAACTAGAAACCAGCTTACCGTGGTCATGCTGTCTCCTTTTTCAAGAAACTAAAACCGTAAAATAGGATAACTTATTCTAAATTATTTGTCAACCCAGCCGTAATGTTTCAATACCTTTGCAACACTTAAGAGTAAAATATGAGCATGCCATACACAACAAACCCCCACATGCCCAAAGTCCGCAGAGATGCGGTAAAACTGGTTAAATATCGAGGCTGGAGCACTCGTAAGGTCGGCAGACATTTTGGAGTCAATCAAGGCACAGTAAGCAGGTGGTGCCAGAAAGACTCTTCCGGTGGTTGACATGAGATACCAACACTAAGCTCACGACCCAATACCAGTCCCAATGCTCTGCCGAAAGAAACGGTCTTGGCCGTTATCAGAAAAAGACAAGGCAGAAGAAGATGTGGACAAGTAGTTCAGCAAGAACTGTTAAGAGACAAAGTTCAAGTAAGTCTTTCCGGTGTACAGAGAACTTTGGACAGATGTGGCTTTCTAAAAAAGAGGAGTCCTTGGAAAAGACCTCATGATTACACCCCTAGACCAGAGGCTGAATATGCAGGAGCATTAATGCAGCTTGATACGGTGCATATCATGGCTCCGGATGGTTCAAGGATATATAACCACACCTTGATTGATCTCTACTCACGCTGGGCACATGCGGAAGTAATGGAAAAGATTGGAGCAGAAAAGAGCTTGAGATTTGTTAAAAGAGCATCAAGGACTGCCCCTTTTAAATTCAAAATGATACAAACTGATCATGGCAGTGAATTTTCAACATGGTTCACCAACGGACTAAAAAGACCAGGTTTGGAGCATCGACACTCCAGAGTCAAGCAGTCTAATGACAATGCTCATATTGAGAGATTTAATCGGACAATCCAGGAAGAATGTCTTGATGCTGTGCCGCACAGAATACTGACGTACAAAAAAGCAATCGCACAGTACTTGCATTACTACAATACCGAACGATTGCACATGGGAATTAATTATCAAACCCCCTTAGAAGTGTTGCGAAGGTCTTGAACACTATTCGCCCCCCAATTGAATCTGATTCAACTGTGTGCTATCCTTTAGGTTAAAGCATGATTCGTTTTATAATCAGAATTTTAGGCAATTCGTTGGCTCTTTATGTGGCATACTACTTCGTCCCCGGCTTTGTCGTAAGTGGAGGATGGAAAGAATATTTATTAGCCGGGGCATTTCTTGGACTGCTAAACCTTGTAGTCAAACCAGTTCTGAAAATGATATCCATGCCAATCATAATCCTTACACTCGGCCTTTTCACTTTAGTCATCAATGGGTTGCTTTTGTGGACGGTTGATTATATCTTTGATTTCATGACAATTAAGGATACGATGACACTTTTGTATGCTATGATCATAATTACAATAGTAAATCTTTTCGTATCATCAAGCGCAAAAGCAATAAAATAAATAATCAAAACACAATGAACACCACCCAAATATTAACTTACACTCAAATTATATTATCTCTACTGCTTATTGCAGCTATTTTGCTTCAACAACGCGGAACAGGTCTTTCTTCAACTTTTGGGGGCGGATCTTTGGAATACAGTACCAAAAGAGGCGCTGAGAAAATAATCTTTTGGACCACAATTGTTTTGGCCATTCTGTTTCTGGCTGTATCTGTTACCAGAGTATTTTTCGCCTAAAAATTTATAAAACATGTTTAAAGACGATAATCAACTAGATGATTTCTTTGGTTTGAAATCAGACAGTAAAGAAGGTGTCAAAAAAGATGGAATCAGAGAAACAATCTTTAAAAACACCAGAATCGCCAAAATAAGGTTATTACCCAAAGTTCTCTCTTCCAAAGAAAGATATTTGGTTATAATTTTTTTGCTTATTATTATTGTTTCTTTAATATCCATACCGTTTACGACTTTCTACCACTTCACCAAAGCTACGCCCGACTATGGAGGATCTTTTAGTGAGGGAATTGTTGGCGAACCTCATTACATAAACCCTCTCCTTTCTCAAGGTAACGATGTTGATCGTGATTTAGTCAGTTTAGTCTATTCCAGCCTAATGAAATACAATAAAGAAGGAAAGCTCGTTCCTGATCTTGTCAAATCTTATGACATATCTGGTGACGGTCTGAACTACACTATATACTTGAAAGAAAATGCCAAATGGCATGATGGAATCTCAATAACTGCTGACGACGTCGTATTCACGGTTCAAACAGCACAGAATCCCGACTTCGCAAGTTTACAAAGAATTAACTGGCAAAGCGTAGACGTTGAAGCTGTAAATGAATACACCGTAATTCTAAAACTAAAAAACAAATACGCTCAATTCCTCAACAATCTGACCCTCAACATTTTACCTAGGCACATTTGGGAAAATGTTAAACCTGTAAACTTTGCCCTTTCTGATTTCAATTTAAAACCTATCGGTTCCGGTCCATATAAATTTAAAAAACTCAAAAAAGACAGCAACGGTAGAATAAAATCTTATGAACTCGAATCAAGCGATAATTTTTATGATGGTCGCCCGTATATAGACAATATAGAGCTCAAGTTCTATGACTCTGAAGATGAAATGATAGATGAGTATAACAAAAACAACATGGAAAGCATGGCTTTTGTTTCAGCCAACAACCTCAAAAAAATTAAATTTAAAAAAAGACTAAACGTGGAGGAACTTAAGCTTCCAAGATATTTTGGAGTATTCTTTAACCAAAATGAATCTAAAATACTATCCGACAAAAATGTACGACTGGCCTTAAGTCATGGCACCAACAAGAAAGATTTAATAAATAAAATACTTGACGGAAAGGGTCTGGAAGTCAACTCTCCAATAACAGAAGGGGTCTTGGGCACATCAGACGATATAAAAAAATATGATTATGATATTGACAAAGCCAAAAAATTCCTTGCCGACTCCGGCTGGGGAAACCCTGACAATAAAGGAATATTGAATAAAACAGAAAAAACCAAGTCCATAAAAAGCGAGCCCGTCACAGAAAGGCTAACTCTTCGACTAACCACCCCCTCATGGTCAGAACTTACTAATGTTGCCAATCTTTTGAAAGAACAGTGGGCTAAAATCGGAGTAGAATTAACTATAGAAGTTCTTCCGACACAGGATCTCCAACAGATAATAAAAGACAGAAATTATCAAATGCTTCTCTTTGGAGAAGTTTTGAATATAGACCCCGACCCGTTTAGCTTATGGCACTCTTCACAAAAGCGCGACCCTGGACAAAATTTAGCTCTTTATGAAAGTAAAACAGTAGATGACATTTTAGAGAAAGCCAGACAAATATTAAATCCCCCTGAACGAATGAAGCAATACCAAGATTTCCAAAAACTAATAATTGAGGATATCCCGGCGATATTTCTGTATAATCCACTATATATCTATGCCCAAACAAATAATATTAAAGGATTCGACAGTAAGATAATCTCCATGCCTTCGGATAGATTTTCTGATGTAGAAAAATGGCACATAGATACAAAAAGAAGCTGGAAATAAAACACACATTTGCGGTCATACGACCACTGCTCCGCTACGCGGGGTTGCATTCCAAATAAAATTAGTGTATACTCTAAGTAACGTTAATTTCTCTTAATTTACCTAATAATCCAACAATTACTATCCTCAATTAACTGCCGGGGTGATGAAATTGGCAGACATGTACGGTTCAGAGCCGTATGGGAGCAATCCCGTGGGAGTTCAAGTCTCCCCCTCGGCACCAAGTAACAAACCTCTTATTAATCACGAAGTATTAAGCATGAAGCGTAACTAGTTTATCTACGATTCAAGTTTAAGTTTCAGGATTAAAGTTAGCACAATGATGAGCCCAAAAACAGGACAACCTTCAGCAAAACGACGCTGGATGAAACCGGTAGTCAGACAGATAAGGGTCTTTAAAAGCGACAAAAACACCCCTCACAAACCAACTGAAAACAAAGTTGGCGGTCTTAAAATTATTCATTTCGGCGGACTCGGCGAAGTCGGACGCAACATGTCCGCCGTCCAGTATGACGATGAGATAATATTGATAGATGCCGGGGTAAGATTCCCCAGAGAAGATATGCCAGGAATAGATTTTATAATCCCAAACACCGGTTATCTTGATGATAAAAAAGACATGGTCAAAGCCATGTTCTTCACCCACGGCCACATGGACCACATCGGTGCCTTGCCTTTCATTAGAGACAGAATCGGCGACCCAGATATATATGCCGCCCCACTAACAAAAGCCATTCTAATAAAAAGACAGGACGACTTTAAGTTTCAAAACCCACTTGAAATAAATGAAATTAAAGCCGGAGATGAAATAAAAGTAAGCAATAAACTAACCGTTAAAGTTCTCCGAATAAACCACTCCATTCCTGACGACCTTGAAATTATTATCAAAACACCAGTTGGCAACATCGTTCATACTTCCGATTTTAAATTTGATGACACTCCCGTAAACGACCTGCCAGCTGATATCGAAGAGATGAAAAAACTCGCTGAAGAAGGAGTTTTAGTTCTTATGTCTGACTCTACAGGAGCTGAAAAAGAAGGACACTCTCTTTCAGAACAGCAGGTTACGGCAAATCTTGAAAAATTATTCACTGAAGCAACCGGAATGGTTATTCTTGGAACCTTTGCCTCTCTCATAAACAGAATCCAGCAAATTATAACAATTTCCGAAAAATTCGGTAAAAAAGTTGTGTTTGACGGATATTCAATGAAAACAAATGTTGAAATATGTAAAAAGCTTGGCTACCTAAAAATCAAGAAAGACACCCAAATCAGCATGGAGGAAGTGAACAGTTATCCCAAAGACAAAGTTGTTGCAGTTGTTACTGGAGCCCAAGGAGAAGGAAATGCCGTCCTCATGAGAATTGCCAACGGAGAACACCGCTACCTCAGAACAAGCAAAAATGATACATATATTTTCTCCTCTTCGGTTGTTCCTGGAAACGAAGTTAATGTCCAATTTTTGAAAGACCAACTATACCGAAATGGGGCAAAAGTTTTCAACTATCAAATGTTAGACGTTCACACTGGAGGACACGGAAACAAAGAAGACCTCAGAGAAATGATTCGCCTGATGAAACCCAAATTCATGTTCCCCATCCACGGACAATACTCCATGATGGTCAATCATGGTCTGATGGCCCAAGAAGAAGGTATCCATGAAACAAATGTTATAATTGCCGATAACGGAACCGTTGTTAACATAGAAAAAGAAAAATGGTGGTTTGATAAAATGCGAGCCCCATCTGACTACGTCTTTGTTGACGGGCTTGGTATCGGCGACATAGGCAACGTGGTTTTGAGAGACAGACAAGTGCTGGCTGAGGACGGAATGTTTGTGGTTGTTGTTTTGATACATTCTAAGACTGGCACAGTCCGAGGCAGTCCTGACATTATTTCACGCGGATTCATATACCTGAAAGAAAATAAAGAGCTTTTATCTCAAGTCAGAAAAAGAATCAAATTCATCGTTGAAGGTAAAGGCGCTCATCAGCAACCGAACCTTCCATTTCTCAAAGACCAGATAAGAAACCAAGTTGGCCTGTTTCTTTTCCAGAAAACAGAACGTCGTCCGATGATATTGCCTGTATTAATCGAGGTCGATTAATAATAGAACTGCTCTAAAAAAATAAAAAGAATCTCATCACTGAGATTCTTCTAGTTGTTTAGATTATTTTAGTTGTTTTGATAATTCTTGAAGATGTTTTCTAAAAAGATTAAAGCGGTCATTTCCAACAACCTCTATTGCAAAACTGTCTGCGTATTTTTCTGAATCCACCACTTTTCCAAAAGAAGTCCATCCACCCTGTATATGACCCAGCTCATGGGCCACAAATACGTCAAGATATTCACTATCCAACATTCTCTCGCCAATAACGATTGTGCGATTATGTGGAAATAAAGCGACTGGTGCATATGCATACATACCACCCCAAATAATATAGGGCCCCAAACGATGGCCCAAAGTTCCTCTATCTACTCTAATCGTTACTGAACCTTTTGTGAATTTGGGGTTATTAACAATTTTTTCAGCTTTTAAATAGTCAACCGGACTCACTTTGCTCAACTTTTCTGTATTTATGTAAATATCAAAAACCATCACAAGATAAATCAGAATAGTTACAACAACTACGCTTTCAATAATCTTCTTTAACACTAAGGCCGCAATCCATGGCAACCTTCTAATTTTCAGCAACAGCATTTTGCCACCTTCTAATTTCAACGAACTTGCCTACAACTTTAATACAATACCCACCCATGTCAACCTTAAGTCACCTCATCACTTGAACCTCCTTGAGGTCTGACCTCAAGGAGGCCTCCACTGAAGCTTATCTTTGATTTTTTAAATCATGCCTTATTTTATAAGCTCTCTCGGCATCTTTTAGTATATCGGTGTCAATTTCTTGAACAAACATTTCTTCTCTGTTGTGATTCAACCTTTTAAGAACGCCGGCAAAGGGAACCGTGACTTGGGACTGACCTGCTAAAGTTAGACCATTGCCGCCCAATTTATAAGATCCGGCGGCGTTACACAAAACTAAAATAATTTCATTTTCAAAAGCCCGACTGACAGTAACAGAATTAATAAATTCTTTTTCGGCATTGTCATTATACTTTCTACCGATACTGGCGTCATTTAGCATCCAAAAGCTCGGACAATAGACAATCCGAACACCCCTTTTGACCATAGCCCTCAAAACTTCGGAAAAAATCAAGTCCCAACAGATAAGCAGACCCACTTTCCCATATTTAGTATTAAAAACGGATATCTCATTGCCAGGTGTGAGATATTTTCTTTCTGTCAGCCATAAATTAATCTTTCTGTATCTCGCCCTTATTTTCCCTTTTGCATCAATATAATAAGTAGTATTGAAATAGCCGGTTTTGTGGCCTTCGATCAACGATCCAGTGACAATATCTATTTTATGCTTTCGAGCAAGATTCTGAAAATATTTTTTGTATTTTCCTTTAAAATCAACCAGTTCTATTTTCCCCCTAACCGGTCCTGTGACAAAATCTTCGGGAAATATGATTACTTGGCAGTCTAAAGACATGGCTTTTTGTATAAATTTTTCAGCTCTTGCCAAATTTATATCCGGAGAAAATAACTCTATTTTAAATTGAACAACCGCAACTTTAAATTTCATGGTGTTTACTTATTTTTTAAATTCATCTTAAGTATAGTTTTTATATTTTTATATGCAATGGTCAGAGACAGAGACTGGAATAATTTGTATTTTTGATATATCCTGAAAACATGATTAAAGTATTCTCCGGTATACGCCCGAGTGGGAAATTGCATTTGGGCAATTACCTCGGGGCAATAAAAAATTGGATTCAATTGCAGGACACCGATCCTTCGACTGGACTCAGGCCAAGCCAGGCAATTTTTGCCGTGGTTGATTATCATGGCATTACCACTTCTTTTGACCCTAAAACATACCACGAACAGGTCATGGATGTAATTTTAGATTACTTATCGGCTGGAGTAGATCCGGATAAATCGCTTATCATGCGCCAGTCTAAAGTTCCTCAGCACACCGAGCTAGCATGGATATTTAATACAATTACTCCGGTCAGCTGGTTGGACCGCCTTCCAACTTACAGAGAACAGCTCGCAAAATCTCCCAAATATAATCATATGGGTCTTTTAGATTACCCCGTTTTAATGGCTGCAGATATTTTAATTTATAAGTCCAACCTTGTTCCGGTCGGAGAAGACCAGATGCCACATATTGACCTAACTAATGAAATCGGTAAAAAATTTAATTCTATGTTCGGTGAAACTTTTGAGCCGGTCAAAGCACACATATCCTCCGGTGCAAGAATAATGTCTCTCCAAGACCCCCTCAAAAAAATGTCCAAGACGGGAGATGAGGGTATTGCTTTATCAGACGAACCAGACGCAATAAAAGAAAAAATCAAAAAAGCCACCACCGATTCCGGTAAAGAAGTTACGTTTGACGAAGATAACAAACCGGGCATATCAAACCTCTTAACTATCTACCACTTGCTATCGGGTAAAGAAATTAAAGATATCGAAGCAATGTATGGCGGTAAATCTTATTCTGATTTCAAAGCCGACTTAGGCGAAATTGTTGTTGATTTCCTAAAACCATTCCAGGATAAATACAATGATCTAAAAAATAACATGGATCATGTCTATGATGTTTTGAATAAGTCCGAAGAAAAAGCCCGCCAAATTGTCTCGGCCAATCTCACAGAAATCAAAAATAAAATGGGTCTTGAATAAGACCTAAAAATCGGGCATACTATTCCCAGTACAAACTAAAAAACGGAGAGAAGTTGGGCGAACCCGAAGATCTTCCAGATAACGGTGTAAATATCGTAATTAAAAATCCGGCAGGAGAAATCCTGCTTGTTCAGCATAATTACGGAGACTTCAAGTGGTCATTACCAGGCGGGGGTATCAAGAAAGGCGAGTTGTCTAATAAGGCAGTGCGCCGAGAACTCTACGAAGAAACAAAATTGACAATAGTGGGCCGCCCCATACTGGTAGCTGATATACAGTTAGTAATCAAATGGCGACATAAAGTTCTTTTATTCACCGCTCCGGAATGGGAAGGTGAGCCTGAGGCAGATGGCAACGAAATATCAGCAGTGAAGTTTATGAGTATAAAAAATATTCAAAACCATCCTCATGTTTATCCGGCCCAGAAAAAATTCATCCAGATTTTTGAAGCATCCTATCTAAAGCTTCCCCTACCGGTTTATGCATTAGCCTCGGATCCCCCCATCATTGAATGGTAAGCCTAACCAAACAGGCTTTTTTAATAACATGAAAGCCGTAATTCTTGCTGCCGGAAAAGGAACAAGATTTGGAGAAATTACAAAAAAAATACCTAAATCTTTAATCCCCGTTGCCGGCAAACCAATAATTGAATACACGCTTGAGGCCTTACCCTCTTCCATAAAAGAGGTTTACTTAGTTGTGGGACATCTTGGAGATATGATAAAAAATCATGTCGGAAAAGAATATAAAGGAATAAAAATAAACTATATTGAAATCAAAAAACTTACCGGCACGGCAACCGCACTCTGGAAAGCAAGAAAATACTTGGGCAAAGAAAAATTTCTTGTTATATACGGAGACGATCTGTACTCAAAAAAGGAGTTGGAAAAATTAGTCCGCCCTTCAACTTCGCTCAGGGTAAGGTGGGCATTCGGTCTGATCAAAACCATTCCCCCGTCTCCAAAATATCTGAACATGGTTCTTAACTCCAAAAAATACATCATCCAAACCATCTATCCCACAAAAAAAGAAATGAAAACAAGAATACTCATATCTTCGGGGGCTTATGTAATGGATGGAAAGATATTCAAATACAAACCGGTGAAATTGGCGAATGGAGAGTATGGCCTGCCACAGACCATGCTCAAGGCCGCAAAAGATATTCCCATCAAAGGAGTCGTAATGAAAAATTGGATCCAAATAAACAAACCCGAAGATGTCAAAAGGGCAGAGAGAATGATTAAGTAATCACAAACATTGCCTATCTGTGCCAACAAACCTTCAGCCGTAGGAGTTTCTGAAGGCGAAAATTCCCTTTTGAAATGCAACTCCATGCAAGTTAATCAAAAAAGTTGCACTTGAGGAAGGCAGTCATTACCATGATTTAATCCTAAATGTATACTCGTTAGCCTCCTGAAGAACTCTGAGTGTAGCATGCACCGAAAGATTGTCGCTCGGTAAAAGCACCAAACGATTACTCATGAGATCGAGTAAGGGACTTAAAAATTCGTCAGCCCATGATGGCGATAATGTTAATACATCAGAAAAATCTATCTCCAACTCTTCGTCTTTAGGAAGCTCACGTAAAGTTGTTTGAAATGCCTTAAAAGCCTCGCTGCCTAACTCTCGAGATATTAATGTTTTGCCAAATTTCCCTAATTGTAATTTCATATATTTTATTTAAACTCTATTTTTGCTAAACATCCTCGTATGACACGCTGACCACGCGTAACACGAAATATTTTATCCAAGCCTTGCATACGCACTTCAGCATCACCACTGATAAAAAATAGGTCGATTGGCTGCTCCACAACAACCTCACGAACAGTCTTAAGCCCGTTCCCCCGTTTCTCTGGCGCCCGGCCAGATACAAATTCGGTAAATGCAACCTCAACCGCCACAACATGACTTGGAAGCTCCGGACGAACCTGGCGCAACGTCTCTAAAATACCCAATCCTCGATCAGCAAGGACAACAACACCTTTTTCGAGGTTATAACCAAAAAAGATTCCCGGTGTATCTGGCCATTTTCCCAAATTATGAGCAAAAGAATTATCACCAATTTCTCCTGTAACTAAAGTGACCAAAGAGAATAATTTTTCAAACCCTGGCTTCAGCATTAGTGCGTATTCCATTTTTGTTAGTCTTGCATTAAAAATCGAGCTCGTCGGACAATAAAACGTACCCGGAAAATCGATACCATCCTCAATCCACTCGGAGGCAAACTTCATTAAGTCGCTGGCAAAGATCTCTAAATCTTTTTCACGATAAAAACGATGAGTGCCACCATTTTTTTTGATCGCAACCAATTTACCGCTCTTATCCCAGCGACGCAAAGTGTCAACCGAAACACCTAATAATTCAGATGCTTGCGTAATAGTTAATAGTTTTTCTTCCATAATGAGAGTATGGGCATAGCCTATCACAAACCCAGAAACTATGCAAATACCACCCAAAACTATGCAAATACTTGCTAAACTGTGCATTATTTATAGCTAACTACTAATTTTTGGCCACAACACGAGAAATTTGGTTTTTTGGGATTTTTTGGTAGAATAATCACATGTCGTATTCAACTCTATCTATTGGTATTGTCGGGCTACCGAACGTGGGTAAATCAACCCTTTTCAAAGCCCTGACAAACAAACAAGTAGATATCCAGAATTATCCATTCACCACCATTGACCCAAATGTTGGAGTTGTCACCGTTCCCGACGAACGCTTAAAACCATTAGCGGATCTTTCCAATTCTAAAAAAATAATTAATACAACCATAGAATTCTATGATATTGCCGGGTTGGTAAAGGGCGCCTCGCAAGGCGAGGGTCTGGGAAATAAATTTTTGGCAAATATCCGCGAAGTAGATGCTATCGCTCACGTGGTCCGAGTTTTTGAAGACAAAAATATCACCCACGTTCACAATAAAATAGACCCCGTTGGCGATATAGAAATAATTCAGACAGAACTTGAGTTGGCAGATTTGCAAACTAAAGAAAAAAGAAATGAAAAGAAAGACAAGGATCTTCCCCCGCTTGAACTACTAGCTGACAAAAAAGTTATCTTCATCCTAAACGTATCCGAATCCCAAATGTCTGAAAAATGGCAACCTAGGCCTGATTTATTGAAAGCCATGGCCGGAAGAGATTATGTTGTTCTGTCCACCCCTCTTGAACTTATACTGTCCGAAGCAACTGAAGATGAGAAAAAGGAATACTTAGCCGGATTTAACATGAAAAACTCAGGATTGGACCGACTCATAAAACAAAGCTACAAAACACTTGGTTTGGTAACATTTCTCACAACCGGCGAAGATGAAACCCGCGCGTGGACCGCACATGAAGGCGACCTGATTCCAAAAGCATCCCGCGCCATACACACCGACTTTGAAAGACTGTTTATACGGGCCGAAGTAATAAACTGGAAAACACTCCTTGAAGCAGGCGGGTTGGTCCAAGCTCGCTCAAAGGGTCTAATTAAAACTGTTGGCAGAGATTATATTATCCAAGAAGGCGATGTCGTAGAGATTCTCATTGGCAAATGAGAATCTTGGAGATCCTGAGTATGGTCGAATGGGTGGTAGAAATTCTTATTGGCAAATAAAAAACCGTTCACACAACCTCTATGTGTACGGAGGGAGACGCCTCATCCCACAAAGACCGCATAAAATTCTACTGAATTTTTGCTCTCTCTCGGCTACCCGCCTGCGAACGTTCTTCTTTGGAATAAGGCGTCTTCCTCCGCTGGTTGTTTAATTTTTACATCATATTTGGCAATAAAAATTCAAACTATTCTAAAATAAATGGCGACCCAGTCGGGTCGCCTATTGCGCGAAAAGTTAAATTTGTTCGGCGCGGCGGATACGCTTTCTGTGTTCACGTTCGGCCAAACCAAGCCACGGATAAGTGATTGCCAGCTTGTTATAAACAAGATTTCCGGCCTGCTTGAAAGGATCGGCTCGCTCCCAGCTCGCCGTCTCGACTGTGATGTCATCGATAGAGTCAACTAAATCGCCCATGAAGTGCCGAGCAAGCATTACCACATTCGCCGCTCTCGTCGCCTCACAGAAAATGGTGATATGACACTCTTTACCACTAAAAAACTTCCTAAGGTGGCTATCAGCCATCTTAATATTTCCGTAAGTAGTGTAAGAATTATCCTCAACAAAAAGATGGGTTGAAAGATTATAGACCCTTCCCAACGACTTCAACTGGCTTAAAACATAATCGTGCATCAAACTAGACTCCGAAACCCCTGGTGCGCTTTTGCGTTGTGTATGTCCTCCGCAGAAAATTACCATCTCTGGAAGATATCTCTTGATAAACTGCGCCACTTTGTCCAAATATGGCCTTAGGGGCGTATCTCTGTTTTCAGAATAACGCAAATGACACCCATAGCCACACACCACGATAACGTGCCGTTTGCCCGCCATTCATCACCCCCACAGAAAGAAAAGAACAACTTCGCCATATTTTACATTAAATTTTAAATAAAGCAAGACTTGACTTTGAGAACCTGGATTGCTATCATATAGCCACATTAATAAATACGTTTTATATCAAAGCAGATTCGCCTCTTTGGTGAACCACAGAGTGACTACTTCGCTCTATCTGCCCAACCTAAAACGTTTACAGAGTTGATACAGACAAATTACGAACTGGCTTTCCATTTAAATCCAAATCTGGAAGAAGCCAAAGTCAGCGAAATAAAGCAAAATATAGAAAACATTATAACTTCCAATAAGGGTGTTATTTCTTATTCCAAAGAACCAGAAAAAATACGGTTGTCCTATGACATAAAGCATCATGGAAACAGTTTTTTCAGCTACATTCAGTTTAATTTATCTGAAGCTGGGGCCCTTGAGGAACTAAATGAACAACTCAATCTGAATCCTAACGTATTAAGACACTTGGTTATAAAGCTCCCGTCTGATTTACAAAAAAAGCAATCCATGTTAAAACAGGTTAAGATGAGAGAGGGACAGGAAAAGAGAGCTCAAACTAAAACTACCGCTCCAATAGTGGGCGAAAACAAGGAGCTGGATAAGAAACTTGAGGAAATAATTGAGGGACTATAAAAATAATAACGCAGCGCGTTTGGACAGATTCGAGGCAAAAGATGAGTATCGGGCGAGCCATACTGAAGTATGGCGAGAACGAAACGGAATCTTTTAACGAAGGAGCTGGCTAAACCCGAAGGGCCCGTACCGCCTTACGAAAGTAAGCGGATGGCGAGCAAGTTATAACATGAATCTAAATAAAGTATACTTAATCGGAAGACTAACCCAAGACCCTGAAACAAGGTCAACTACAAGTGGCCAAAGTGTCACCACTTTAAGGATGGCAACAAACAGGGTCTGGAAAGACCCTTCTGGAGGAAGAAAGGACGCTACCGAATACCACACAGTAATAGCTTGGAGCCGATTAGGAGAGATTGCTAGCCAATATTTGAGAAAGGGTGGCTTAGTTATGATTGAGGGTCGACTTCAGACAAGGAACTGGACCGGACAAGATAATGTCAAAAGATATGTTACCGAGATAGTCGCCGAGAGTTTGCAACTAGGACCCAAACCGGCAGGTAGTCAAGGAAATTATTCTACTGAAGTAAGCGACATTAAGAATCCTTCGGTAAGGACTTCCAGTGATTCTCCATTCAGTTCTTCAGGAAAAGGACCATCTTTACCGAATAAAGATGCGGACATACCGATAATTGACGAAAATGAGCCAATGAACACTGGGGTTGAAGAAGACGAGATGAGTATTAAAGAAAAAGACTTACCATTTTGAGGAACGAAGGTGACGAAATACTGAGCCCAACAGAGGGCGAATGTATAAATCCTTCGACAAGCTCAGGATGGCAAGTTTCTAACAACTCAGCGTCGCAATCAGAACGGCTTGCTTCGTTGAGAAACATCCCATGGAATGTAAATTTTGTCAGGATAATATAAGCCGAGTGGATTACAAAAACACTCAATTTTTAAGAAAGTATGTAACTTCCCAGTTTAAGATTGCCACAAGCCGAAGAAATCAACTTTGCAACAAACACCAAAGGAGAGTAGCCGAGGCGGTCAAACTTGCAAGATTTATGGCCATCATGCCATACACCAGAAATCAGACAGTAAAATAGACATTAAAGCCCTTCCAACTCGTTGTCTATTGCTTCTAGCTCTGCGTTTAAATTAACCGCATTAAGAGTTTCTATTTCCTGATTAATTGAAGCGACTTCAGGATCAGGTGTGGGACTAGTTTGAGCTTGTTGCGGAGCTTTGGTTTGCCTCGTCCACAATATCAAAACACTCAATACAATTATTCCGGCCACAACAGTAGTTAAGACAGATTTTTTAACATCTCTGTTGTTTTGTGTGTTTTCTATGTCCATATTTATAGTTAATTAAAATTACTCAATTGGAGTTAAAGTTGATGAAACTTCAGGAGAAACTGACGGTGATGGTTTCGGTTTAATAACAAGCTGAGCCAGCGCTACTGCCGCATCTTTAACTGCTGATTGAGCAGTCTTAACTACGTCCCTTACCTTAGCTAAATCAGCTCCTAGTGCTTGACGAGTCTTGCCAACATCAGCCTTTAAAGCAGTTTCGTTGGTAACTTTAATTGTATATGTTTTTGCGGATTGATTTTCTATCGCCAAGCGAGCCGAGGCAATAGCAGTATTCGCTTTGTCTATTGCCGAACGAACCAGTGAAACATCAAGCCCTCTTTCAGTAGATGCTTTGTCAGCTCTTTCGCTGATTCTGACAAGCATTTCTTCAAGCTTTTCTAAGACACTAGAAAAATACTTTATCATCTTTTCGTTTAAGGCGTCTATCTGCTGGTCAATTTTTTCTACAACTTCCTTTTTGCGCTCATCTTTTACTTTTTCCAAATGAACCTTGAGTTCTTTTCTTTTTGTTTCTATTTTAACTTTTAACTCCTCCTGTTTTGTTTTAATAGTTTTCTTAAACTCTTCTTTACGTTTTTTGGCGTTTTCCCTCGTCAGTTCCATTTCTTTCTTAAGCATTTCTATTTCCTCCTGTGTTTTAACATTTACACTTGGCCTCGATAAAATTTTAGGCGTAACTGACGGACTAGGTTTGTTCGTATTGCTTTTAGCCAAAACCAAAGAGCCTACAGACAAAACACCAACTATTACCAACAAAACAATAAGTTTATTCATATTTTAATTAACTTAATCAAAGTTTTAAATCGTCCAGCGACTTTCCCAGCTCATCAAGTTCGCTATTTAAAGTCGAATTTTCTCGAGCATCATTAGATCGGCTTCGGACCACCGAATAAGTTGAGGCGTTTAGAGCATCGAACTCACTATTGGCCTCGTCAAGTTGTAAATATAAAGACCCCGCAGTTCCAAAAATAGCAATCAATGCTAAAGCAAAGTGAAAATCAATATACTTCTCTAGTGTTTCAAAAAAGTGTTTCATACTCTAATTAATTGTATTAAAAATTAAAAACGAGCGCAAAGCTAGTTTTGTTCATAACTATTTTCCGATGTTTTCTATGACCATATCAGGAACACATTTTCCAAAAATAGTGTTTTCGTAGGCACAGGTAATTCCAAGCCATTTTCCTGTGACCGTAACCATCCCTTCCAGTTCCCACAATTCACTCGAATTTCCCCTAAGCAAGACTTCTGGGAGACAAGCCAAGGCTTGGCGATAATTATCAAACTCACCTTTCAGCCCAATGCATGAACCACCAGCCATAATTGAAATAATTTTGCCTCGCCAAACAACGTCAATTGGTTTAAAAAACTCTCTTTCATCACTGATCCAAATACTAGCTTTATGATTGTTATCCAATAGACTTGGGTAGTAAATTATAAAAGCACCAAGAATTAAAAAAGGAATTATAAAAAATTTATCTATTCTCATCCCAGACATGATAGCACCAAATTAAACCGATCTATGTGTTGATAATAAAAAACTGCCGTTTAGCAGTTCTACCGAGTTAATTCTTTAACCAGTCCGTCGGCGCGGTATATTTTCTTCAAAATTTCTAAAATACCAGCAGAGTGAACTGAAACAGCCCTAGCCGAAGGATCATAGTTGAAATCATAGTCGCTCACTAATCCTTCAATATTACTGTCAAAAACAATACCAACTATCTCCCGATTCCTATTAAATACCGGACTTCCAGAATTTCCTCCCGTAATGTCAAGATTAGAAACAAAATTAAGTTTAGTTTTCAGATTGACTGACTTGCGCCTAACCCACCATTTAGCCGGCAATTTGTAGTCACCGCTGTTTCCAAACACGACAGAATGCTTATAAGCTCCGTCTATGGTAGTAAATGGCGAAATTGGTTTTCCGTTCTCGCTATAGCCAGATATTGTCCCAAAGGACAATCTTAAGGTAAAGGTAGCATCTGGATACATATTAGTTCCATACATTCTGAATAAAGAATTACTCATTTTAGAATAACCTTGTCTTTCTTTCTCAACGACCTTTTCCATTTTTTGTCTGCAAGCAGAACTTTCAGATTTAATGAATTCAATAAACTTAACCCTGACTTCTGGTTCGTAAACAATTTTATGAGCAATACTAACCGGTCCATTACCATAACTTTTCATCATTGCCAAAACAGTTGGATTATCTGACCCAAGAACTTCAACTAAATGCGTAAGCGAATCTACTAACTTATGTTCTTCGTATTTAAGATTAGAAAGTAACCCCTCTGTTCCGCCAAATAGTTGACTATCTAGTACCAAACCACGTACAAGAAGCAACCATTCCGGATAAACTTCTCTAATTATTTCCTGCGCTTCTCTAACAAGTAGTAGCCCTTCCGTAAACTCCAAGCGAGTAGTTGGATCAGTCTCAGAAATAACTTTTTTTTCAAAATCTTCTTTGGCCTTGATGAGTTGAGGATCCTGAAGACCTCTGACTTTGCCTACATATAACTTGCGAGAATTCTGCCAACTGAAGAGATCCGATTCAGCAATACGCCGTTGCTCTTTGCCTTTCAACATGAACTGTTGAAGAGTAATCTCTCGCCTCCTGAAAAGGTCAAGCAGAAAAGGTGCCCTGACATCTCTTTCGGTTTTGAGAGCCGAAGATGTCAAAAGTCTTGCCGTTCTCCCGGGATGGCCGGAAACAAAGACAAGCTCGCCTTCTTTGGCTCCTGATTTTGACCATTTGAAATGTTCCGGGGTCTTGGCTGGCTTGTCATTTTCATATACCCTAAAAAATGCAATGTCCATGGTGTATCTAGGATATTCAAAGTTATCAGCGTCCCCACCCATAAACCAAACATTCTTCTCCGTGGAAAAAACAAGTCTGACGTCATTATATGTTTTATAGCAATAATTCTGGTACTGACCGCCTTGATAAAGAACAACAATTTCACAAAGAAGATCAGAAGCATGGGGCTTGTTCTGAATATTGATAATGACTTTCTGGCGAACAACTGCTGGATTACCAGAAACATCTTTGGCCACCACGTCATTGACCTCTTTTGTCACGTCTTCAGTTGTCATCAATACCCGAAGTGTCCTATCAGTCTTTAATTCTTGAGCATATGTTCGAGCATAAAAACCTTTTTCATATAAATTATTCTGCGAAGTACTTAAGGCCTGTACTGACTCTTCGACACAGTGGCCATTAGTAAACACGAGACCGTCGGAAGAAACAAATGAAGACGAACAATTCGGCAAACGAGCCGAACTTTTCTGGACGTGCTCAACCCATTGACTAGTAACGTCAAAACCATAGTGCTGTTTAAGATAGTCTTTAGGAAGATTGCCCAACAACCACATCCCTTCATCAGCACCGGTAGGAACTACCACTAAAAGTAAAGCGATAAAAAAGGCAACAACAGCAATATGCTTCACTGCTTATTCTTTAGTTTTCAAAGTACACCTCTAAAATTATCTGCCGTCAGAGATTTAATGTCAAACTTTGATACAAAAAATGCCCCGCACGTTGCGCAGGGCGAAGCCATCAAAAAACTGAACCTAACTAGTAACGATTATATCCCGAGAAATCGGGAGGCATACCGTATCGTTCTACGGCATCTTGAAATGCGTCGTCATCAAGAAATGTTTCGTCACTAACACTTTTTTCTTCATCAAACATGGCTCTCTCATTGGCTCTCTCATTGGCTCTCTCATTGGCTGCGGTAACAACCATGTCCACCTCAGCGCTGTAGCCACGCTTGAAGGCGGCCCGAACCTCTTCAGAAATTTCTATCAGATCAACATCCATGCCTATGGCCGCTTCCGAAAACTTCATCATAGCTTCGGCCGGCGAGTCTTTCTCTGCCGCCATACGTGCTAGAACCGCGGCAACTTCACCTTTGCGAGCCGCCCTATCAAAGTTGCCCTGGTTTGCCCTGCCAAGCTGAGCGTTGGCTTCCTCAAGAACTAGCCTCGTTTTGATCCAATTTTCCCTGTCTTCTTGGGCCCGACGAGCATTTTGTTGTATTTGGATCCTAAGCATATCGCGCTCATTGCGCGCCTGGACCAAATCGTCGTTTTTCTGCATCAACAAAATGTTGATCGCATCCAGGCGGTGACCTGCAGTCTGCAGGTCACTTCTGGCTTCCGCCAGTTCACGCTCCAACCACTTTACCAAACGCTTGACCTTCTTCGGTCGGCCCTTCTTGATCATTGCTGTTGCCATCTCTATTCCTGTCATCGGAGCCATTAGACCTCCTCTTTCTTTTGGGCATGCCGGTAAGATATCGGCATCCACTTCCGCCATTGTATATATTAAGGCATTTAATTCTTTTTGTCAAATATTTATTGTTTGCTAACTGCAAATAATAAAGACCTTTCGGGTCTTTTAAATTACCAACGGTAGTGCTGTTTAATATATTCTCTGTTCTGATTTATATATTTTTTCATTATTTCGGCAATATTTTCAATGTGACGAAGCGTATCGGAATCAATTTTTTTCAAACCATCTTCTATCTCTCGCGACTTAGGAATCGTAAATTCTAGAGTGAACTGCATCTTGTTATGACTACCGAACATTAACCAATATCTAATCTGGCTCTCCCACCAGCTTTCGCCGTGGTCATGTTGCCAAGTAATTTGAGCCCAATGTTTTATTGCATCGGCAAGAGAGAGGTTAAATTTATTCTGATGATCCAAGGCCTCCAAATATTTATTAACCATATGCGTCCAAGAGTGACGATCTAGAGTTACCGGATGTAAGTCGCCAATTTCTTCTCCAGTAATATATTCACAAACTCCGCTGACAAGTTCTGAGATTAAAAAATCTTCCTTTGAAGGTATCGGGTTAGCCCCCCTGTCAGAGGCCAAGTATAGTAACCCCTCTAGCACAGTTGTCCTAAATCCAACCTCTCGCATTTTGTCCACTGTAATCTGCTCCTAATTTTTACACGTTCGCCCTGCTAGGCTCAGTATTTTGTCGCCTTCACTCCTCAATTACAGACCCCCGTCGTAGCAAAACAATTCGGGCATGAGTAGCATGAGCCGGCACGAACCATGAGAGTACCACACTGGACACAGGCCGGAGCATCTGTAATTAAGGTGTGGCCAGGAGGTTTTCCATTACCAATAAATTGAGCAGTAGCAACAGGCTTTGAAACTAGTTCAGCAAGCAAGGAGTCGCTCTTAGACTCGTGAACCGCCTCTCTTATCTCAATAGGTTCATTCTGAACATGACCGGGGCCGAATAACTCTTCCTTATCTTCTGGCTTTAAATATTTCATACCCAGATATCTGAAAACATAGTCTGTTACAGATTTTGCCATTGGGATATCTGGATTGGTGGTAAAACCGGCAGGATCAAATCTTACATCTTTAAATTTCCTTACTAACGTCTTAAGCGGAACTCCGGACTGAAGACAAA
>Ga0209542_10006285_pt1 | contig 23167 bp, 25 predicted proteins | sample RifCSPhighO2_01_FD_184028 | JGI IMG/M metagenome (GOLD analysis project Ga0209542, IMG submission 184028) | Soil microbial communities from Rifle, Colorado - Rifle CSP2_plank highO2_0.1 (SPAdes) (version 2) | ecosystem: Environmental > Terrestrial > Deep subsurface > Rock core/Sediment ... | reverse complement strand
CATATGCACGACTGAGTTTTGCAACCCAGTCTTTTCTAAAATAGGACCAGCAGTAGAACTCCCTAATTCCAGTAAAACTAAGTATATCTTTATTTCTGCATTAGTTAATCCTAAATCTTCCAAGATAACGGTGTCCATAAGAATCTGTTTTTTTCAGATATATAATCCTTTCTACTATACTCCATTCTTGGAGAATAAATCCTTAAATAGCTATAATAACCTCTGTATAGTAATAACAATGAGGGGTAAAAATGAAACAAATAACAAAAAACACAATCAAGGCTTTAGCTGTATGTCAATTATTAGGAGCATCAGAGGCTAAAGCTTTGCCATTACCACAAGTATCAGGTAAATTAACAGAATTTGCTGGAAACGAAAAAGTACCAGCTTCAAGACAAGAAATATTTGTAAATAGAATGCCTATCAATTCAGATGTTTACATTCTTAGGGAAACCAGTGGAGGTAACAACTTCTACATGCTGAGAGCGCAAACCATTCCCCTTGAATACAGGTCAATGGGATTAGGAGTAGCTGCACAATCTGTAGAAGGCAGTAATTTCAAAAGACATCGTGAACTAGGAATTGTTGGAAGAGTGAAAGGGGTACATGGAACAGCAAACATTAGGTACTTCCCAGAAACAAATACAGCAGACACATATTCTTCAGCAAGGGTAAGAAAGTTTGCTGCAGATTTGCTTGGATCCTACAACACAAAAACAGGAAGCATTACGTTAAGACCGGGAATTGATGTGAAAGTAAGAGATAACACAAAAATAGGTATAGAGCTAAATGCTTCTGGAAGGAAACCAAGTAAAATTGAAAGAAGGTATACAGGTGCTAGAATCTCATTAGTGTTCTAGCCCCATCTTTCAAACTTAATATTTTCTTTATCAATACCTATAGAGGCTAAAATTTTTCTCATAGAGTCCACCATTTCATTAGGACCGCATAAATAGAACAATGCGTCCTTATTATCAACACTCTGCTCTATCAACCCCTTATCTATCCTTCCTGTATGGCCTTTCCATTTAGTCTTAGAAGTTTTAGGTCTTGTTATAGTAGTTATATTCTTAACCTTCCATTCATTCATCTCTTCCTTGTAAATAATATCCTCTGGTTTCTTGTAGCAGCCAATTAGTGTTATATCAGTATCCCATTTATTGTCTGCAACAGTTTTTATTATGCTTCTAAATGGAGCAATTCCTGTCCCACCATAAATCAGCACTAATTTATTTCCAATATCTTTCCTGTAATTAAAATGGCCAAAAGGACCATTAATAATCAGTATATCCCCAACTTTAGCTTTATCAAGTAAAGGAGAAAATTTTCCATTAGAATAAATCTTGACTGTAATTTCTAAAAACTCTTTATCTTCAGAAGAAGACGATATTGAATAAGCTTTTGCAATTTTAGGGTTACTTTCTAAAGCAACCATAATAAACTGACCCGGTAGAAAAGGCATACCCTCTCCATTATTAAATTTTAATCTAAACGTCTTTACATCACTTGTTTCTTTAATAATTTCAGTTATTGTAACATTTAGCTTAACCATAAAATGAAAGAAAAATGAAAGTTTTTAAGGGTTATTATTTCCAAACCAGCAGACTAAGAAATCTTTAAAAGACTAAGTTTATTTCCAATATTATGGGGAAAATAGTTGTTATAGGTGGTGGAGAAATAGAAAGGAGTAGGGAATTTAGACCAACAAGCGTCCTTTACGAAAAGACTTAGATTTTACTTCCCAGCAAATACCGCTTTCTTAATTCCCCAAAGTATGATCACCAAGCCAAAAACAACACTAAAATTAAGCATTCCGATAATAAGAAAGATTCCTAGCAAAATCAAAACTATTCCCATTAATATATCTTCAAATATCCGACTCATCAGAATCTCCACTCATCAGTATCAATATTATCAAAATAACTAAAATAATCATCCCTCCCACGCTTTTCTTTCTCAGACTCCATCCATTGTATGCTGTCTTCATCATTAGGTATAGAATGTCTCATTTTATTATTAAACTGGTCTTTTCTTCCTGAGATTTATCCTCTAGCCTCTCTTTAACCCATTCTTCTATTTTTTTCATCACTTTCTAATTCTTCTACTGATTCAGCAAACTCATTAGAAGTTACATCTAAAAACTGGAATAAAACCTTATCTAATGGGCAGTTATAATGATACTCCCCTAATGTCCCGGCATTATAGGCTTTGTATTTATCCAATGTCCTTGGCAGCATTACAATCCCAGCCATCATATCATAAGGACTTCTCGGAAATTGTTTAGTCAAATCCATTTTTCATCACATAATAATTATCAGCGCATAGATTAATAAAACTTTGCTTAAACTTTCAATTTGTACCCTTTCTTAAATAAATATAAAGAATAAAAGAATGCTATCATAGATAAAACAAATACAACAATAACACTATAAATAACATTAAGGTCGCTTTCTCCAAGAATACTGTATCTAAACCCATCTATCATATAAAATAAAGGATTAATTAAGCTCAGTTTCTGAAAAAGTTCAGGTAATAGCTTAACAGAATGGAAAACACCTCCAAAAAACAATAAGGGAGTAATAAAAAATGTATTCAAAATAGCTAAATTATCAAATCTCTCAGCCCATAAAGCTACAATAAGTCCAATAGAAGAAAAAAACAAAGATACAAATAGAATGAAATAAAGATAAAGAAGAATTGAATGAATGCTTAGTTTAATAAAAAATAAAAACACTACAAAAATCAAGTTAGCAATTACAAAGGATCTTAAAACACTTCCAAAAGTAAATCCTAATACTAATTCTAAGTAGGACATTGGTGCAATTAATAACTCTTGTATGTAATTAATGAATTTTCCAAGAAATAAAGAGCTGGAGCTTTCTTCATAAGCAGTCATTATCACATTCATTATAATCAAGCCCGGAGCTAAAAAAGCTAAATATGTCACATCACCGACATCAAAATTCTTTCCAAGAGATAATCCAAAGATTAAAATATAAAGTAATGAAGAGACTATTGGGGGCCATATAACTTGGTTAATTATCTTAATAGTTCTCAAGTTTTCTCTTTGTATTATAGTATATAATCCAACCCAGTTCATTTTTTAGTCAACCTCAAAAATATATCCTGTAAGGAGTCTTTAACGCTTTTTATATCTAAAATATTTATTTTCTGTTTTTGTAAATGAGCAAATACTTTCTTTAACTGCTCTCTCCCTCTGTTCCAGACAATTATTTTCTTGCCATGAAATTCCACATGGTTCAATTTAATTTCATCAGAAGCTTTATCAGTAACAATTTCTGTATGGCCTGTATCTAAGTTATTAACTAAATTTTTAGTTTTATCATTTGCTATTATTTTTCCTTCATTAATAATACATGTAGTGTTGCATAATTTTTCAACTTCATCTATATAATGAGAAGTCAGCAGTATAGTTGTTCCTTGTTTGTTTATTTTCTCTAAGTACCTATGCAAATCCATTCTCAGTTCTACATCAACCCCGGCAGTAGGCTCATCTAATATCAGCACTTTTGGATCATGAATCAAGGCTCTTGCTAATGTTAATCTTCTTTTCATACCTCCGCTTAATTTCCTAAAGTCTACTTCCTGCTTGGCATTTAAATTAAATTGCTTCAATAACTCCTCAGCTCTTGCCTCGCAATATTTTTTCCTTATCCCATAATAACCTGCCTGATAGATTAAAACGTCTTTTATATTAAGATATGGATCAAAATTATATTCTTGAGGTGCTACGCCTATTAGTTTCCTGGCTTCCTTATAATCTTTAATTACATCTTTGCCAAAAACACTTATATTTCCTAATGAAAAATTAGCTAGTCCAATAATACAATTAATCGTAGTAGTTTTTCCAGCTCCATTAGGCCCTAAAAAACCAAAGAAATCTCCAGCTTCAATATCAAAGCTTATACCTCTTAATGCAGTTACATTAGGATAAGATTTATGTAAGTTCTTAATTGAAATAGCATTCATTATCATTTGGTTTTCTGAAGCATTTAAAAACCTTTTTAAAGATAATTCATACACTTATTCTTAATGGGCTCGTAACTCAGCTTGGATAGAGTGCTAGCCTTCTAAGCTAGAAGTCGTGGGTTCAAATCCCATCGGGCCCGCATTTTATTATTCTTTAATATATATTTTCCACTCACTAGTCCATCGGACAATCTCTCGGGTGAGGTTTATAAATAATAAATAACCGATAAATTAATGAACAAATATACAAATAAACAATACAATCAGGCAATAAGTTTAAAAAAACAAGGTCTTGGAAGTTTGAGGATTTCTAAAATTTTGAAGATAAAAAACAGAAATGTAGTTGAGGGTTGGATAAATAAAGGGAGAAAACCTCGTAAGAGTTCACATAATCTACAAACTATCAAAAAGATAAGAAAAATCAAGAAAGATTCTCCAGAAATTTCATACTTGGTAGGTTTATTAAATGGGGATGGGCATCTTCAAATAGAAAGAAACAGGGACGGAAAAATTACAAATGGGCTGATTTCTTTTTATTCAAAAAATATCAGAGAGATAAATATTATTATTAAGAAATTCAAGAAATTATTTGGTATAAAAGGTACGATATATAAGGATGAAAGAGGAGGAAATGTAAGATACAAGTTATTTTTCCATAGTTATTATCTAGCAGAATTCTTAGAATCAATGGGGGTAGTGAGGGGGAATAAATGCATTCAGAAACATTTAGTTCCATCGTGGATTATGAAAGGTAAAAAAGAAGTCAAGGCTGCATTTTTAAGGGGAATATATTCAGCAGAAGGTTCAATAACAAAGTTTAGACAGAAAAACTCTTTTAGATACAGGGGAGAATTAGTATGCTCAAAAATAGAGAATTTGCGGAAAAACTGTATAGGCTATATGGTGGAAATAAAGAGTCTTGTGGAGGGGTTTGATATAAAATGTTCAAATGTAACATTTCAGGGGGAAAGTAAGAAAAGAAAAGACGGAAGATGTACCCATAAATTTAGATTTACTTTTGAAAAAAGATATTTTGATAAGTTTTATAAGTTTGTGGGGTTTGATAATGAACATAGGCAGCTTCGATTAAAAGAAGCACTAAATAAGGGGTCGGTGCCCAAGCGGTCAAGGGAATCGCCTGCAGAGCGATCATTCGCAGGTTCGAAATTAAACGAAAATCCTGCCCGGCCCTTATTTTTATTAAAATGAATAAAATCCAGTCCAAAATAAAGAAATTTAATGATGATAGAGATTGGAGTATGAAGTAGATTCCAAAAAGGCAATAGAAGATGTCATAAAAGAATATGAAAAAAGATTTCCAGCAGAACTAACAAAAGGAAATCATGGAAACACAAGGGCAGGAGGAGTAGACAATAAGTAACATGCTAGGAGAAAAACCACAGCTATTTTACATCCATGGGGGAATGACATTTAATACAAAACAGAATTATATAAACTTCTTAAAAAAGAGAGAAATTAGTATAGAAAGAAAAGTAAGGTGGGGAGATGAATATTTAAGAGAAAGATTAGGCAAAAAGTTGCATATTATACAACCCCGCATGCCATGCAAAGACAACTCTAAGTATGAAGAATGGAAGATTCATTTTGAAAGGCATTTTCCTTATTTAAAAGATAATATTATTTTAATAGGCACATCATTAGGAGGTATCTTTTTAGCTAAATATTTGTCAGAAAATAAATTCCCCAAAAAGATTTTATCTGTTTATTTAATCTGCCCACCTTTTGATGATACATTACCTTCAGAAGATTTAACTGCAGATTTTGAACTTAAATCAGATTTATCTTTGCTCGAGAAAAGCTCAAAAAATATCTATCTATTATTTTCAAAAAATGACGATGTAGTTCCAGTATCTCACGCTGAAAAATACAGAAAAAAATTAAAAAAAGCAAATATATCAATTTTCAACGATAAAAACGGTCATTTTAAAGTTCAGGAATTCCCAGAAATTATTAAACTAATAAATAAAAATTTAAAGTCAATAAAAAATAAAAATAAAAAAAGAAAGAAATTAGTCCTTTGCAAAGATTAACCTTGCAAAGAATACTATCAACACTAAAAGTACAATTATTCCAAGTATCCAGAATATTCTTCCGGATTCAATCCAGTTTCTGAAAAATGATCCTGGAGTTGAACTTGGTTGGAATACTGTTCCGCCAGTCGCACCGTTTGTTGCTCCAACGTTCACGTTGAATGTTTCTGTTGTTACAACTTCACCATTCTGTTTCAATACAACATTACCAACATATTGGCCATTGGTTAATCCTGCGTTTGGTGTTACATACACAAACACTGTCGAAGTTTGACTGGCTCCAACTGAAATATCTTGCCCTTCAGTTGTTCCCCATCCTCCAACTGCATTTGCTTCTAATTCATATGTAACTGCAGAACTTCCAGAGTTTTGTACTGTTACTGGAATTGCAAACACATTTCCGCTAACTCCTGTAAATGTCTTCTGCAATAAGCTTACTGTAGTTGTCTTTGCAGCTCCACATCCTTCAACCTTCAATGTTTTTGTTTCTACAACAGACCTTGCCTTATCATCATATAAGGTCATAGCTTCAATATTGTAGTCCCCTTCCTTAGCATTTTCAGGTACTCTAAATGTAAATGTTTTAACAGCGCTATTATCATTTTTATCAAACTCATCTAGTGTAAACTCATTTGAACTTAAATCAGTTATTCCTAACAAGTCTGGATTTCTAATGCTAACCTGAACGTCTTCTTCCTTTTTACCTATATTCATTACTGAGACTCTGAAGTTCACATTTTCTCCGCATGTTAAAGCTGCAGGACTTAATGCAAATTCCTTAATTACAACCTCATGATTCTCTCTCTTCACATCTATTGGTACTGAAGTTTCAGCACATTGGGCATCTTCATCAAAATCATCAAATGTAACCTTTGCAAAGATCGCAATATTATCACTGCTTCCGATTTCATCCCCATATGGAAGAGTAAATTCAAATTCAAGGTCTTCATTATCGCCATTATCAATGCTTACATCAGCATCTTGGCTCAATAACTCATCATTCTCATCAAGATTCCAAACAGAAACCTCTACTGTAGCATCCTGATCATCACTATCCTTGTTTTCAACATTTACCTCAACCTTAAATGTCTCTCCTGGTTTGAAGTCATCATTCTTATCTGGTTCATCTATCTTTATCTTTATTTTGTTTCCAATAGGACCAGCTTCACAAAGCTCAGGAGTAACCTCTATCTTAAATGATGCAGTATCTGATACAGTTGTAGTTTTCCCTAAAACTGTAGACTTTACTGTCAATACTCCAGATTTTATCCCTAGGTCAAAGCCATCATCAACAATTGTTTTAACCTTAAGAGTCTTTGTATCTCCAGGGTTTAGCAATACTGTAGAAGGTTCTTTATCATCTAATTTGAAGTCTAAAACCATCTTCTCTTCATTATCTTTGTCAAATAATACAGAAGGGCTGTTTACCTCTAAATCATGTGTAACCACAAAATTGCTTAATACAGCACTACCTGTGTTCTTTAGAGTAAGCTCAGTTGTCTTTGTTTGACCTTCAAATGAGGTTATATCCACAGAATCTTGTTCTAAATTGAATGACTGAACTTCAGCAACAGTAAGTGAATAACTTGCTGTTCCTTTATTTGCAGAATTTGCTGAATCAGTTGCAGTTAAAGTTGCACTATAAGCTCCTTTAAGTGTAGTTGGAACTTGTACCTGAACGGTTCCTGTTTGTGTAGAACCAGCAGAAACTGTCAAAGATCCTAAATTGCTCACAGCAAACTTAGTTAATCCCTGAGTCATATCAGTGCTTGTAAGACCTGCAATAACTTCGCTTGCTCCAGTGTTTTGTACAGATACACTATACGTAACTACATCTCCAGGATTTGCACTTGTCTGTGACCCCGGGTATGTAGGATTTGATACGCTAACTACCAAAGCTGCGCTAACAAAGCTCAAACTTAATAGAAAAGCCGCAATAAACCCCATCAATATTTTTTTCATTTTATTTCTAACCCCCATATATGGTTTGTAATTATTATGTTGCTATTTTATAGTCATAAAAACATATATAAACCTTTCGGTGACTCATTTTCTCATCATTATATACGCCTTAAGCAGATAAGACAATACTCCCAATCCAAGGATTACTGCTAAAAATGCAGCTGTATTTTCTAACAAACTGCTTTTAACTCCTTCTGCAGAGGATTCTACAACATTCCCTGTGCTTTCTACGCCATTTCCTTCTACACTCCTCCCAGACTCCCCTGTTAAAGCCTGAGAAGTCTTCCCTTCACATAAAACACCCACTTCTTTGGTAATACGGTCCTTATCCCCCCCATTATTATAAACTACTTCTACTGTAAGCAATGATTTATCATACTCAGCATCCTCTGGAATATCATAGGACATTGTTTTGGTTATTGTATCCCCATTCTTATCAAACTCCTTAAGCTCAAATTTACTAGATTCCACCAAAATTCCTAAATCATCATTTACAACTCTAAAGAATACACCATCATCCTTGTCATTACCAAAGTTTCTTGCACTCACAGCCACAGACGCTTTAGTATTACAGGTTAAGGTTTTAGGAATTGAAACGCTTGTTAATCTTACATCTTCCTTTTCTCTTTTTACATCTAGACCAACACTTTTTACTGTGCACTGAGAATCCTCATTGTTATCATCATACGCTTTGATATAAATCACTATTTTATCATTTTTCACATCATCTGGAACCACTATCTCAAAATCGAAATCGTCTTTTTCCTCATCTCCCTTATTTAACTCAACAGAATCCAGATCCACAGTTTCAACTTCCTCATCTTGATCAACATTCCACAATATCCCTTCTACGGCAATGTCTTTAGTACTTCCTTTGTTTCTTACACTCACATCCACATCAATCTTGTCTCCCGGTTTAAAATTCTCATTCCTATCTGGCTCATTTACAGTTACAGAGATATCTTCTCCATTTATCCCATTACTACAGACATCAGGAATAACTTCAATTTCAATAGGAATAAGCTCAGTTTGAGCCTTGTTTTCTACCTTAAAAGTTCCACTGTACATACCAGGTTTAAACTCTGCAGGAGCAGCTATTTTCAATTCTAAACCTCTTGATGCAGTAGATAAGATACTTAAGGAGTTAGGGAAATTGAAAGAAATTTCTTTGTCTCCTGAAGAAAATTTCCCATCTAATTTTTGTTGTGTAACAATAGACACATTTTCATTGTTTGTGATCTTCAAATTGCTTACAACAGAAGTTCCTTCCTGAATAAGTAATCTAAGCTGAGATAAGTCTAATGCAAATCCACGTTTAGATACAGGTGGTGTTCCTCCACCCCCTTCATTGGTTGGCCCAACAACAGAACATTCTGGTTCCATAAGATCTGCCAATCTGAAAAAATCATCAAGATTTATTATACTATCCTTTATCAAATCAAATTTGCTTTCAAACTTGTTGCTAGAACTTGTTAATCCCAACTTGGAGGATAAGATTAAAGAGTCTTGGTCATTTACACAAAAATCCCCATTCAAGTCTCCTTCTCTGACACAAGATTTAAAATTTTCTAATGTGTCTAACTCTGTGCTCTCTCCACCATTGTAAGTAATGCTTGCAGTAATGTTATGTTCCCCTGGTTTGTTGGTAAACTTTATAGTCTGCTTATTACTCTTCCCTGGAGATATCTTATCTATGTCTATAGAAGAATCTATTCCTAATGGAAGATAATTAACTCTTAACTGTAGATTCCTCTCTGTTCTTACTCCTGAGTTTTGAATAATCACATCAAGATTAGACTCTTTCCCACACACTTCTCCATTATCCACACTAATACTGGAGACAAACACATCATGTCTTGCTTGTTGGACAGATAAGAGTAGTTCAAACCTCCTTGTTTGAGGAATCACAACATCCCTTAGATTTTCATCAATATCAAATAAATCTCCTCTTGCTTCCAATACAAGTTTGTACACTCCCTCGCTCAAATCACGAGGAATAGCTAATGTGTATTCAACCTGCTTGCTTTCTAGACTGCTTAGGCTAAATCCAGAGTCTATCACATCTTCAGCTATAACTTTTCCATCTTTTTCTAGCCTTAGGTCCAACTCAACATCTTCTACAACAATGTCAATACCCTGTTCAAGTGAATGCCGATTTAACAAAGTAGGAGTTATCTTAAACTCAGATGAAGTGTAAACTCTAGGCAATGTCTGGCTATTGTTAACAGCATTTATACTCCCTCCAGTATAGTCAACATCTACATTTGAAAATCCAAAAACAGGTTTAACTTCTACAACAAAGCTTTGTGTGCTGCTCTTAGTATCGGTAACCAAGTCTCTAACCTTAACTTCAACATTGTTATTTCCTACCTGTTGTTCAGTGGGCTTCCATTTAACTACCCCCGTAGAAGAATTAATACTCATCCCTATAGGTGCTTTTAACAGACTAAATGACAAATCATTATTTTCTATATCCGTAGCCTCAACATCATAAGTATATTCCAACCCAACAACCCCATTTTCAATAGCAGTAGATGTTATCACAGGAGCATCATTAACAGGTTTAACAATTATTGAAAATATTTCTTCATTATAAAGAAAACCATCACTAACCCTGACTTTAACATCAGCTTTTCCATTAAGATTGTTTCCAAGATTGGTACAATTAAGGAAGAATGTTTTGCTGACTTCTTCTTCAGTTCCAATCACGCCACAAGTTAATAAATTCAAGGGAGTAGTACTAAAGCTGGTTATTGCAAAAGTTAAGTTATTTTTGTTAGTTTCAGCATCAGAAGCATATTCTCTAAAATCTATTAACCTAGATTTTAATTCTTGATCTTCATTTAAGCTCAAGTTAGGAATATCCGAAAACATAGGAGAAGTGTTTCTTTTACTTCCAGGAGACCCTCCTAATTGTAAGCCTTGAGCAAAGTTACTTTGGCTATCTTTCTCCATGGTATATCCATTATTTTTTTGTACAAAATAAGTGGATCCTGCCTGATGTGATTGAAAAATCATAAAGTCAGCTACTGTATAAGACGGGTCTAGCAACCTAATCTCTACATAAGGATTATTATCTGGACCGGTATCTGTTGTTTTAATGAAAGGAATATCAGAATCCACAGCTCTAAACCCATCCACATTTGCGTCCCACACTTCATCTTTATTTCCATATAGTTTAGCAAAACTAAATCCGTCAGAATTTTCATCTCCTAACTGGGTTGCTACAACAATTGATTCATCAGGTTGTATAATTATATCACCAAAATTATAGATTTCATTCCCATTTGTTTTGGTATTAACCCTTATTTTCCAAGAGGACAAATCAACAGCAAAATTTTCTTTGTTATGCAGTTCTATCCACTGGCAGCTTGAATCATTAGCGCACCTATACGCGTCTTTTGCTGTTCCTGTTACAGCATTTGGGGGATCATACATTAACTCGCTTATCTCCACGTTAGCAGCCGCATATACAGCAGTAACTGAAAATAATACAAATAAGAATAGTAATATCAGTTTTTTCCCCATTTAAACCCCTCTCAAGTGGTTATACTAGTAAATTATTTAAAGCTTGTTGTAGTTTTTTCAAACAATAAATTATATATTCTTCCTATAAAACCGATAATTATGATAGAATATGTTCTTCTTGGGATAATCCAAGGCATCTTTGAGTGGATTCCTATTTCAAGTGAAGGAGTTATCTCTCTTACAAGCCAACTTCTAATTAAAGGCACTAATCCAGTAGATATAGCTATATTTCTCCACTTGGGGACATTATTGGCAGTAATGGTATACTTCTGGAAAGATTGGCTGGCTGTTTTAACATTGAAAAACAAGCCCCTTTTTAGATTCTTGTTCATCTCAACAATAATCTCTTTGCTAGTAGGATATCCTGTTTATTCAATCATAAAAGACACAACAATAGGAGCAGCTTTATTGTTGGTTACAGGAGTAGGGCTTCTTTTTACTTCTTATTTCCATAGAAAGAAGATGTATTCAAAAGTTAGTAAAACAAATCTTGCAATTATCACCGGATGTCTTCAGGGTTTATCTGTTATTCCAGGATTGTCTAGATCAGGATCCACCATTTTTGGTTTATCTCTAGGAGACCTTTCTCCTTCAGAAGTTCTAAAGTATTCTTATATGATGTCTGCTCCAGTTGTATTAGCCTCTGCTGCTTTTGTGTACATTCAAAACCCCTCTTTAACCAACGGCTGGCTTTCTCTAATCTCGGGATTTGTTATAGGTTTGCTAAGCCTGTCCTTCATAACAAGAATTTCTAAAAAAATAAACTTCTCAGTATTCGCTTTAGTGTTTGCAATCTTATGCCTTATTGGAGCAGGGATAGGTTTTCTACTCTAAAATGCAAGCCTTTTTCTGTACTTAAAGTAATAATAAAGAACAACAGCAACTACAATTATAAGCAAAAACCGAGGGTCTAACACAACCTTATCCAGGTAACTAACTATAGAATCCCCATACAGATATACAGATATAGCAACAGCGAAGAATCTTATTGCTCTTCCAGCTGCAGAGGCGATTATGAATTTTCTAAGATTAATATAAAACACACCAGCACCAATTGTAAATATTTTATATGGTAAAGGGGTCATACCAGAGATAAAAACCGCCCATGCTCCATACCTTTCAAAAAGTCTATGAATTTTATCTATCTTTCTCTTAGAAAACATTTTTTCCAAGACGCTTTTCTTCCCAAAATAACCGACGTAATAGCCACCAATTCCCCCAAGGATGCTTCCAATAGTAGCCACAAAACCTATCAGCAGAAACAAAGAAGGATTCTTTAGAGTAAGAATCACAATTAAGATGTCTGGGGGAACAGGGAAGAAAATGGATTCAATGAATGAAAGCATAAACAGTCCGGATAACCCCCATGGAGCAAACTTTTCTTGTGTCCATATTACAAGATCGATAAAAGAAATCATTTTTGTGCTTGAAATGCCAGCAAATCATCTGTTGTAATTTTTTGCTTCTTCTTTAGTTTAGCTTCAACTTCTTTGGCCAACTCGTGTAGCTTGATGACATTAAGAGAGTCTGTTTTCTCTTTCTCCTTTTCTTTTTTCACCCTCTCTTTTTTTCTTGTGTCATTAACTTGTTTAAGTTTATCCTTCAATTCTTTATTACTTTGATGATATTGCTGTTTTGTTTTTAAAAATTTATCATAAACCTCTTTATGGTTTTTTCTTAGCTCTGTGATTGTCTTTGAGATTTTCTTAAAGCCCTTATAACCTCCTTTCTTCCTAATCTCCTGCAGTTTATTATGGCATTCATCACCTTTGGCTTTAGATTCATCTAGCATTTTTGAAACTTCCTTAATCTCTTTCATAACTCTTTCAAGCTCGCTGTCTTTACCAAAAATCTTTTTTAGAGTATTTATTTCTTTCATTAATTTTTTCTCCTGAGACGGAGAAAGTGCTTCTGTTTCTATCTTGCTTTCTAACTCCTCTATTTTCTTATGAACCCTTTCCGGGTCCTTAATATCATATTTTTTTAGAATAAGCTTTTTCTTTTCTCTAAGCTCTTTAATTTTTTCAATCAAACTCCTCACTCTTTTATTTTCGCTATCTCTTTTGTTTCTTAATTCCGTTGTCTCAGTGTTATATTCATCAGTTTCACTTTTTAGTAACTTTATACTATCAACTTCTTCTCTGGTTCTTTTCCTTAGTTCAGTCTGTTCTCTATACAGTTTTTCCTTCTCCTCATTAAGGGAGTTAACTTTTTTCTTTAGTTCAGATATGTCGATATTTTGCATTTTTTTGTTTAGGTAAAAAAGAAAGAAAAAGCTAAATCTACATTAGGTTTAGCCGAAAAGTGAACCCAAGCCTGCTGCAGCCTGCTCTTCACTTTTCTTCTCTTCCTCTTCATCCTTCTTATCTTCTTTCTTTTCTTCTGAATGAGATCCTGCGCTAGAAGCTGCTACAGGAGCAACTGCTGCTTCTTTAATCTCCTTTTCAATATCAACATCCTTCAAAGCAACAGTCAAAGCTTTTAACTTTCCTTCATCTGCTTCTACACCAACTGCTTCAAGAACCTTCTTTACATTAGCCTCATTGACTTCTTTTCCAGCCCTATGCAATAAAAGTGCTGCATATACGTATTCCATTTTCTTGTAAACCTCCAATGAATATTACCTTCTTTTATTCTGTTCTTTTCTCTTTATGTCCTCTTCTTTTAATTTATTTAAAACTTCTTGAGCTTTATTTTCAGCTTCTTTAGAATAAACTTGTGATTTATCCTTCTTTTCTTCAGGTGTTCTACTCTCTGCCTGTGGTTTCTCTTTATTTTCTTCCTTAGTCTCTATTTTTAATTCTTCTGGTTTTTGTTCTACTTTTGATTCTTCAGTTGGTTTCTCTTCAGGAACAGCCACAGTTTCCGTACTCTTAGAATTTCCTTCTTTAGCAGGTTCTGTAGCCACCTCTAAGTCTAAATTCTTAGATAAGGCAAGCATTTCCCTTTGCGCCTTACCAAGCAATACTTTTATTGAATCCTTGGTAATGTACGAAACTCCCACTGCAAGTGAAACTGCTTCAAAGTGAGCTCTTCTTAAATTATTGAGATATTCTTCCTCATCAACATCTAAGACACTTTTTTCATATATGACCCCTTCATCAATAGCTGCAACAATATGTAATCCTACCTCAATTGGCTCTACTCCTAACTTTGCAAGTATTCCTGCCGCTTTAGTTGTTATTTCTTCCCCTTCCTTAGCCAATACAGTTTTTCTTTTAACAACAACTTTCCCGCCTTCAACAGCTGCAATTATTCCTGCCTGTCCTAATTCCCCGATTATTGGTCCTGGTGGAAAATTAGTAGGCCCCGGTTCAACAACTAAATCTGTAGGGGCTATCTGTCCGGGCTTTGCAGCAATATAAGATTTAGATTTCTTAATTGATTTGTAAATGCTGAACGGATCCTTATTAGTAACTAGCAAAGCAGGCATACAATTTTCAAGGTAAGGTTCTAATTTAGTTAAGTCTCTTTTATCTTTCAACTGGTCTATCGCTATCTTTAGAAGCCTCTTTTTTGTAACTCTTATCTTAAGGTCTTTCTTCAGTTTTGTCTTAATTGATTGTAATTGTGCAGAAGGCAGATTAGTTAAGTCGGCTATGAGGATTACTTTATGTTCTTGTATCAATTTTTTTACATAATTGACTTCTTCCTTTTTCTTCTCTGATACATGAGCTGTTTGCTTACTCATTTTTTATCTCCTTCTTAGACTGTTTAACTTTTTTGCCTGCCTTTTTAGTTTCTTTCTTAGGCTTCTCTTTACCTTTTAACTTAGCTTCAATCTCTTCTCTTTTATCACCTATCTTAATTGGAGAGCCCATTGTTGTTTTTAACAAGACGCTTTTGACATTACCTTCTTCTTGAGGCAATGAATGGACTAAATTATTATAAACAGACATTATGTTTTCAACTAAATCATCATCACCCATATCTTCGCTTCCAACAGAAACTTTTATTATTGGTTCCTTCTTTGCCTGCAACCTTACAGTTTTTTGTAATTTTGCAGAAACAGCACTTAGGTTAGCCCCGGGATCTACAACACACCCTGCTTTAGGGTTAGGCATCAATCCTTTTGGTCCAAGAGTTCTACCAAATGTAGTTGCTATCTGTGTCATGATATTAGCTTGAGCAACAAACAAATCAAATTTTTTTGTTAAAGCATTTATCAGTTCAGGATTAGCTTGGTATTTTGGAAAGTCTCTCTGCACAACAACTTCATCAAAAACCTTTGCAGATTCTGCAAGTTCAGACCCGACCAAAGCGCAAATTTTTAATTTTTTCTTCCTAGGATGAGGTAAAACAGTATACTGGTCTACTTGGCTGTCTTGTTTCTTTACATTAATCTCTTTAAGATTGATAATAAGATCTACACTCTGTTTAAAATTTCTTTTTTTAGAGAATTCCCTTAAATGTTTTATAGTCTCTAATACTTTGCTTTTTTCCATTTATTCCCTCCTACTTAAAGTAGTAATAATGGGTAAACTTTCTAATCTAATATTTCTTTATAAGCTTTTTGGAGACTATACATTGTAAAGTTAGCGATTGGTGATCAGTATATCACACTATATTTTGTATGAGTAACTTTCAAGTGGTAATAATAGAAAAATTCTTAAAGCACAAAGGTTTACTGATTTATATAAAATGCAAGAACTTATTGGGCTGCTTGACAAACAAATAGAAGATCACAGGGAAAAAATACGAAGTGATGCAATAGAATTTTATAGAGATAACTGTATTTATAAGAATATTCAATACTCTGATATTTTTGGTATAATTTTAAGAAAAGATTCTCAAGATAAAATAAAGTCTGTAGGATTCCCCTTTCCATTAGTTTCTTTTCCCTTGAATTTTAAAGGTATTCCCGAAAGGATTAGCATTAATGTTTTTTTAAGAGGGAAGCCATTAAGAGATTATCAAAAAAATGAATTAATTGAAGAATTAAAAGAAAAAGTTGAAATAGAGGTCCATAAAATAAATAATTTGGAGGAATTCAGAGAAATTTCTAAAAAATTATTCTATAACTACTCCACCTTTAACTATTTTGATCCTTATTCATTTATAGGAGATTCATTTGTAGGAACTTATATTACAGAAAACTTTTCAAAATACTTTGGTTTGAAACTAAATTACTTTTACTCTGAGAACTATCTTAATTTAGATGTTTTGTATAATACAAAGAATTATACTAATGTAATCGATGATTACGATGTATCAAATATAGCAGTATTCTCTGACTTAATAGATACACACTGGAATAGAACTAAACACTTAGTAAAAAATCTGGCTATGAAAGGAATACCATCAGTAATTTGCGGAAGAAATATTATAGCATGGCCAAAAGAAGGAAAAATAGATATCTATTTTTTGATGATAGAAGATATACTATTAAGAAATCAGAATATAGAAGACTACATGGTAGAATGTTTATACCCCTTTCTAGTCCCATCAAAATTTAAGATTCATCCAATACATTTATCTTATAACAATTTAATAATTAATCCGTTTGGGTCAGAATCAAACAAGAATCTTTCCACGAGTCTTGTTTTTAATATAATTAAGAATTATAAGAAAGATTATCCTAGATCTAATATAGTTATAATCTCTGGTTTTAGAAATTCGTATCTGCATATGTCATGGCGTGCAAATTTGGTAGGAATGTTAATAGAGAATGATATATATGACAAAATTATTTTTAAGAATTATGGCGCATTCAGAGAAATAAAAACAGAAATTGAGAAGTATCGGATTGCTATTGGTATTACTGCAGATACTTCAATAGCTCATTTGTTTAATGCTATTGGATTAAGAAATATAACTTTTTATAATTTATCGAGATGTGATAAAAAAAGTTTACAGTCATTGGCTTCTGATAGTCCTCTCGGTTTTTGTAGATATGGTTTTATTCAATTTCCATGTTTATTTAATGAAAAAAATAAAGAATCTGAAGAGTTAATTAAATCTGTAATTATGATGTTAAAATATTTTAATAGAGACATGCCTACGGTTAATTTAGATCAAGAACTTATAAAAAGATTTAATGATTTGTTAGTCAAGCCATCAAGCGAAAATAATGGAGCTTTAGTAAGGGAATATGAGAAAAACTTAAAGAAAAATGAGATAGAATGGATTAATAATATATATGACCCAACTATTCTAACAGAATATTTAAAAGACGATGATCAACTATTAATCTCTAATTGGAAAATTTGCCCATTGATTAAATTAGGAGAGTACAATGATAAAATCAGTTAACCAGCTAGTAACTTATGAATGTAATAGTAGATGTAATATGTGCCTTATTTGGACATATGGAAAAGATGAAAAGCAAATGAGTCCTGAAGAGTTTGAAAAACTCTATAGAAGAAAAGAATTCAGAACAATTGAAGATCTATGTATATCTGGTGGAGAACCAACTTTAAGAACCGACCTCACAGAAATAATGGATAGAATAACTCCCAACCTCCCAAAGTTAAAAATGCTTTTTTTAAGTACTAATTGCTCTTTTCCTGATAGGACATTGGATTTCGTAAAGAGAAATGCTTTAAGAGTACCAGAAGTCTATGCAGTTGTATCTTTAGAAGGAGATAGAGAAACGCATAAGAAAATTAGAGGGGTTGACAGTTATGATCAGACTATCGATGTGCTCTATTCTATAAAGAGTATAAATAATCCTAGAATAAAGTCAATAATTTCTACAACTCTCCAACCTCGAAATTGTAACTCCGACTGTCTGGAACACGTTAGGGGTATTGCCGAAGTAGTTGGAAGCGGATTTACTTTTAGACCAGCTACAAAAAATGAAGTTTTTTATGCTAATCAAAGTTTAAGATTAATAGATCTAACGATAGAACAAATGGGATTTGTTAGAGATTATATAAATAAGTACAAATCAGAGGATCCATTTATGAAAGAATTAAGTAAATTTTTAGGGGGGGAAGAAACAATTATGGGTACTAGAAAAACGGAGATAAAATGCCTAGCGGGTAAAATTTCTGTGTTTATTATGGCTGATGGAACTATTTACCCTTGTATAAATAGTACTAGAGTGATTGGAGATAAAAATAATGGGCTATACAGTAATAGTTATCAATTGGGGGATCAAGAGCCTTGTCCTTGTTGTACGGAATGTCAAATTTATCCTATGCTAAATTATGGAGAAAAAAATGATAGAAGAGACTAAAGAGGAGATCAGAAAATACCTTTCAAGTAATCAATGGAAGAGATATTCTGATTCTAAAAGAGAAGTATTCTATAAGAAAAGGCACCCTTCTAATGTAAGGCAATTTGATTTCTTGAGATATAGCAAAAGAAATATACCTTATGCTCCTATAGAAGTTGCAGATAGGACAAAAGATTTCATGATAAAATCAGGGTTTGACGAAATCAAGGCAGAGACTATTTTTGGTAAATACCCAGATGATCCCTTATTTTTTACTTCAGGTGTACAAAATCTAACAAGCTGGATTCACGGGGAGGATAACCCATATGATTACCCCATTTATATTGCACAACCAGTAATAAGAACAAATTTCAGGGATAATGTGGGAAAAGGAAAAGTTTCCTCTTTTGTTAATTTATCCACCTTAAAACATTTACTCGAGAGTTCTGAACATATAGGATTTATTGATCTATGGATGCAACATTTATCAGGCTTAGGATTTTTTGTAAGTGATTTTAATTTAGAATTAAAAGAAAAAGATAGGAACAATGAAGGGAGCATATGGGATAAATCAGAAGGAGTACATCTAAAATTTAAATATGGTGGAATGGAACTGGGTAGTGCTGGAGCAATATACCCCACAATAAATTCAGTAAGCGCTCCTTTAAGCGATATTGGCTTTGGATTAGAGAGATTAGTATGGGCGATAAATAAAACGGATGATTTCTCAGATGTCCTTGGACCTAAACCATCATCTTTTTCTAATAATTACGCTTTTGCCGATAGCCTAAGAACATTAACACTTTTAGGAATAGGAGGGTTATCAAGAGAAGATAAAGACAGATTTAGGCAATTTAGAATTTATCTAGGGGGTATAGAGAAAGATTCTTTAGATATGATTGCAATTAGATATTATTATTCTTTTTGGTCAAGATTTCTGAAGCCAAAAAGAAGTTTTGAAGAGATGTCTTATTTTGTTTTTACAGAACTAAATAGACTTAGAAATCAAAGATTAATCAAAAAAATAGGTTTTGATAAAATTACAAGGGATATAAATGAATACATTACAGAAGATAGCGATTCTTTTATAAATTATCTAACAACCAAACACGGAATAAAAATAGAACTAATCAAAAATCTATCAAAATGAGGAAAATCTATTTATTAAGACATTGTGAAGCAGAGAAACATACTGTCTTAAATTATACTTTAGATAATTTGACAGATCAAGGGATACGCGATGCCATAAACTTATCAAAGGGGTTTAATCATCAATTAAGTTATATTTTGTCTAGTCCCCATTTAAGAGCACTAAAAACTGCTGAAATTATAGCAAAAGAGAGAGGTATGAGGACATTAGTCAATCAAAATTGGAGAGAGTTGAGTAGAGGGATTTATACAGAAAGACCTTATGAGGAATTTTTAAGTGTTTGGTCAAAGAAAAATTATGACTACGATTTTGTTCCACCCAAAGGCGAGAGTGTTAATCAAGGGAGGAAAAGGATTATTTTTGGAATAGAAGATATCTTAAGATTAGAGGGTAATGTGTTATGTGTAACACATGCGGGATTAATTTCAAATCTTTTAATGATGTTGTATAATTTTAGTTTTGAAGAAGGAAAACCAAGAGTTGGAGAATTCTGTGAGTTGTGGTTTGATAAAGGCACATTTATTTTAAAACCAGAATTAAATAGATATTTAAATGGGAGTAATGTTTTATTTTCACTAAAAGATTATCTTGACAAATTCAAATAAAAATGAAACTTATATTATCAGGCGGAGGAAGTGGAGAAAAGACTAAAGAGCTAGATGAGTTATTTGCAAAGTTGATAAACAAGAATAAGCCTTTACTTTATATTCCCATAGCAATTGATAAGTTAAAACACCCCTATCCGGAATGTTTAAAGTGGTTAAAGAGCACATTTGATAAATTAGGGGTTACTTTATATGAAATGTGGACTGAGAAAGAGCTTCAAAATGTGAAAATGGAACCTGAAGGGTTTGGAGGAATTTATATTGGTGGAGGAAATACTTTTTATTTATTAAAAATATTACAGGAAAGTAATTTTTGGGATTTTTTAAGGAAATGTTTAGATAATAATATACCAATATATGGAGGAAGTGCCGGAGCAATTATTTTCGGCCATTCTATACTTTCCTGTAACGATGAAAAAAATGTAAACCTAAAAGATTTTACTGGTATGGATATCTTGAATGGTATAAGTATTTTCTGTCATTATAAGCCTGAAAAAGACGAAGTTGTAAAACAAAAAATTATCATTAATAAATTAAATAAGATAATTGCTCTCCCAGAAACATCTGGGATTTATAAAGACAATAAAAAATCTCAAATTATAGGAAAAGATTCTGCATGGTTGTTCTCCAAAAACAAAAAAGTCGAGATAGGAGTTGGAGATACTATTTAATTTAGGCTACTCAGCCTAATTAAAGCAATCCATTTATTTTTAACATCTTTTAATTGTTCGACTAATTCTGGACAAACTAACTCATACGGACAGCATTTTATCTGTTGATGTTTAGTTATGAAATTGTAATAAATTTCCCATCCTTTCATAATAGCATTAGCTGAATTTATAGAGCCGTGAAAACCACGAAAAGTTTTTGTTCTTGCCTTTACTGAATTATGCAATCTTTCTATTGGGTAATTAAAAACTTCATCTTTTTCTGAAACAATAACTCTATTATGAAATACATTGTATTTACCTAATTTGTTATTGTAACCAAAAACAGATTTTATCGTTTTGATATAAGCATTCCAACCATCAGTTGTAGCTATCTTAATCTGTTCATCTGTTCTCTTTTTTATTCTTGAGATAACAACTTTAATATCTCGCCTGTTTCTTGTTTTTGCATATTCAGAAGAAAGCAAAAATTTTGTTTCTGGGCAAATACTATCAATAAAAAAATTTTTGTCTATGCCTTTCTGCCCTTTCTTACACCCTTTCCTTCTGTGAAATTCTACCTCATCTATTTGAACTTCAGGACCAACATTTAGCTTTAATCTGTTTGTAAATTTGCTTATTATTTTCGCATATTTTACAACCCAATTATAAACCGACATATGAGAAGCGTTGTGAAGATGAAATATTTCTAAATGTTCTTGCACTTTTCTTGTGCTTACCCCTCTATAAAATAAGTCTATTGATTGGGTTATTTTTTTTGGGTTATTCCTCATTCTATAAAATCCATCATCAATAGTAAAATAAGAATTACAAGATTTGCATTTATATCGTTGTATTAATCCTCTGTTTTGTGTTTTCCTCTTACACCATTTGATTATATCGTCAGAGTTACAATTAGAACACAATATTTTATTATGCTTTTTCTGTTGTTTATTTTCTTTCTCCATATTACTTAATTAATCTTACTTAATTAAGAATACCCTACTATATAAACCTTCCGTTTATGAGTAAGATTTATAAAGTAGTATTGCTTATGCAAATACATGGCAGAAATAAAAATAAAAGAATTTAATAAAACAGCATATAAATGTAATAAGTGCGGTCATGTGTGGTTTTCTCGTGGAGATGAACGCCCATTAACTTGTCCAAAATGCAAAACTGCAAGATGGGATAAAGAACCTAAAAAGAAGAAAGATTAAACTTCTATTTTGATTGGTTAAAAACTCATAATTCCAAAAAGAAAAATTTAAGGCAAATTACCAACCTTTAACTTTACAATGTATGGAGACTATAGCTTTGTGTATAAAATCTGAATAAAAGCTTACTTTATACACAAGACGGAGACTATTTCTTCATTCTTCTGTCATATCTTCTCCATGCAGCAACTGCAGCTTTTGACCTTGTCTCCAGTCTTCTTAAAACTCTAGTTCTTAATTCAGAAGCGCTTATTGTTTTTCTCCTCTTTAGGCTTTCTACAATCCCGCTTGCTACTTCTTTACAAATCTCTTTCTTTTTTACTGCAGAAACTTTGGCTTCTCTGGCTGCTTTATCAATTGCTCTTTCAATCTTTGTTTTACTAAACTTCTGTCTTCTACCATCTTTTTTTATAATAGTATCAACCATAAAATCACCTCTAAAAAATATATGTGCAAGTAATATATAAATCTAATCTCCTAAGAGGGTACTATTAATTAATTCTTCCTCCCATTAAGAAGTATGGTTTATAACCTAACATAATTAACCACTAAAGAATAGTCAATATAGAAACATTTATAAATCTTTAAATCTCCAAAAATACATGGCAAGTCAAGTTATTTTGTACAAGAAAATAAATGTATTAGATAACTTGGATCTTCAAGCTTATAATGATTCTATACAGCAATTTGGTCCTAGGGCAAGAGAAGTTCTTGGTAAACTTGAAGGCTCAAGAGAACAGCCAACAGGTTCAAATCCCTTTATGCTTGTTCACTTATTAAATCAAGGTTTAGTTCCTGGAGAAAGACTGGCAGAGAGGCCAGACTTGGAAAAGGCAGTAGCATATGATCCTCAATTTG
>Ga0209542_10006284_pt1 | contig 23169 bp, 37 predicted proteins | sample RifCSPhighO2_01_FD_184028 | JGI IMG/M metagenome (GOLD analysis project Ga0209542, IMG submission 184028) | Soil microbial communities from Rifle, Colorado - Rifle CSP2_plank highO2_0.1 (SPAdes) (version 2) | ecosystem: Environmental > Terrestrial > Deep subsurface > Rock core/Sediment ... | reverse complement strand
TACTGATTTCAATGGGGCTAGCTGTCTAGCTCTATTGGATTAATTTTATTAGAAATAAATATTTATCGACGGGGTAACGCAATTCATCCGCCCCTTAAAAGGTTCGGATTTCTTGCGTAGACTTTAAATTTCTAAAGATTGGTCCGATGGAAGCTTATTTTGAAACGATATCCGGAAAAGCTCGCGATGTAAGAAAAGGAATTATCGGGAGAGTAGCGAGAGAATGGGACTGTAATGCGTATGAAGAAGACCCTTCTCCTAATAGCCTTGAAGGAGGAGCTATACGCGCATATAGATTTAGAGTGTATCAATTAGGAGGGAAAATCACTTAAAACTCTTTCCACATCCACATGATCTATGTGCATTAGGATTACTGAATTTGAATCCTGATTCATTCAGCGTATCAATAAAATCAATGGTTGAACCATTAAGATAATCAAGGCTATTTCTATCGACGGCAATATTCAAATCTTTTTGTTTGAAATGCAAATCAGATTTAATCGGTTTATCGATTAATTCCATGTCATAAGTATGTCCAGAGCAACCTCCAGCTAAAACTGAAATTCTCAAAACTGCTTTTGCTTTTTTCTGTTGTTTCATTATTTCAGATACCTTCTTTAAAGCTGAATCGGTTAATGTAAGACTAAATGCTTTAAATGTGGTGGTCAGATCTAATTTTTCTCGAACTATTGTATTAAGATCATTAATTAAAACGGTAAGTTCTTCTTCAGAATAACCATGACCTAACACTCCTTGTTCTAATGTTTCGAATGTTGAAGCGCCGCAACCAACACAATGTATTCCGAATTCCATCATTTTTTGACTTAATCGTGATGCTTTCTCTGGATGCTGGGCTAGAATTTCCGCGATAACGGTATCTTTTGAAATTTGATTTGATAGTTTGCTTTCCATAATTATAAAATAAGATTTTCGTTTATATACTTTATTGTGTTGCTTCTTCGAAAAGCTCTTCGACTTTAGCCCAATTAATTATATTCCAAAATGCGGAAATATAATCAGGCCTTTTATTTTGATATTTTAAATAATAAGCATGCTCCCATACATCTAATCCCAAAAGTGGAATTTGTTGACTCATCAAAGGCGAGTTTTGATTTGGTGTTGTGATAATTTCTAATTCTCCGTCTTTTGTTATTATGAGCCAGGCCCAGCCACTACCAAAAACTCCTATTGCTGCTGTTGAAAATAATTCCTTGAATTTGTCGAAAGATCCAAATTTTTCTTCGATGGCTTGAAGTAAGGCGCCAGACGGTTCTCCTCCGCCTTCGGGAGATAATATTTGCCAAAATAATGTATGATTCGCGTGACCGCCACCATGATTAATTACTGCCTGTTTTTTATCAGCAGAAACATCTTGAATATTTTTTAGTAATTCTTGAACTTCCATTTCCTCAAATTCTGTTCCTTTGATCGCAGCATTCAATTTGTCTACATAAGTTTGATGATGCTTCCCATGATGTATTTCCATGGTTTTTGAATCTATATGAGGCTCTAATGCATCAAAATCATAAGGTAAAGGAGGTAAAGTAAACATTATCAGAATAATAAAAAATATTATATAAATATTTGTATAACGCGCCTGGAAGGATTTGAACCTTCGACCTTTGGGTTAGGACCCCACTGCTCTATCCATGCTGAGCTACAGGCGCAGATAGCTTTTAAAAAGCTATTCAGTATAAAAGATTAATGAGCGCAATTGTAAAAATACTCGGTTTATTAGATATACTTATTGGCATAATTTTTTGGATAGCCATGGTTTTTAATATCACTGCACTTAATGGAATATTTTTAATGCTTGGTTTATATTTACTCGTAAAAGGAGTACTGTTTGGATTTACGCTAAATATTGCGAGTATTCTGGATATTATTTGTTCATTTATAATCATCTATGCAACCTCTGCAGATATCCATATTTTAATTGTTATTGCAGTTTCACTTTTTTTAATACAGAAAGGAATTTTTAGTCTATTTGGATAAATGCAGAGAAGAGGTCCTAAAAATTTTTCAAAATTTATGCGGAGAAAAGGATTCGAACCTTTGTAGGCACTAAGCCAGCACGGCCTTAACGTGCTCCGTTTGACCACTCCGGCATCTCCGCATTGTCAATCAAGAGAATCAAAATATTTTAATTGTGAGTCTCTGTATAAAAAACTAATAGAAATATGGTTTATAATTGTTCGGATTATTTAACCAGTTTATCTAACTCTTCTAAATTTTCTTCAAGAACTTCAATTGATTTAATAAAAATATCTTTTGCATCTAATTGACCCCAGGATTCAACATTAAACTGCAATTCGTCAGCATCTTTTATTGATTTTATTTTCTTTTTTTTATCTTCGGAAAGTTTTTTAATATCTTCTTCTTCTACGTGCAATTTTCCTTCGCCATCAATTCGGATATAATCTAACAATTCTTCATCGATATTATGTTTAAAGTACGCTAATCCTGGAGAATATTTTATATGATCTACGCCTTTTCCGATTCTAGCTTCAGCAACGATTTCTAATTCTTGCTCTTTCTCCAGCATAACTATCGGAATTTTAAGGTCAGTCCCTATTTCAGGAGTGATGTCCGTTGCATAAACTGTTTTCGGTCCTGTCTCTACTAATTTAAATTTCATCTCTTTTGTGGAACTTGATTTAATTGGAATGAGTCCCATTCGATGAGCTACTATTTCATCGTATAAAGCTGAATCATTTTTTATGATTTCGACTTCATCGATGGCCATTACTGGAATTTCAAGAACACTTCTTCGGATAGCATTTGCCAAACTTACATCCATGTCAGTTATAAAACTAAGTTTGTGATTTTTTTTATCGTAGTTTTTTATTTTTATCATGGTATTAATTATTATTTTAGTTTTTAAATGTAAGTTTATACCTTTCTTGACCTCATTGCTGCTAAATCCTCTCTTAGGTTTTCTTCTGTTCGCTTTAAATCTGCGTTCGATTTTTGATCATATTCTTTCATAATTATTTGGTAATTGTCACATAATAGTTGATAGGACTTTGAAGCTGCTCTAACGGTTTCCTCCGATATAATTCTCTGACATTTTCGTTAAATGTTGGGAGGTCAGTAATGCCTACATTAAGTTTATCTTCTAAATTTTTTACAAACAATGATTTAAATTCTTCGTATTCCATTTATACTCTTCTTCCTCGTCTACCATGAGGTTTCTTCGGTCCGCCTCTTGGCATTCTTGTCGTGTCCAGTATACTAATTATTTTAAAACCTGCTCGTGTTAAAGATTTTATGGCAGTATGAGTTCCAGGGCCAGGATTTGTCTGACCGGTTTCAGCCCTAATCTTAACGTAAAAACCAGTGATACCATTATCTTTTGCTTCCTCGGCAATTTTCTGCGCGATAAACATAGCGATAGTGGGATTTGCTTTCAAACGATCTTGTTTTGTTGATTGGCCGCCGGTGAATTTTGCGATTGTCTTTCCAGACATGTCAGTAAGATTCATAATGGTATTATTAAAAGTAGTATAAATATTTAGAATTCCAATTTTTTCTTCTTTCTTTTTTTGTTTCTCTTCGCTGTCTCCTTCAGGAGTTTTATCCATTACTTTTTCTTCGACAATTACTTCATTGGTCATTTTCTTCTAAAATTTCTTCTTTAATTTCCTCCATTTTTGATTTTTGAGATTCAGGAGTTTTAAGAACTATATTCAGTTTTAACAAAGACTCTTCAGAAACCTCTACTTGATATGAAGGAATATTGACTGTTTGATCGCCAATCAAAATGTGTTTATGAACAATAAACTGTCTAGCTTGATTAGGAGTATGTGCAAAACCTTTTGCAAAGACTATAGTTTGTAGTCTTCTTTTGAGCCAATCTTCTTTATTTAAAGCTAAGACGTCTGCGATGTTTTCAACTTTAAACCCTTTTTGATGTAAATTTTCCACAAATGCTTTTTTCTTTTCTTCAGCTGCTACAATAAGTTTTTTTGCCTTACTTCGGATTCTTGAAATTGCAGATTCTGCTTTCCAAATTTCTCTTTTGTTTTTTAAGCCATATTTTCTTACTAAAATCTCTTCTTCATCCATCCTTACCTTGTCGAAAGGTTTTCTTGGTTTTGAATATTTTTTCTTTTGGCGCTTCATGGTTTTTTAGCTCCTTTTGCTGCGACTTCAGGAGATTTTTTCATTCCCGCTGCTTTCTTTCCGCGTGTTCTAAAGTGACTTCGTGTTCTCTGGCCTCGAGTAGGCTGACCAGTTGCATGTCTTAATCCTCGATAGGACCTAATCTTCTTTAATCGTCGGATATCAAATTCTTTAGTCATATCTAATTTGGTTGTAATCAGATGAAAATCGCTTCCTGTTTCAATATCCTTTCTTCGATTCATTAAAAATAACGGTAATTGAGGATTTTCTAAGAATTGAAAAATTCTTTTAATTTCAACTTCGCTTAAGTCCCCAATTTTTTTCATAGGATCTAATTGCAATAACTTACACATAGCATTTGAAATACTCCAAGAAACTCCTTTTATATATGTTAAACCTGCAAGCGTCCTTTTATTCCCGGGAATATCCGTTTGCATAATTCTAACTATGGTGAATTCTTGCGCTGGCTTTTGTTGAAATTTTTCTTTGGACATATATTTTTCTACACAAATAGTGTTTTAAATTTATCTGTTTTAGGGCCGCATTAAAAAAAGGTTATATTTTTCCTTTTGGGTTATTTCCTCGACCATTCGTTTTTCAATTGCCTTTTTAGGATCTGGTAAATTTAATACCCGTTTCTTCAAATCATCAAGCGATTCAAATGGTTTAACCGAGCGCTCTTTCATAATTGCTTCAGTGTGTTTTTTTCCGAATCCTGGCAGCAATTCTAATTGATGCATTCTCGTATTTATCGGTTCAGCATTATTGAAAAAACTTACGAATTTTTGTTCGTTTTCAAGAATATGTTTCTCGACAAACGTGTGTAACTGTGCTCGCGCAGTTTCAGTCAACTTATTTTCTGGAAGTCTTCCTTGTATGAAATAAATCTTATCGCGCTTACCTTCGCCGATATACACTACCTCATTAATATCTAATTTTACTCCTCGGCGCGGCGTTAATTGTAACAATGTAAAAAACTTAGTTCCTATAGCTTGAGCTAAGGGCATCATTTTCTTCTCTAACGGATACCCGTAAGGTAAGTAGTCTAAGATTATCGCGTTTTCTTCTTTTTCCATGGTGAATATTATTTTGAGTTTTTAATAATGTCCAATACTTTTTTTGCTTCATCTTCGGTTAAACTTACGTCGACAAATATTTTATTAAGATCTGACATGTCTTCTGGAAGTAAGTCAATTATTTTTATAATATTTTCGGGGCTCATTTTTATTAAATCTAATTTCTCTAATTCTTCTTTCATCTTTGCAGCTTGAGCAGGTTTTATTGATAAAAATTTCTTCAAGAAAGTTTCTGTTTGTTCTTTCTTTTCACTTTCAGGAAGATCTTTCAAAATTCCTTCAACCTCGCTCATAGTTAAGGTAGTTCTTTCAAGTATCATTGTGTTTGTAACCTCTTAAGATGTATCGGATGAATAATATAGGTTTTCTCTCTATTAACATCTTTTATTTTTATTATATATGAGGTTCCTCGTTTTCCTTTAATTATACCGCTTCGTCCTTGTAGTGTCTTAGGAAATTTTGGATTAAAACTTAATTCGCAGACTACCGATACTCTATCTCCATCTTTAAATTCTTGGAAATATTTGCTGAGTCGAACCTTTCCGCGTTCTTTTATTGGTTTTTGTTTTAACATTTTTATCTTTACAACTATCTTTAATTCTTCTTTAAAAATGATAGAATGGGATGTTTTTAAAGCTTTTTGTTGGTAAAATTAGAATTAAACATTAAAAACTGTTTTTATAAAACGTGACCTTGTTGTAAGTCGCCTCTTCGTTCAGCTTCCTGCATATTTTGAACAATAGTATAGAATAACTTATCACCAAAAGTCTTTTTGCCACAGGAGTCACAAAAATCGATAACGGATTTGTTAGGAATTTCTGCTTTGCAATAAATACATTTTTTCATCTCTTTTACCCTTTATATCCTAGTTTGATTAGAGAAGTTTATAAATTTTTGTATAATATTTTATGAGTAATTGGCTCTCCTTTTCGCTTTTCGCCAACTGCGATACAAAATAAATAACAATACCAAGAAGACTATCAAGAGCGTTATTTCAAAGGTATAGCTTTTCTCAATTAAACCGAGTTCAATAGCTTTCTCTTGTGTGTATACATTCAACGGAACAGAAAGTGATTCTGTGTATTTGTTATTTAATGAATCTTGATATTTCAGGGTTACGGGAAAATTCATTTTTTCACGTGCATCATTTTCAAAAAAGACTTTAAAACTCACGCTATCAAAGTCATCGCTTTCCAAATCTCCGATATAGATTTTTTTTGGAGATACTATGTTCATATTTTCTGCATCGCCTGCTTCTATTTCCAAAAATTTTATATCAGACAATCCTTTATTGATAACCCTGATTATGACTTCATTATTTTGAGATTTTATTAATAAACTTTCATCTGCAATTACTCCGATAACCGGCTGTGAAACAACACGCAAACTGATTAAAGAAGTCTTGGTTATCAGCTGATTGTTTTCGTCGATGTACGTTATTTTAACCGGAATTTTATATACTTCAGATTTTGCATTTTCTAAAACAGATACTTTGAATCGGGCAACTTTGCTTTTTTCAGCTCTGATTTCATCGATTCCAAATTCAGAACTTGAATCAAAAGGAGCAAAGGGCAAATTAGTAAGATCTAAGTTTACACTCACATCTCGTATATCCTCCTCGGCATTATTTTCTAAATTTATTTCAATATTTACTACATCTCCCGGAGAAACTTTTGAAGCGTCAAACGTTACAGATTTTATCGTGAGCGCAGAAGCAAAATTGATTGTACTTATTACTAAGACTAACAAAATTATTCCTGTTAAAATTATTTTGGTTATTTTATTCATCGTAATTCTTCCTCAAATTTATTTAGTTCTCTTTCTAAATCAGAAATATAATCATTTATTCCCTCAGGAATATCTGTTAATAAACTCTTTACTGAGTCCTTTTTAGAATATCTTTTAATTTCTTCATTATATTTCCATGTCATGTTTTTTGAAAAAATATCTGGATAAGGACTATCTTCTTCTATAACTTCGATTTCAAGGCATTTTAATAACTCATTATGAGGTTCATATTCTCTTAATTTTTCATGAAGCTTCCTAATTTTGTTAATTGTTAGGAAAGACTCTCTTCCAATATTTTTAAAGTACAAATATCCGCCTAGCATGTAATTTTTTAAACCTGTGATTTATATTGATTATGGTTAACAAAAATACTATTTAAACCTTGCTATTTGTTACCTTTTAATAGAAGTGACATTATTCATACCTCAACGCATCCGCTGGTCTTAATCGTGCTGCTTGCATAGCAGGAAGGACTCCGGAAAGAGTTCCTATGATGAAAGAGAAAGCTAAGGCTCCAATAATTATGAGAGGATTGAGGGAAGCGTGCAATAAAGGGCTTCCTATATAAATTCCGGCTACATACTCGGCTGCTTTTGCTAAAGAAATCCCGAGAATAACTCCGATAATCCCTCCCATTAAACCTAATAATCCAGATTCAATAAGGAACAGCGTTAATATGTGAGAATTCTTAGCTCCAATAGCTTTCATCGTTCCAATTTCTTTCGTTCTTTCAAGAACTGAGGTATACATGGTATTCATTATTCCTATGCCTCCCACTAATAAAGAAATTGCAGCAATTCCCACCAGTACTCCTTGAACAACCATAAAGATATTCTGAAACGTTTCTAATAATTGCTCAGAAGTTGTAACATCAAACGTCTCTTGATCTTCTTTTTCATTTCTTGAAGCTCTTAATCTTCTCTCAATATCTTTTGCAACTGTTTCCGGATCAAATCCTTTTTCAGTTTTTACTATAATTTGCGATTCTTCATCTTCAATGTTTAAGATTTCTTTTAACGTTTCTTTCGGAATCGAAATAGCATTATCGTCAAAAGGATTCCCAATTTTACCTCTGATGCCGATGACTTTAAAATCCACATCTTCTACTGTTATTGTATCTCGCAATTGAGCCGGTTTATCCCAAATATCGCCATGAGCATGGTTATATCCCACTACAACTTTGTATTTATCATTATCAGTTAACTCTTTTCCTTCTATTACTTCGAAGTTTCCTAAATTTTCAAATAATTCGAAATAACCTTCATCCATTCCTAGGGTAAACACCACATTGATTTCATCTTTTAAGGTAACAACCCCTGATTTCATTATAATTCCTTCTGCTTTGCTGACTCCTTTTACATCTCTGACTACTTCCAAATCCTTGGATGTTAAGATTAAATTTTTACTTGTTGCACTTCCTGGAGGTCCGATATTTTTTGGCTCGATAATTATCTTGTCTCCTCCTAATATTTCGAATTGCTCATTGATATAATCTTGAAGTCCTTGCCCTAAAGAAATTAAACCAACGACGGCAGCAATACCGATAAAAATTCCAATCATGGTGAGCCAACTTCTCACTTTTCTTCTCTTCAAATTATTCAATCCTAAAAAGAAAAAATCTTTTAACATGTTACTTCACAATCCTTCCGTCCTTTAATTGATATTTTTTTTTTGCATGTTTTGCAACTTCGAGGTCGTGCGTTACTAAAATTATTGTTTTCCCTCTTTTAGACAGTTCCTCAAACATCTCCGCAATTTCTTGTTTTCTTTTACTGTCTAAATTGCCTGTTGGCTCGTCGGCAAGAATTACTTCAGGATCGTTTGCTAATGCTCGTGCAATAGATACTCTTTGTCTTTCTCCACCGGAGAGTTCGTTGGGAAGATGGTTAAGCCTATGCTCTAATCCCATATTTTTTAAGAGAATCTCTGCTCTTTCCTTTCTTTCTTCAGAATCCACCCCATTAAAAATCATTGGCAACATTACATTTTCTACTGCAGTAAGAGTAGGAATTAAATTAAAAGTTTGAAATACAAATCCTATCTTTTTCCGTCGTAATAAAGCTAATTCAGATTCATTTAACAATTTAATGTTAATATTGTCTAAAAAAACATCGCCTTCTGTAGGAAGATCTAATGCTCCGACCAGGTTCATCATAGTAGACTTTCCAGATCCTGATGGGCCTACAATAGCAACAAAATCTCCTTTATGAATTATTAAATTTATGTTATCCACAGCTTTTATTGCTTCTCCACCTAGATAATAATATTTACATACCTTTCTCAATTTTATTATTTCATTATTTTTTACCATAGTAGACAAGAAAATCAACTCTATATAAAACATACGTAACCCTATAAATAGAATATGTCTAGGTTTAACATGATCTCTAAAAAAAATTTAAGTAAAAAAGATATTGTCCTTACTATTGAAAATTTATTTTCTCAAGAAAGAATTATATCTGCAGATATAAAAAAAATAAAACGATTAGCTATGTCAAAGAATATCAAGCTTGGTTCTTTAAGAAAAAAGTTTTGTGAAAAATGTTATAGTTTGTTTAATTCGGAAAATTCTAAAACTCGTATCCGAGGAAATTTTAAAATAGTTAGATGCGAAAACTGCAACTATATTTCCCGATGGCAAATGCAAAGATTTAAAAAATAAAAAAAGTTGATTTTAATAACAATTCTATGAAAAAGAAAATTAAAGAATTAGAAGAAGCTTTGGTAATGGTAGGCTTAAGAATCGCTAAACGTGGCGATGGCGCTTTATTTGTCGTTGGAGACGTGGATTACAAGCCCCTTGTAGATCAAACTGTCCCTCCATTTCAAGCGGCTGAGAATCCTAAATTGTTAGAATCTTTAGCTCTTATAGATGGAGCAGTTATAATTAACCATGGGGGTTATGTGGTAGCATATGGAGTTATGATAAAATCCAGCCATACATTAAAAAATTTTGGTACTCGACATAGTGCAGCTATAAGTGCATCAAAAAAGAAAGGGAATTTGGTAGTTATCATTTCTGAAGAAGATAAAAAAATAAGAATCATGCGAGAAGGCAAAATTATCATGCAAATCGACGCTTTACAAAAAAATGTTGAAGAGTCTGTTTCCGGCATTGTTCGCATATTGGAGTCAGTAGGTGCGGGAATGTTAGGCACAATAGGTACAGGATTATTAGTACCAACTTTAGGAATCACGTTTTTACCCGGAGTAATAGTTTTTGGATCAGCTTATTATTTGGCACGAATTTTAAAAGACAAACTTAATTAAATTCTTCTCCGTCGAACTATTCTCCTTGTTCTAAATGGACGATCTTCAATAATCTCTTCCTCTCTGACTGTTTTCCTATTGGAAATTGAAATGTAACCAAAAAGTAGAACTAAAATAAATACTATAAGTTCTATATAAAACGCATAAGCATCTAAAACTGCGCCGATTCCTGAGCCAATATATGTGTCTAATAAAACTATGAAACGAATTAAGAATTCTACTAAAAAGGCACTACCCAACCCCTCAAAAATGGGACTCAACAATAATAAAGGCGTTCCGTAAATCCATACTAGTGACGCCAAAAAGAAGAAAAGCGAAATAAAAATTATAAGAAAAATAAAGAACGTATAAGAGAAAACATAAGAAAATATTATAAAAATTATTATAAAAATCCTATTAACAAAGAGAAACAGAGATTACGGATGAAAGAAAGAAATAGTAAACCTGAAATTATTGCTATGAAGAAAGCTCGTAAACAGAGTCTTGAATTTAAAGAACGTATGCGAATACGAAACCAACGTCCAGAAGTAAAAGCTAAAAAGAAAGAGTATAGAAAAAGACCAGAGGTTGTCGCACGTTTGAAAGAATATATGAAAGAATATAGAAATGACGGGAAGTCCAAAGCTAAAAGAGCAGCTAAGCGCCAGACACCTGAATACAAAGCTGGACAGAAAATTCGTAGGGAAAAATATTTAGCTAAGAAAGCATCTAAAGAAGTCCACTAATTTCTTCGTATATCAGACGCTTTTCAAACCACCAATAAAATATAGTGGACACTTCTGGGCGCTAAATTTATAATAAGGTATTCTTTTTGAAGGCCTTATTAAGAAAACTAATAGTCTCCACTTCTTATTGCCTTTAAATGCTCGTCCGCAATTATCTCTAAATCTCCTGCATAGGAAAAATGATTTGGAAACTTTCTTGCATCGGCCCTATTCGGAAATTTATCGCTATATCTGCTAATCGCCCCTTCTTCTAATAGTCCGTCAATTACTGCATTTAGATAGAGCTCATATTCTTGGCCAAGTTTTTTTCTCATTGGTTCAAGAGGTTGTGAAGAACCAACCATCTCCAGAGAAGGAAATAATTCAATTAGAGTATGGTTTCGATTTCTTAATCTTTGTTCAAAATAATTTATACAAGCAGAGCGCATTTCTTGTACGTTTTTTTTATCTAATTCCAAAGTTTGTGGCATTCTTGATTTAGCAATATTTTCTATTTAAAGATTTATATTCTAAATCACCATTCTAATAAGGTCTTCACATTGAAGCTCCTATTTATAATATTAAATATAATTCCCAAATAAAAAGAACAAAACGAGAAGAACTACGAATAAAACAACAATTTTTGGGAAGAATGGCGTTGCTTTTTATTGCGGTGATTATTTCATTGGTTGCCTCTTATTACTCGAGCGATTACATTCCTTTTATGATAGTTTTATTTGTAATTGCTATATTGTTTGGTCCTCTTTTTGGAAAATTAATTATTAAAAATAATTAGAACTTTTTGAATTTGTTTATTAATTCTAATGTATCGACTTGACCTAGGAACATTGCTCGGCAGCAGTATCTTTCCATACCTAATTCATCGAGAACTTTTTTACTGTCTTCGCCACTTTCAGTTCTTTTTTTGAATTCTTCCCATAGGTGACCTATTGGTTTTCCGCAGCTAAAACATCGAGGTAATATTAACATATTATTATTAAGCGAAGACAACTTATAAGTTTCACTTCCTTTCGGAAACTAATGCTTACAACATAGCCAGCTTAACTTCTGAGTTCGGAAAGGGATCAGGTGTTTCCTGACTATTATGGTCGTCTTCACCATTATAGTCACATAGGGGTTTATAAAGTTTTTTATAGGTGTAATAATTGGAAAACATATGCAGAGGTAGCGAAGTGGTCAAACGCGCAAGACTCAAGATCTTGTGGCTTAGTGCCTTCGGAGGTTCGAATCCTCCTCTCTGCATTGATTAATATGAAAAATAAGGCTATTATCGGAATAGGGCTTGCATTGCTATTAGCGGCAGTATTTGTATATTTTGAAAAAAGGAGAAATTATGATCCTGCAAAAGCTGAATATTTGGGGATTAATGAAACAGTTGAATATTTAATTGGTTGCCAAGATGAAACTGACCAAGTTACACAGTTTTTTTGCCCTAAAGTTTCAGAAAAGGATCTCGTAAAGCTTCATCATCTTAGAGGTATCAGCGCAAATAATCTTTGTAGATATTGGAATGCTTGTGACATCTTCCTCGCCCTGGAGGGCTGCTCACTTCGTTCGCAACTTTTTGCCTGCGGGCAAAAAGCGAGGCGTCCTTAGTAATTTGAAATTATTCTGTGATGCAGTTCTTGATTCTCTATGTACAGACAGGTCAGAGCAAAATTACTATTTCCTACACCATCGCAAAAATATCCTTCTGTCCAGAAATGTCCGTCAGGATATCGCTTTCTTAATGCGGGGCATAATCGAAAAAGGATATAAGATGACAGTCCTTTTATAATTTGCAGCGCTTTCGCGTCGCTCATCGTTCTCGGAACATCTGCAGTCATATGCACATGCTCGTCCATTACTTTTATGATCTCAATTTCTATGTTGTGCCGCTTGCATGCTTCCTCAATCGCAGCTCTGCACATGACTTTCAATTTTTCTTTTTGCATCATATGATACCGATATTTTGGTGCCAGCTGAATGTGTTTTTTATTTGCTCCAACAGAGCTTCCGCTGTGTTTGTATTCCATGTTTTCTCCGAAAAATTTATTTAGAATGAGCCAGTTCTCTCTATATTTACTGTATTCAAAGGGGCTGCTGTCTAGCTCCCTTTGAATAATATTGTTAGAAATAAATAATTATCGACGAATAAACGCAATTCATCCAACCACTAAAGTGGTTGGGGTTCTTGCGGGAGTTCTAAAAAATGTGATCCTGAAGACTATCTTAGTAAAAAATCCTTAGAACTTTATCGGTTCTACTATTCTCCTCCTCTAGGAAAAAGTCTCTGATGAATATTTTATTGTAGTAAAAGATGCTTCCAATTATTTTTTTATTCGCGAGAGATATTCAAAAGAGAAAATATTAGTGCGAAGGGAGCTTTTCTTATTAGAAAAAGTTGATGAAGCAATTTTATCCTTGTGAAAAGGTTTATAAATGGTTGATTGTTTGACCAATTACCTGCGAGTTAAACCTCTGGTTATCGCGTTAGCAGGAGTGCATACTTCTGTAAATATTATGATAAGCAAAACACATATAGCAAAACGAATTCAAAAAAAATCTAATCCAGAAATAGTTGAAACAATATTATTAGCCAAGAAAAAAAATTTGTTGGAATTAGCACAAAAATTATCCGCTCCAAAATCACATTATACGTCTATAAATTTAGATGTTTTAAACAAAATGAAAGAAGATAATATTTTGGTAGTGGGCAAGGTTCTAGGCGAAGGGTCTATCGATCGAAAAATTAAGATTAGTGCATTGGGTTTTTCCGAACAGGCATCTGAGAAATTAAAAAGTGCGAAATGTGAAATAAAATCAATTAAAGATACTCTTACCCAATTGAAAAGTTTGGAGGGAATAAAAATAATATGAAAAACGAAATTTATGTTGATGCTGAAGGCGCAATTTTTGGACGCTTATGTAGTTTTGTCGCAAAAAAAGCCTTAGAAGGAAATGAACTCCATGTTGTTAATTCTGAGAAAACAATAATTACGGGAAATCGAAAATTTATTTTACATGATTATTCTGAATTGAAGAAAAAAGGAGGTCATTCTTTGAAGGGTCCTCGTATTTCTGCAGTGTCTTATAAAATGTTAAAGCGTGCAATTCGAGGTATGATTCCCAACCATAGATATGGAACAGGCAAAGAAACGCTTACACGTGTGAAGTGTTACAACGGAGTTCCTGAAGAATTTAAAGATAAAAAATTTATTAAGATTGAAAGTCCAAGAAAAATTAAATTTATGACATTAAAGGATTTATCTCAAAGCATATGAGCAAAGATACATTAATTATCGCTGGAAAAAGAAAAACATCTGTAGCTAAGGCTACAATTATGAATGGAAAAGGTAGAGTGTTAATTAATAATGTGCCTTATCAAAATTTTGATTTTTTTAAACGATTGCAATTAGATGAACCTATTGAATTAACGAAAAAAACTTTAGGGAATTTTGATTTTGATATTTTGGTTAATGTTCATGGCGGCGGGAGTGAGAGCAGAATTGAAGCATCACGATTAGCAATAGCACGTGCATTAGTTAATTTTACCAAATCTGCTGAACTGAAAAAAGTATTTATTAGATACGATAAAAATTTATTGATTGCGGATACGCGCAGAAAAGAAGCCTATAAACCCGGCGATAGTAAAGCTAGACGAAAGAGACAAAAGAGTTTCAGATAATCATAATCAAAGATGGTGAGTGTGTTCATTGAATATCTGCAGTCATTGGGAAATACCATTCCTGAAGATCAAAGATTGTGGGTAAGTTTAGCAATCTATACTGTCTTAATAATTTTTTATTCAGTTTTTATTTGGTATTTCTACAAATTTTTGTCAAAGCGCGACATTTTAGAACTAAATTTAAAAAAATACAATAATGCGAGTCATCCATTTTTGGAAAAATTACTGGCAACTTCTTTATTCACGCTTGAATATTTAATCATTCTGCCTTTTTTGGTTTTTTTCTGGTTTGGAGTGTTTTCTATTTTTTTGTTATTACTTTCTGAGTCTCAGGATGTGCCTCACCTACTTTTAATATCCACTGCAATTATCTCCTCTATTCGAGTTGTTGCGTATATTAACAATAGTTTGGCGGAGGATCTTGCAAAGATTTTGCCTTTCACACTTTTAGTAACATTTACCTTAAATTTTAATTTAATTAGCCTTGGAGAAGTGTTTATGAGACTTTATGGAATCCCGCAATTATTAAAAATTATTTTTATGTATCTGGGTTATATCCTCATGACAGAATTTATTTTGCGACTGTTTTATTCACTCTATATTTTTTTACATTCTAATGATGATTCTGAATAATTATCCTAGCAATTTAGCGCGAGATGGATAGATTATTTAAACAGAAATTATATCTCTACATCTAAAACTCTGCTGTCAGGCGATAATAAATAAACGCGATCATTTTTTGATCGCAATCCTCGATAGATTCTTTGTAATAATTCTCTTTTAGCTTTGTCCATATAAAAATCCATGAAATATTCTGGAGCGGTTCTTTTCAAAATCTTCCAAAATAATGAAGAAATATTAGGATAAGGGAAACGGGAAATAATAATTGAATTGCACGTATCTCCAGGAAAATCAATACCCCGATTACATTTGGTAGTAAATAATATTGAGGTTTTTTTATTCTTAAATTCAAGAATCCTTTGTCCTAAAGGGTCATTTTTTTGATCTTGGATTAATTCATTTTGTGTAGGTAGATCAACATCAAACATTTCTTTTTCATATTCTGTAGGAAGATCTGAAAAGCTAGTTACATGAACGAGAATAGGTTTTTTTGCACACTGAATTGATTTTGAAAATGCCTTCAGGTATTTTTCTCGGGTGATTTTTTCAGATTGAAAGTTGGAATATTTGCAATCCATTTCATATCCGTTTTTACATTTAATTAACGATCCTTGCTGATGTGTTTCTGCATCAATAACTTTGTAATTTTCAAGTCCGAAAATATTTTTCAACACCTCACCTGAGTGCAGAGTTCCGGACATTAAAACCACTATTTTATTTTTTTCTAGTAACTCTTGGAATCTTTTTTTCAAGTTAATGGTAACTATTTGCAAGGTAATTTCTTCATTATTTTTTTCAACTGAAAAATAAGCTTCATCTATATACTCGGCAAACATACGAGAAACACTTTCAACATGAAAAAGATAACTGGATTCATCGGTTTCAATCTCTTTGAGAAAATCAGTATTTGCGATAAAACTTTTAATTAGCTCTTCTACCAGCGTCCCTTTAATCGGGGTAATTTCAGATGAATCGGCATATTTATTTTTTAACGTATTCACAATATCAATTAGTTCCTCAATTATTTTTTGATGCCCCGACTTCTCTGGAAAAATAACATTTAGAGTAACTAATAATTTATTGAGATTTACTGCTTCTTGGTTTGCAAAACTGTCTAGAAATTCGTCGCACTCGTCAATAATTTCTAATTCAGTGTATGGCTTTCTATTCATCAAAGATTCTATTTTATATTTTAAGCTATTAAAAATTATAACATCTGCATCAGTGTACGCAGTATACTGATCGTAATAACTGCACCCCGGTTTTCGTTGATGAATAATAAACTTTTGATCATTCAATCCTTGATAGCTAATTCTTTTTGCATTTGGTAGATGCAAGTCAAATTCTTCCGGTAAAATTGGTGACCAGTACGGACAAACTGGAGCTACAGTCATTCGTTTTACCTCATTTATGGCAGAAAAATCTGAAACTTTTACTGCTGGATTTTGTCGAATATAATTCTTTATTACTGAGGCATTTTTTTCTTTAATTTCTATTTTACACGGCAGTAAATCATTATCACACGAGTCATTAATAACTTTTAATTTCGGCGAATCTGAGAAGGCTTCTGAAAGGGAAATGTTTTTTTCCTTGAATTCACGTTTAGGCAATTCTTGTTCTTTGATATAGGTACATTTAAAATTTTGGCGTCCAATTAATGAGGATATTTTAATTTTTTTTTCATTATTTTTGTCCATCACATAAATTTTTCCTGAGTAATCTTTGATGTATTGCTCTTGCAAGGATTTTATCGGTACAACAATGGATGTTTTTCCAATGCTTCTTGCTAAATTTAAGGCTATTGCTGATTTTCCTGTTCCGCACATACCTTTAATAAAAATAATTCTCTGCCCTTCGGAAATTGCATCAAGGACTTCCTTTACTACATCTTCCTGAGATTTTCCGTTTGAAAATACAAGAGGCTGGAGCAACTGCTCATCTTCATAGAGTGACCACATTTTATCTGACTTCATATTCGCCAAAAAATCTTTTTTCTTTAATCGTGTGCCTCATCTCGGGGCAATAACTTCGATACTCGCACCAGTTGCATAATATTCCAGGATTAGCTTTAAATTCAGATGAAGATTCAATTTTTTTTATTAATGCAATAATTTCTTGTTTTAATTGTTGTAGTTCGTCAATTTTTCGAGTTGATATCTTTTTTTGATTCCATTCTAGGAAATGCCAAATCAACCTAACCTCTGAAGCTGAAGGATAGGATTCGCGAATAGAAATTGAATAAAGGGCTAATTGGCGATCATTATCTAATTCTTGCTGAGATTTAAGTGCTCCAGTTTTATAATCATGAATTTCAAAAATATTCTTTTCGGTATCATGGACAAGGCGATCAATGAATCCAACAAGCTGGTATTCTCCTTGATTATCTAAATTTAACATTATCTTTTTTTCTAGTGCAATAGTGTTATCTTTAAACGGAAAGTTATTGACAAAATAATTTATCAAAAATTTTATTCCTTTATTAAAGTAATATTCTTTGTCGAATTCTTCTTTGACTATTTTTATGGATGGATTATAATCCTGGTTCCATTTTTCGACAAAATATTTTATAACGTCATCTAGTTCCTTTTTATCTGGATTTTTATAAAGCCACTCTAAAGTCTCGTGTACTTTTTTTCCTAAGAAGGCTTCGATGGATTGCTCGTAGTCGGGTTTTACTTTGTCTAAGTATTTCAACTTAAACTTTAGAGCGCATTGCTCGAAGGTAGATAATTTTGAATGTGAGTAGAGCGGCATGAGTATAGTAGATTAGAGGATCATTAAAAAGATTTACATGATTCAGTGTTAACCATCAAGAGGATTTTTTATTGATTTAATTTGTTCTTGTGAGAGATGGGTATAAATTTGAGTGGTGGCAATTGAAGCATGGCCTAATAAAAATTGTATTTTTCGTATATCTACTCCTGAGTCCATCAGATGCGTAGCGAATGAGTGTCTCAGAGTATGGGGGTGAACATCTTTGTGTAATTGCGCATCATTGGCAACTTTCTGTATTATTTTTTGAATATTTCTCGTAGTCAATGGCTTTTCTTTTGAAAAAAGATAGACCCAGTCGGGAATCTTTTCTATATACCGTGCTAATTTTTTTGAAATTTTTTTTGAAAGAATAATCATACGATCTTTTTTTCCTTTTCCTTCTCGTACCCAACCAATATTTTCCTGTAAATTTAAATCTTCGGATTTTAGTTTGACTAATTCAGAAACTCTCAGCCCTGAGGAATACATGAGTTCCATGATTAATTTGCTTTTTTTTGTTTTCGCTGAATTAAATAATAGATTTACTTCCTCTTTTGTCAAAACGCTCGGCAATTTTTTTTGATTTTTCGGTCTTTTAATACCTAGTGTAGGATCTCGTTTGAATACTGTTAAAAATGCAAATTTAATTGCTGCTAAAAACAAAATTACTGATGAAGAAGATTTTTCGTTCATTCTATCTGCCATAAAACTTTTAATATTTATCTCGTCAATTTCGTCAGGATTCTTTTGTGCATGATCTAAAAGCTGTTTGTTAAAATCTAGATAATTTCTAACTGTATACGGAGAAAGTTTTGTAATTTTCATTTCTGTCTCAAGCGTTTTTAAAAATAATTCTTTTTCCATAGCCTCTTTAGAATAGATATTATTAATTGTGCGAACTTATTTATATAATTTATGTGGAGGAAAATTTTCACTTATAAGAGTAAACAAATTATTAAAAAGAAAAGTGACTGAGATAGTTAGATGAATTTTGAAGACAAATTAAAAGAGGAAATTAAAAAAAATCCCGGCGATCCAATGAATTATTATTATCTTGCTAAAGAGATTATGAAAAAGCCGTTGAAAGATATTGAATCTTTAACCATTATTGAAAATTTGTTTAAAAAATCTTTAGAACTTGGGCCTCACTTGTGGGCGCCGAAGATTATGCTCGGTGAACTCCTTTACAAAATGGGGCGTTTTAATGAAGCGGAGCCGTATTTTAAAGAAACGCTTAACAAAAAAGTGCCCAATTCAAGTTCCATCAAAGAATATTTAGCAAAATGCGTTTCGAAAAATTCAAATCCTGGGGGAACGTTTCATGAGAATACTCGGCGGGACTCGTTGTATTTATTTGAAAACAACGTCAGAGAATTTATTCGCATTTTATTGGAAACAAATCATGGGGAAGATTGGTGGAGAAAAGGAGTGCCGCCTAAGGTACGGGCAAAGTGTGCTTCACGGCGGGAAGAAGGATTAGATGAAGAACGCGAGGCAGACTTACTTTTCTTTGCAGATTTTTACGATTATCGCATAATAATCGAATCAAATAAAACAATTTTTTCGTCGTATATTGATACTAAAGACTGGTGTAAAAAACTTGAGGATATGGAACCGATTAGAAATGCCATTGCTCATAATCGCCCTCTGAAGAATGCTCCTGTTCGAGTTAAAGATTATCATGCGAGTTTCCAAAAAATAATTGAAAAAGTTAAAGGGAGATTTGAATGAAGAAATTAATTATTCTTTTGTTTTTATTGGTTATTAGCATAACGTTATTTTATTTTGAGTTACAGGGGAATGGAAATTTTTTGGTTGAAAATACTGAAACGGGCGTGGTAACCAAAGTAATTGACGGAGACACTTTAGTTGTGGCGGGAGAACATGTGAGGTTGTTGGGCATCGATACTGCTGAAAGAGGAGAGGAATGTTATTCTGAAGCGAAAAAACGATTGGAAAATTTGGTTTTGAATAAAGAAGTTCTACTTGAGCGAGATACGTCAAATAAAGATCAGTATAAGAGATTATTGCGATATATTTTTGTTGAGCAAGAAGAAAATCTAATAAACGTTAATGTTGCGTTGGTTTTAGAAGGTCTTGCGATTGCTCGATTTTATGAAGATAGAAAATATTATGAAGAAATATTAACTGCCGAAAAATATGCGCGAGAGAATAAGATTGGTTGTAAATGGGCTAATTTTTCATCTGATTAACACTATAATATAAAAGAAATCCGAGTAAAATCCCCATTGCCACTCCATAAAAGCTTGTATTAAATGCTGTCCAAAACGCAAGCAGTATAAGAAGAACTGTAAAAGTGACCAGAATAATTTTTTGTTTCTTAGAATCTATTTTAGATTTCACCTTGTTCTTTTTCATATTCAGATGTATAGTTTAGAGAATATAAATATTTTGTTGTTTTTAACCAAATGCAAATCCTTATATAAGGTATTTCTTTCTTTTTTTTATGGTTGTCAAAGAAGGCAATGTTGTTGTTGTGGATTATGAGGGAAGATTTGAAAGTGGCGAGATTTTTGATAGTTCTAAACATGGAGATCATTCACATCCGTTAGAATTCGAAGTTAGTGCAGGAAATGTTATTTCTGGTTTTGATCGAGGAGTGCTCGATATGGAAAAGGGAGAAGAAAAAGAAATAGTTATTGAGCCTGATGATGCTTATGGTAACGTAAACAAATCTTTATATAAAGAAATTCCGCGAGAGTCATTGCAGTTAGATCAAGACCCAGAGGAAGATATGGGACTTTTAATTGCAACTCCGGATGGAAAACAATTTCCTACGAAAATTGTAGAAGTAAGTGATAAAACTATAACTATAGATTTAAATCATCCTTTAGCAGGTAAGACTTTGATCTTTAAGATAAAAATTATTGAAATTAAGGGTTAGTCGTCTCCAATCATATCTTCCCAGTCTTCTTTATATTTTGGTTTTTCTTCCTGTTCAATTATTTCTTCCTGTTCAATAATATTGGGTTCGAACAATTCTTCTTCTAATTTTTCTTGTTTAGATATAGTTAGAAATTTTTTCATAGAATCGTTGATAAAATATGTGGGTTTTTTACCGGTATAAGTTAGATATAAATGCTGTCTCGCACGAGAAATTGCTACATAAAACAACCGACGTTCCTCTTCTATTTTATCATAGGAATAAATGTTTAAAATATCTAAAATAGGGTGGTCGGAGTACTTGCACGGAAAATGCTGTTCGTTACACCCGATGATAAACACAACATCGGATTCTAATCCTTTTATGGCGTGAATGGTAGAAAGTACAACTTCTCCAGGTTTATCATGATATGCATCGTCTTCTTTCTTGACTAGATAAGGGATGTTTACCTGTTTAAACAGTGTTGGAAAGCTGTTTAATTGTTTGTTTGTCCTCGCTAAAATAAACATTTTGTGTTTAGTTGGATCAAGCTCTTGAATTTTTTCCAGTATAAATTTAATTTCTTCATTTTCAGAGCGAAAATTGTGCAGATAAATTTCATTTTTTAGAGGAATGATACTTTCCAAATCAGGATACTCTGCATGTTTTAACGCTTCGTTCATGAACTCCACGATAGAATTGCAACTACGATAGTTTTTTGAAAGGATTATTATTTCAGCATGGGGATTTTTTTCTGTGAAGTTGATGATTTCGTTCATATCTGAACCGCGCCAACCGAAAATGGATTGTCGAGGATCACCAACTACAAACAGGTTATACGAGTTTAACATCTTTAGCAATTCTATTTGAGAAAGATTCACATCTTGATATTCATCAACTAAAATATGATCAAATCGTGGAATATGATTTGCATTTTTTTTGAAAAATTCTGAAGTATCTAACAGCTGATCGTTGTAAGATCTGAACCCATATAATTTCATATAATTCTGTAAATTTTTACAAATCAAATATATCATTTGAGTTACTTTTTTGTCTTCTGTGGGAGCATTTTGTGAGAAATCGAATACTTCTTTGTTAGTGGTTTTAAAATAATCCACAATAAAAAAACAATCGGATACTAAAAGTGCTATTAATTCTTCTTGAGTTTTATTTTTTCTCTGATACTCAGAAAAATATAGATCTATCACTTCTGTAATTTTTAAATTAAGAGATTGAAGGACTAATCCCAAAATAACGGATTTATTTGAATAGTTCATTAATTTGACAGGCTTGCCATAGATAAGATAAGGGAACTTTAACAGAATTTTTTCACAAAATGAATTAAATGTTTCGATGCTTACTGATATTCCGGATTTTAATAATCTATTTTGCATCTCTTGTTTAGCTTTTCTTGTGAAAGTTATGGCTAAAATCTTTTCTGGCGGAATACCCCTATACTTTGCTAAAAATTCTATACGTTTAGTTAAAACAGTAGTTTTTCCCGAGCCTGCCCCGGCAATGCAGCAAATTTTTTGAGTGTTGGAAATAATCGCTTTTTTCTGGTAATCATTAAAAGCAGATAAAAAGGTCTCGAGTTCTTTGAAAATTTTTCTGTCTTCTTCAGTTATAGTTGTTTGTTTAAACAGCTGATTATCTTTATGTAGAATATTATTTAACTCACCCATTTCCCTTATGAAAAGTAAATAGTTTTTAAGTATTTGGATTGAAGGGTTTAAGATATGTAAACATAGTGTCAGTTGAAAGTAATTCGTATTGCCAAAAACCTAATTTTTCAGCTACTCTTATCATTGGGCCAATTTGGTGAAAAATTGAAAGACTAAAAAACTCGGGACGCGGATCTAAATTTAAATAATACGCGATTTCGATTAATTTTTGTCCAATCTTTGTCGCTAATCCGTGGCCTCTGCAATCTGGAGAAACATAGATAATTCTATCTCTTTCTCCTATTGAGATATCCAAATTTTCCGGATGATAAAAAAATCCTCCTCTTCCATCTGCTTTATTTTGAGTATATCCTTGTGCAATTATGCTTTTCCCATTCCCGCGTTGATGTACTTGTGTTTTAAATTTAATAATTTCCGGGTTCATTATATTTATACGAATTTAATATTTGTGACATCCTCCTCGCCCTGAAGGGTTGCTCACTTCGTTCGCAACTTTTTGCCTGCGGGCAAAAAGCGAGGCGTCCATAACTAAAAATAGCCATGATGAATCTCTTGATTCTCGATATATCTCAAA
>Ga0209542_10006282_pt1 | contig 23175 bp, 26 predicted proteins | sample RifCSPhighO2_01_FD_184028 | JGI IMG/M metagenome (GOLD analysis project Ga0209542, IMG submission 184028) | Soil microbial communities from Rifle, Colorado - Rifle CSP2_plank highO2_0.1 (SPAdes) (version 2) | ecosystem: Environmental > Terrestrial > Deep subsurface > Rock core/Sediment ... | reverse complement strand
AAATTACTATTGGACCAGTTTACCTCTTCCTTCGCTAATAAATCCCTGATTGGCATAGGTGGCGGAAGAGGTAAACTGGTCCAATAGTAATTTTCCGTTGACAAATACTTTTCCCTGGGCAATGGTAATTGAGTCTTGCGGCAAGCCAATTACTCTTTTGATAAACTCAACCTCTGGATTAAGAGGCGAGCGCACCACTACCACGTCCCCGCGGACAATCGGATGAAGCTTGTAGGCGATGCGGTTAGCAATCACCCGGTCACCGGTATGAAAATTGGGCTCCATTGAGGCGCCGTTGACTGCGCTTGGCTGGAATAAAAATAGATAAGCCACCACATAGACCGTGCCGACAAAGACAATTGTCTCCAACGCCTCCATCACCAACTCAATAATTCCTCTGACGATTTTCATATAACCTTTCTCAATTTTACAATAAAATAGAGCGTGTTACTTGCCCAAACTTGAGCTTGTTAATAAAAAATCACCTACTTACTCTGGAAAAATATCAATAATTGTATACCCACCGTATCCCGCCTTTGGCGGGAGTACGGAGGGTTATGCCGGTGAAAGATGGTGTATTTTTTTGCAATTTCATCTGAAAGCGGTATAATATAATCTCTCATCTTCATGACGGTATTTATGAAGATTAACACCTATGAAAAATTTAGGAAAAGCTAATCAGATACTCCAAAAAATTACCGCCCAGATCCCGGAAATCACACCGATTTCACCCAATGATCTGCCATTATTCCAAAAATTTTTCTCGCGGGAACCGCATACTTATGGCAATTCCTGGACATACGTGACTCAGGGCATGTACGGCACCGGCCCGCATAATCTCGGTTATAAATATTACGATGGAAAAAATCTTTCCGCAGTGACCGTCTATCCCAAAATAGAAAAACCAGATCTGCACGTTTTTTACTGGGTCAGACCAATGGGAGAAACAATTCTTGATGTTATTGCTCGTTTAGCCAATCACCTACTCACTAAACAATCTTTACCAACCTATGTAAAAAAAATATTTTCTATTCAGTTTGCCTATCTGCAAAAGAAAGGTTTTAAAGACACTGCTAATTTCCCCTGGCACACCTTGTGTCATTCCGAAGACGACACCTATCCAGAGCAGATCTATGACGTAGCTGCAATTTCGAAACTACTCAGTACCCCACCTCGCACAAGCAATATCCGTAAGAGTTATCGCAAGGCAAAACAAATTGAAAAAAAGCATTCTCTTTTAATTAAGGAAGATAATTTTATAACAGTCGCTTGGGATATCACTCAATGTTTTTTTGACTCTAAACTAATAAAAAATAATAAAGTGAATGTTTCAGATGCATACGATTATCATAATCCTATTTTTGCCAACCCACCGAGAAAACAACTCAAAAAAAGAATATATTATATCGATGGAAAACCGCTTGGATATTACTTAGAGGAACAGCAAAATGATCTACATACCAGTATGTATGCTTTAATTATTCTCAGAGATCAAATTGAATATCTCACCGATTATATAATGTTTGACTTATTCAATAAATGCGAAACAGAATTTCTCAACTTAGGAGGATCTGAAGATAAAGGGATTCATTTTTTTAAAAAAAAATTCAAACCAATAAAAGAGGTAAAAATGTTTTGGGCGACAAATTATTCAGGCTGATCAAGCATCTGCCAGACAAATTCAAAAATTCCTTTGGCATTTGCATAATAATTTATATTAGAAATAATAATACCGCTCGTATCTTCTTTTAAGTCAACAATTGCGACTTTTCCGTCAAACAGCATATAGTCTACAACTGAAAGATTGAGATGCGGCGGTATAATGCGGTAAAAATATCTTTCTTTTGGCATTTTTTTAACATATTTTTTTGCTTCATTGGAATTTTCCATTATTTCCCATATTTGCATCTCCTTTCTTTTTCTGTGAATGTCTAGAAAAGCATCTACGTTCTGCGGGAATGCTTTAGCTAATTCTTTAACATTTACATAAGCGCGAAACTCTTTAGCCTTCATTGCGTCTTGGTAAATTAATTCCACTGGTCCCTTACCTTTATAATATTTCATTGCTATCTCCTCTCCGGCTTTTGCCTGAGGATAATTTGTATCAATCAGATTTACGATAGAAGTAAATTTATCTCTCAGACTTTTAATACTCTCGAAGCGTTGATCCAGTAGATATTTCAGCCGCTCAGGCGGTTCGGCGACAATCTGGCGCCTGGCCCCTTCCCGGCTCTCCGTCACCAGACCTTTTTGGATCAGCGATTCAATATTAAAATGAACAGTAATTCGCTTCAAACCAACATGCGTAGCTAGTTCCATCACTGTTGATGGCCCTTTTTCCAATAAGCCTTGGTAGAGCTTTGCTTCAATCTCTGAAAGTCCTAATTCTTGAAGGTAATCTTGAACAATTTTCATATTTTATGTATTGAATATATATAATTTAGACTGTTAGAAAAGCCTATTTTTGTTGTAAACAAATAACAGTTGTCTAATTATAACATCAGGCATTTTAATTTTGTACCGCAAAGACAATCATTTTCGCGAGTTCTAAAAAAAATGTTATTGTTGCCCAACATGTTGTCGGTAAAAAACAACGTTTTTGACAAAATAATCAACTGCGTTTATAATCAGAATTCCTAATTTAGCAATTCTCATTTGACCTTATGTTAGACGCTTTACCTAAACATTACATTCTCTATCTTGACTCTTTGTGCCAGCTTGTTTCTGAAAGAAAATTTAAAGAAGTTGAGCTTGAGGTTTTATCTTTAATAGAGGAATTACTCAGCCACGCTAATAAAGAGGATGACAGCTTGATGCGTGATATTGTTATTGCCCAGATCATTTATAGTGATTTTAACGACTATTACCTTAACTGGACCACTTCACGTGGTAAAAATGCTGAAAAAGAAAATACTCATCTTGTGTCTGATGAGCACAGCAACTATCTGATCGCTCATTCCACTGAGGTGGCTGATATGGACGACCTGCTTTATGAGCTAAACAATTACCTGACTGACCTAAGCGTCAAGAAACAGAAGGAAGAAGTCAAGTATCACCTTAAATGCTATAAGCGCTATATTAATGCTTAAAAACAATCGATGAGTGTAAGCTCTGCTGGTATCTTTTCTGTGACAGCTCCTTTAGACTATCCAAGTATTACCTCTTGACAAAAGTATTACTTTATAGTAAATTCATTACTATGAACGGAATTACCACCATCACTACCAAAGGTCAGGTAACGATACCCGAACCAATCCGTCGGGCGCTGCATGTGAAAATTGGCGATAAAGTATCATTTACCCATGTTGCGCCGACATACCGTGAGGTGGTTATTAAAATTATTCCCGCTACTGTTGTTGAAAATCTTTCTGGTTCTCTATCTGCAAGAGTTAGAGAAGTTGATCCTCAAAAAGCCAGAAAAAGAGCCAGCAGTCTGCTGGTGAAAAAATATAAGGTAAAATGATAAAGACGTCAGTGATTGATGCTAATATAATCATTAGATTTTTACTGCATGACCATCCCTCGCTTTCTTCATTAGCAAAATCCATTTTTCTGAAAGCGGAACAGGGTAAAATAAAGCTGTATTTTGACGAAGTAGTAATTGCTGAAGTTGTTTGGACGCTCTCTTCTTTTTACAAAATCAAAAAGGCTGACCTCGTTGACCGGATGGAAAAATTATTATCTCAAGACTGGGTGGTAAATTCCAAGAAGAACATAATACATAAAGCGTTATTATTGTATGCCTCATCCAATCTTGATTATATTGATTGTTGGGTCTATATAGTAAGCAAATCCCAGGGGATGACATTAAAAACGTTTGATAAAAAACTCAAAAAGCTTTCTTTGACAACCTAAAGGTTGAGATTTACGAAATAATTTTGATCTAATTTCGCAAAGATTAGCTACACTGAGTATTAATCCCGCCCTTTAGGCGGGAAACCGCGGTCATTTTTTCTTTCTTGCTGTCGGAGTAGTGGGACTTGAACCCACGGCCTTCAGACCCCCAGCCTGACGCTCTAGCCATCTGAGCTATACTCCGTAATTGCACTAAATTTTCAATTTTCATTCAAACTGCAAATCTCAATTATCAAACTGAAAAAATGGAACATTGATCATTGATTGAAAATTGGTCATTGAGAATTGATAATTAACTCTCTCTCCTAGCTACTTGCTGCTGATTTCAACCAATTCTACCAAATTCAACCCTCATTAGCTATAATAGAGCCATAAAAAATATGGCTTTATTTGTTCATTCCAGAGATCACTATGCGCCTGAAAATATTACAGCTCAACATCCTGGCCGGCCGATTTATCGATACAGTCGCCCACTTTTTGACGGCCAATAATTACGACCTGATTCACTTGCAGGAAGTAGCGCGTGGGGCATGGTTTGACACTCATCAAAGTTTTGACAACTTTGGCTATCTGAAAAAAAAATTGGGGAAAGGTTATCACGGGGAACTAGCGATTGCTGCCAAAAAAATCTCCGACCCCACTAGTTATTTTGCCAACGCCACCTTTTATCGGACCAAATTCCAGCTTCTGGAGCGAAAAATTATCTGGCTGAAAAAATTCCGGCTATTGAAAGAGCGTCAGGAGAGAGCGATCCAAGACGACCCACGAAACGCTCTTTGCTTAAAACTTCAACACAACCATTCGGTTCTCCACTCAATAAATACTCACCTCACCTGGGGCCCAAAACCCAGAGATCAAGAATATAAAATCACTCAGGCTAAACGCTTGTATCGCTATTTAAAAACCCTGACTCAACCATTTATCCTCACTGGCGATTTTAACCTCACCCCCGACACTAAAATCGTAAAAATGTTTGAGACCATTGCCGTCAATTTAATTAAGGAATATCACGTGACCAACACCCTTAATCCGCGCGTTCATTACGCCCAGGAGCTTTTTCCCAAAGGCCTGGCCATTGACTATATCTTCACCTCGCCGACGATTAAAGCATCCAGTTTTGCAGTCGTCAACCAGCCGAATCTGTCTGACCATTTTGGTTTGCAAACCGAGATCGAATTATAATTATTTTTCTTTTTACAGGGCTATTTTATCGGCTGAAAAACATTCCTCGCTGTGATAGAATGAACTACTAAATAATTAGACATTGGAATTTTGAATTTGAATTGTTATTTGTACTTTGAGCTTTGATTTTTGATTGAAAATTGATAATTGGATATTGGTGATTGGTTTATGTCAGGGCCGGTGGCGCAATTGGCTAGCGCGTCGCAATGGCATTGCGAAGGTTGTGGGTTCAAGCCCCATCCGGTCCACCAAAATTTGCCCTTAGACGTCAAAAATTAGCTTTTTATTGTGAGCCAGATTTCAGAAGTAGTTAATCCTGCCCCAACTCAGATCAATTTAAGCGAACTGCCCCCATCGCCAACATCGTTGAGTTTAGGGCTGACTGCCCAACAGGCGATTGCTTATGCGCTGCAGTATCTTCGCCGCGATCTGGTGATCGAATATTTAACCAGTCAAAAAGTCAGCGCGCAAGATGCGGAAAATAAGTTCCAAGCCTGCCGCCAACTGATCGAAACTGAACCGTTAATCTTGCAAACGTTGGCTTTGGAATGGAATGTCAGAATTGGACAAACATGGCAAGATGATCTAAAAAACGGAAAAATTACTCTTACTGATCATTGGAATGAAGGCGTACGGAATGTGTTTGGCGGACTGATGCAACCAGCCGATAACCAATTGCATTTTCTAAAGAAGGGTAAAGGCGATAATGCTTTACCCGACTATTCCCAAGAACAACTAACCAGGTTATTAAACGATTTAGAGTTTGTTCCTGGGTTTTACGATAATATCGACTTTACTCAACCAGCTGCGACTGCAGTGCTCACCCCTAGACAAGCTACACAATTGAAGCACGGCGGGTTACAGATTGGTTGATCATTAATGACGAATCTTAAAATCATCCAGTCTCTCTTCTGGTTTCTGCCAGAAAATCTCGACATCATCCACCCGAGAAACCGGCGAGCCTTTACTGATAATCTCAATCAGCTTTTCCACTGCCGACTCCTCACCCTGCAATAACGCTTCCACTCCGCCGGTTTTACCAAACACATCCTGACGCTCGAAGTTGTTTCGCACCCAGCCTTTGACTCCGGTGATTTTTGCCTGAATTTTGGTCCAGGCACGAAACCCTACCCCAATTACCTCGCCCTTAATATAAACGTGAGCTTGTGTAGACATAAAAAAAATTAAAAACTCAAATGTCAAATATTAAATCCACATTTCAAATCATAAATCACTATCTCGCCTTACTACTTACTACTTTCTACTTGCTGCTTACCTGCCTGCGGATCGATTTCTCTTGCCTTTTGTAGATATTCCGCCGCTTTACTTCGCAGCCCTTCTCTCTTATATAAAACTGATAAAGAGTAAAGAATGTCGCGGGAATTCGGATTTTGCTGTAATAACTGCTCCAATTTTTTGATGTGGTCTTGCCGCCGGCGCTCCTCGGCAAACACTTGATTCTCATACAGTTTAAATGTCTGGCGAATCTGGGGCAACAGACTGTAAAAATCACTCAAAGATTTTGCTTGTTTAAAAAAATACACCACCGAGTCGTTATCGCTGCTTGTGACTTTTGCGTAAAATGGAGTCAGCTGAGAAACAGCGGCTATATTATAAAACAGACCGACAGTGAGTAATGCCGCCGTAACAACAAAAAATACGTTTTGCAGATAATTTGGCCAGAGGCGGCGGATAGTGTGTTTTTTAGCTTGCATAGAGCTACTTCCTATAGTAGGATAATCAATATTATGACTGATCTTGCTGATTATAAAAAATTATACCTTAAATCGGCGCGTAAACACCTTAAGATATTATCCAAAAATATTGCACTTTTTCTAAAAAACCCTTCAAACCAGTCCGTGCTTGACCAAGCGCATCTCCATACCCATTCCCTAAAAAGCCAAAGTTTGGTAATGGGCTACCCAAAAACCGGCGCACTTTGCCGCAGCCTGGAAACTATTTTTTACAAAATTAAAGAAAGAAAGAAAATTCTAACAAACGCTAATATTAAATCAATCCAAATCTCGCTGCAGCAGTTAACAGAACTTATCCAATTAATCGAAAAAACTGGACAAGAGACAAGGGGAAAAGTAGTTAGTAGCTAGTAGTAAGTAGCTAACGATCACAGGGATTGATGATGGATGAATTAACTATTAACTAACTAACCATAAACTAATAACTATGATTCGTGATTCCTAATACGTGATTTAAGATTTGACATTTAACATTTGAGTTTTGATTTTTTAATATGCGCGTTCTTATCATTGACGACGACGATTTTTTTCAAAAATTCAGCTCTTCACAACTGAAAGACAGAGGGTTTGCGGTTGATGTGGCCAGTAATGGCGAAGAGGGCTTGGCCAAGGCCAAAGAAACTCATCCCGACGTGATTCTTCTTGACATCATTATGCCCAAAATGGATGGCTTTGAAGTCTTGACTAAACTATCCCAAAATGTCCCATTAAAATCCATTCCGGTCATTATTTTTTCTTCCTTAGGTCAAGAAAAAGATGTCACCAAAGCCAAGTCACTGGGCGCGGTAGACCACATGAATAAAAACTTTTTTGACCTGGATCTATTGACTAACAAAATCAATAGTGTTACAAAGAGATAATGACTATTCCCGAAGAAAAACTTAAAGAACTACTTCTTCAGATCGGACTTTTAGATGAAAAAGGTTACCTGGAACTCACTAAATACGCCACTAACGCCCACACCACCTTTGAAAAAGCACTGGTTGAAAAAAATATCATCTCCGAAGAAAACTTCGCCAAAATGATTGCTAATTATGTCAAAATTCCTTTTGTCTCTCTTTCTCATGTCTCCATTCCTCAGGACCTGGTGCATATAGTGCCAGAGAGAATGGCCCGCCATTTCCACGTCATTCCTTTTGAAAGAACTCCGGAAGGAATTAAACTGGCCATGACCAACCCGCAGGACACGCTTCTGCAGGCCCAGATAGCCAAAAAAACCGGCGCTAAAATAATCCCTTATCTGGCCACCGACAGTGAGGTCAGAAAAGCTTTACAGATATATAAAACCGATCTCCAAAAGACCTTCGACGAGCTGCTGCAGGGAAAAGGCGGAGTCATCAGTCCCGTGCTCTTAAACGATGCGCCAGTCACCAAACTAGTGGACATGTTGGTGGAATATGCTTACCGCGAACAGGTTTCCGATATCCATATCGAACCTGAGGAAGAGCGCTCCCTGGTGCGCTTTCGTATTGACGGTATTCTCCACGACGTGCTCCTTTTCCCTAAAAATTTACATGACCGAATCATCACCCGCATCAAAGTGCTCTCGCGCCTGCGGACTGACGAACATTTAGCATCCCAGGACGGAAAAATGCGCATCCAAATGGAGGAGGAAAACTTAGATATTCGCGTCTCGATTCTGCCGATTGTGGATGGAGAAAAAATAGTGTTGCGTTTGCTGGCTTCTCAATCGCGGCAATTCTCGCTGACTGACTTGGGGATGAATGAAACCGATCTGCAAAAAGTGACCAAGGCCTACGGCAAATCCTATGGCATGATTCTTTCTACCGGACCAACCGGTTCGGGAAAATCTACCTCTATTTATGCCATTCTTAAGATTCTCAACATTCGTGAAAAAAATATTACCACGATTGAAGACCCGGTCGAATACCGTATTAAAGGCGTCAACCAAATCCAAGTCAACCCCAAAACAAATCTGACGTTTGCCAGCGGCCTGCGCTCCATTTTGCGTCAAGACCCCAACATCGTGATGGTCGGCGAGATCCGCGATTCGGAAACCGCCGGTATCGCCGTCAACGCCGCCCTGACGGGCCATTTGGTACTTTCCACCTTGCACACCAACGACGCCGCTACCGCCCTCCCCCGACTGATTGATATGAAAGTTGAACCATTTCTAGTGGCCTCAACAATCAATGTCATCATCGCCCAAAGACTAGTAAGAAAAATCTGTGACCTTTGTAAAACCTCGGTTGACACTTCGTTTGAAGAAATTTCTAAAAATCTGCCACCGGAGATGGTAAAAAAACACTTTGGCGATAAAAAACAACTGCACATCTACCAAGGCGCCGGTTGTAAAGTCTGTCACGGCACCGGTTATAACGGCAGAATCGGCCTATTTGAAGTATTGGAGATCAATAGTGACCTGAAAAAATTGATTAATACCAAGGCTGATTCAGACACCATCTTAAAAAAAGCCCAGGAAGCGGGTATGGCTATTATGTTTGATGACGGCTTAGACAAAGTGGTTAAAGGTATCACTACCATTGAAGAAGTACTGCGGGTTACTAAAATCGAGTCCCTATGAATGCAAAAAATCTTTCGATCTCAAGTAATGAAAAGCTCACTCTTATTAGCAACTTTTCCACCATGCTGGCGGCCGGCATTTCCATACTGGAAGTCGTTGAGTCGCTTAAAGAAGACGCCAAAGGCAATCAAAAAAAACTACTCCAGTATCTTAAAGAAGACCTTTCGCAAGGTAAACATGTATATATCACATTCAGCCGATTTCCCAATGTTTTTGACAAAGTTATCGTCAACATAATCAAAGCCGCCGAAGAGGCGGGCACTTTAGACACGACTCTACGGGACTTAAAAGACAGTATTCGCAAAGATATTGAGTTTAACGATAAAGTCAAATCTGCCTTAATATATCCTTTTGTGATCATGCTGGTGTTTTTTTCGGTGATGATTCTGATGCTGACATTTGTCATCCCCCGAATGTCGGCGGTTTTTTTGCGTTTGCGTGTCCCTCTCCCCTTGCCAACCAGAATCTTGATTATCGTCTCCAACGCCTTGGTCCACAACACTGTCTTATTTATCGGTTCATTGGTGGCAGTGGCTGCCTTATTATTTCTAGTCTACAAAAAAAACCGCCTGCTTCTTTTGAACTTTTTATTTAGTCTCCCGATTATTTCGGACTTAATGCGCCTCATTGATCTGACACGATTCTCCCGTAGCATGTATCTGCTGTTAGCAGCTGGTCTGACTATTACCAATGCGCTTGATCTCACCCGGGAGATCGTCCTGAAAAAAGAGATAAAAAAGATCTTAAACCGTGCTTACGAAACTGTCATTTCCGGTAAAAGGATGTCTGATGCTTTCAGGGTGCATAAAAAAATTATTCCCAGTATTATGGTAAAAATTATTGAGGTCGGTGAAAAAAGCGGCTCTTTGGAAAAATCAATGCAGGAAGTGGCAGAGTATATGGATTACGCCGTCTCTAAAAAACTGAGCACTTTGTTGATCCTACTTGAACCGATAATGTTAGTTCTGGTCGGCATTTTAGTCGGCGGCATGATGCTGGCGATCATCGCCCCAATCTATAATATCATTGGACAAATCCAACGATGAAAAAAATAAAATTCAAATGACAAAGCGCCAATGATAAATCAAATCTAAATAACAAATTTTCAAATTTATTGCTTTTTTTAGTATTTGAATTTTGAATTTGAATTGTCATTTGAGTTTTGAATTTTTGTTTCTCCCTAAATACTGTAAACTGATAAATATATAAGCTATGATTACTTCTTTGACCAATCGTGTTAAGAAAGCGTCATTTACTATCGTGGAGTTACTGGTGGTGATGGGTATTACCGCCACCCTATTTAGTCTGACTACCATCCGTTTATTTACCGCCCAACATCAGGCAAACTTAAGCGCGGCTGTTTCCACTTTTATCTCCGATGCCAAGCGGCAGCAATTACAGGCGATCGCCGGCAATACCCAAGGCCAACCTGCGGCCCAGGACTACGGAATTTTTTTTGAAACCAACCGCTATACTCTTTTTCGCGGCTTAACCTACTTACCCGGCGATAGTTATAATTACGTGGTAAATCTGGACAATAATATCACGCTGACACCCATTCTTTTTCCTCAGGCACAAGCGGTATTTTCCAAAGGCAGTGGAGAGATTGCCGGCTATTCCCCAGAAGCTGATGTCATTACCTTCATTGACTCAGTGTCTGGAAAAAATACCACTGTTCGTTTTAACCGTTTAGGAGTAATCACCGATGTCAACTAATACGCAACTTACTAACACAGTTGGAGAAACGCTGATTGAACTGTTGATGATCATTGGCTTGACCGGGATTATTCTGCCGGCGCTTTTTTCGGGATTTGTCGCCACCAGGCAGGGAAAAGCCCAGCAACAACAACGGCAGGAAGCAACGATGATGTTAAAAGAAACAGCTGAGGCAGTACGAAGTGTAAGGGAAAATGGCTGGTCGACATTTGCCGTCAACGGCACCTATCATCCGGAGCTTTCGGGTAACACCTGGACTCTAGTCCCAGGGACAGAGGTTGTAAACGGTATAATGCGACAAGTTGACATCTCAGATGTATATAGAGACGTTAATAATATGATTGTCCCAGCCGGCGGCACAGTCGACCCTTCCACCAAAAAAATTGACATTGCTGTATCCTGGACAGAACCTTACGCTTTGTCCATAACATCAACTTTATATGTAACGCGTTTCCTTGACAATCTCGCTACTACTCAGACCACCGTCAGCGATTTTACCGGTACTCCGCCCAATATCAGCGCTTTAAATGGAATCACTATCACCAACAGTCAAGGCGGAGAAATCACTCTGGCCCATGGCAACAGCAACTGGTGTGATCCGCAAAACAACATTCTGGCTACCTTCACGCTGCCCAAACAAGGCAACGCCATTAATGCGGCGCCAGGTGCGGCTGTTGATGATCCGGGATCAGCCTATATCGGCATGGGTGACGGAATTCTTGGGCCAACATTTGTCAAATTAAATATTTCTTCTCCGTCTCCTCCTGATCCGCCGGTCATTAGCCAAGTAGGAACGCCATACACCAGCACCTACAAAACCAATGCGGTTTTTAGTGACGGTACCTATTATTATCTCGCCACTGATGGTGGTTCTTCCCAGGTGGTGATTCTCGATGCGACCTACACCAAAGTTGGCTGGATTGATGTAGTCAGTGGTACTCATGCTAATGGAGTATTTATAAAAGACAACGTTGCCTATGTGACAAGCGGTAATCAACTATACACTTATGATCTGTCCGTACCAATGAGTACCAATCCCAAACCACGGCTGACATCCGGTACTGAAGGACGATTGTGGGACACCGGCGCCACCGCCAAACAAGTAGTAGTTCAGGGAAATAAAGCTTATGTCACCATGTCCGGCTCCATCACTGGCCTTGAGACATTTACCGTTAGCAATGGCGGACGAGATCTGTTTTATTACGCAATTGGACAGATCAACTGGTGGCAGGATCCCAAAGGTCTAGCAGTCAACTCATCGGGGACCCGCGCTTACATTGCTTTCAGTGCCAACGGCGCCGTTAAAGGGGGTTTTTATATTATTGATATCTCAAAACGCGTCTGGTTTATTTTCTGGTGGCATCCCAATATTGCTACTTTCAATACGCAAAACATGAACCCGCAGGGGATGTCAGTTGCCACTGCCAATAAAGCGATTGTGGTTGGCAATAGCGGCGCTCTACAGTATCAGGTAGTGGACATCTCCAACGATAACCCCGTCTTATGCGGCGGTCTGAATATTCCTGAAGGAATCGGCGGCGTCTCGAGCATCATTCAACCGGACGGCCGGGTTTTTTCCTACATCATCTCCGGCGAAGCGCATGATCAGTTTAAAGTGATTGAAGGGGGATCAGGCGGTACGTATGCCAGCGACGGCACATTTGAGTCAATGTTTATTGATGCTGGCTATTCCACCAGCTTTAACCGATTCACAGCCAATATCACGCAACCAAGCCAAACCACTCTTAAAATGCAAATAGCAGTGGCAGCGCCTGTTTCCAACAGCTGTCAAAACGCCAGCTATCTCTATGTTGGTCCTGCTGGACAGACAGATCAATATTTTGTCCCCCAAAGCAGCGAAATAACCGGGATTATTCCCTATGGCACATTTCAGACCGATTACCAAAATCCCAACCGCTGTCTGAAATATAAACTATGGTTTCATACCGACGATGCTAACCAGACACCGGTTTTTAATGATGTCGGAATTAATTATTCACCCTAACATGAAACAACAAGGATTTACCTTAGTCGAGCTACTGATTTTTATGGCGATCTACTCTGTCCTGATTGTCATCTTAACGGGAATCTTTGTCTCCATTATTGATGTGAAACTACGATCAGAGGCCACCTCAGATGTGCAAACCGACGCCAACTATATTCTCGCCCGTCTGGATTATGATTTTTCTCAAGCCAGCGCTATCAGCCTCCCTGCCATTCTTGGGACGCCCGCTAACACTCTCCGACTGACAGTCAACGGAAATAATTACACCTATACCTTAAATCAAGGTAATCTAGAGCTCCAGACTAATATTGACACCAACTCACTCAACAGCTATAACACTACCGTATCCGATTTCAATGTTCTTCGCTTGGGTAATACCGGGGGGAAAAATGCTGTGAAAATCTCATTCACGCTCACTAGCACTATCGCTGATAACAACCAATTTGAAGTTAAAAATTTTTCGTCCACTTTAGGCATTCGATGAAAAAATATTCTCAAGGACAAGCGCTGGTTAGTCTTTTAGTTTTTTCAGTTATTGCCATGGCCATCATCTCCGCAGCCACGGTATTGATAGTTAATAGTATGTACGGCACAACCAGCCTGGAAAGAGGTAGTATCGCCAAACAGATTGCTGAAAGCGGTGCGGAAAACGCCATTCTACGGCTGCTTCGCGACCCCGGTTATACCGGTGAAACACTGCCAGTTGGTGATGGTACAGCTACGATCACCGTCTCCGGCGCTAATCCACGCGTTATTACCTCGCAAGGTCGATCGGGAGATTATTTACGCACTGTACAAATCACCGCTGATTATACTAATATATTAAATATCATCTCGTGGAAGGAGATTTATTAAAATATGCCAAATCAGAAAGCAGTTATATTTGCCGGTAATAACAGTCTCTTTTATTTTACCTCGGGACTGAAGCAACCCGTGTCCTTGCTTTTGCAGCCTGGCATCATTAAGGACTCAGAGATTGTTAATGAAGAAGAACTGTCAAGGCAGATTGCCCAGGTTATTCAACAATATAAAATTCCACCGGCCAGTGCTGTTGTGGTGGTTGATCCGACGCTGATGTTTACCAAAGAGCTTGCTGTCAATACTTTACCCGAACAACTGCAGAATGAAAAAGAGATATTTCTCGCTTATGCGCCTTTCCAAAATCCATTAAGTAAAATCATAAAAACTGCCAAATCCCAACTTTTGATTGCCACTAATGGCAATTTTTATCACTCAATCAAAAGAATACTGGAAGCGCAACAATTTGCTGTTTTGGGCATTGCCCCTCTGGCTATTCTTGGTATCGGCGTTGTACCTTCGGCACAAACAGGGATGCAAATCCTCAACAAATTTGACTGGGTGAGACAAAACGGCTTTATCATCGAAGAAGAAAAACCAACTTTCGCCGAGGAAACCGATGAATCTGAAGATAAACAATCGGAAAAAAACAAAACCATTATTGGGATTGTGATATTTCTTATCCTGCTTGGAATATTAGGATTTGTGCTCTGGCAACAGTTTAGCTCACCCGCCAGTAGCTCCTCTTCGACAGTTCCCACCCTCATGCCAAGACCCACGTCAAAAATCGCAGATGTCTCTCCAACTGCTATCCCGGTCTTATCTGCAAATGAGACCACCACCGCACCCGTCAACATTGATCTCTCCAAAATCAGTATTCAGATAATAAACGGCTCAGGAATTGCCGGACAGGCGGAAATGCTCAAGGGTAATATGCAAAAAATCGGCTTTCAGAATATCCAAACTGCAAACGCCGCCAAAATCAATTCAAGCAAAACATTAATCGTCTTTTCGTCTAGTTTACCAAGTCAAGTCCGAGAGCTGATCATTGCCGAAATTAAAAAAATTGATCCAAACGCTTCCACTAACGAATCAACTGAAACTCAGTCTGACGTTTTGATCACCACCGCATCTAATCCCACGCCTTAACTTTCGGAAAAATATATACGCAAATACTATGTATAACACTTCTTGTTTTTATAAAGTGTCTGCTATCTACCACGTTCAGATCAACTAATTGTTCGACTAATATCTTTTATCAACATATAGAAGTTAAAAACCAATATCTTGACAAGCGTCTTTATTTCCTTTATTCTAAATTAATACGTAATTATTAATTATTTTCGTAATAATCATATGCAAACCAAAAAAGGTTTCACTTTGATCGAACTGCTAGTTGTGATTGGCATCCTGGCAGTTCTTTTAACCATTACACTTGTTGCCATTAACCCGGCCAAGCAATTTGAGCAAAGCAACGATACTAAAAGAAGAAGCGATGTCAACACCATCCTCAACGCCGTCAATCAGTATATGGCCGACAATAAAGGCGTTGTCCCACCCCAAATTACCACCGTTGAACAGGAAATAAGTGATACCGCCGCCAATCTTTGCGCAGTCTTGGTGCCCACCTATATCGCGTCTTTGCCTGTTGATCCTAGCGTAGGCGATGGTGCAGCAATTGATGAAGCCGGCTGTGCAGGCACTTACGCAACCGGTTATACCATTATCAAATCCGCCACTAACGGTCGGATTACAGTAAGCGCATTATTATCGACCGAATCAATTGGTGTCTCCAGATAAACTGGTTTTTTACTTGTTAAAATCGACCCAGCCCGCCGAATCGGCGGGCTGGTTTTTTTGTCCGCTTGACTCAAATTACCTGTAATAGTACTATGTAACTTATAAATATGACAAAAATTCTTCTGGTGGAAGACGATTCGTTTTTACTCACGCTTTATCAGGATATCCTAAAACAGGAAGGGTTTGCGGTGTCAACCTCAAGTGATGGTAAAGACGCCCTAAATCAAATCAAGCGAAACGCATGGGATTTGGTGCTGCTTGACGTGATCTTGCCGCACATGACTGGATTTGAAATTGTGCGCTCTTTACAAAAAGAACATTTTCATCTGTCGTGCCCTCTGATATTTCTGACCAATCTTGATAGCAGCTCGCAGTTACAGGATGCTAAAAAACTGGCTGATGGCTATTTAATTAAAAGCAACCTTAACCCCAACCAGTTTATCAGCGAAGTTAAAAAATACCTGAGAAAGAAATGATCTTGCTTTTTCACTGCTCCCCATTTCTTGAACTGTTTTAGTTTTTTACTGAGAATTCAGTATAATTAATCTATGGATCAACTTTACATGCAAACGCTGATTGACCGCACGATTTACGTGGGTATCGTGCTGGTGGCTATAGTAATTGGCGCTTTACTGACATCCATATTTGTTTATCTGTTTATCATCTATAGCCGGCTTAAAAAAAGAGAGCAGATGTCAATGGAGATGGTCACTTTGGAGGTAAAAGTCGGTAAAGACAACGAAGTGAAAATCGACGCGGCCGAACAGATGTTTGCCTCGTTTTCTTCACTTGGCAGAAGCGGTTTTTTCAGTTTTTTGGACATTGGCGATGTGCTGGCTTTTGAGATTGTGGCCAAAAAGGCCGATATTCGCTTTTATGTTTCCGTCCCCAATAAAATCGTTGACCTGGTGGAAAAGACGATCTATGGTTTTTATCCTTCAGCCGATATCCTGCATGTTGATGAACCTAATATTTTTTCCGAAAACGGTAAAGTCGCCCATGGCGCCATGATTACCAAAGAACAAACCGGCTATCTACCGCTGAAAACCTACCGCGATATTCCCAGCGACTCACTTTCAAGTGTCACTTCGGCTCTGTCAAAAATGGATGATAACGAGGGCGCCATCGTCCAGATTCTGATAAGACCGTCCGATTCCAAATGGAAAAAATTGGGGAAATCATATGTTTCATCCAGCAAAAGAAAGGAAGCGGATCCGGAAAAAGCTACTTTCAAAACCGATCCTAAGGTGCTGGAAAAAATTGATGAGAAATGTAACAAGACCGGATTTGACACGATTATCAAAATAGTTGTCTCGGCAAAAAATTCCGACTTGGCTAAAGCCCACCTGAGAAATATCAAAAATTCATTTGGCCAGTTTGAGTCAGATCAAAATGCTTTTAAGTCGGCGCGGATAGTTTTCAAAGGCGGATTCATGATGAATTTTATTTATAAATTTTTTCCCATTATCGAGTTTCCTTATTCCCGCGTCAGCTCGATCCTTTCTTCTGACGAACTGGCCAGTATTTTTCATTTTCCCAATAAGACTGTCGAAACCCCCTATATTCAATGGCTAAAAGCCAAGACTGCTCCAGTCTCGGCCGAAGTGCCAACCAGCGGCGGCACTTTCATGGGCTATGCCTATCACCGCGGTCTCAAACGACCGGTGCATGTCGGCTTGAAAGACCGGATGCGCCATACTTATATCATTGGTAAAACCGGTACCGGTAAATCAGAACTGCTGCTGGAGATGATCAAACAGGATATCCGCGTTGGCCACGGAGTCTGCGTCATCGATCCCCACGGCGATCTTATTGACGACACTCTCCGCTATATTCCGCCGGAACGGGCCGAGGATGTAATCTATTTTGATCCGTCAGATACCGAGCGCCCAATGGGTTTAAACCTCTTGGAAGCCAAAACCGAGGAACAAAAACACTTTATCACCAGCGCCATTATCAACCTGATGTACAAATTGTATGACCCGCAAAGAACCGGCATTATCGGGCCCCGGTTTGAACACGCGGTGCGTAATGCCATGCTCACAATCATGTCTGATCCAGGCGCTACTTTTATCGAGATTGTACGCGTACTGACTGACCCCAAGTTTGTCCAGGAACTTTTGCCGCGCGTCCAGGATCCAATTGTCCGCCGCTACTGGACCGACCAGATTGCCCAGACTTCCGACTTTCACAAATCAGAAGTGCTCGATTATATCGTGTCAAAATTCGGCCGTTTTGTCACCAACAAAATGATGCGCAATATCATCGGCCAGTCAATCAGCGCTTTTGATTTCCGCCACGTGATGGATGAAGGAAAAATCCTACTCATCAACCTGTCCAAAGGCAAACTGGGTGAAGAAAACTCCACATTTTTAGGGCTTTTAATAGTGCCGAAGATCTTAGCCGCTTCCATGAGTCGGGTTGAACTACCTCAGGATAAACGCCGTGATTTTTTCCTGTATGTCGACGAGTTTCAAAACTTTGCCACACCGGATTTTGCCGTGATTCTGTCTGAAGCGCGAAAATATAAACTAGCGTTAACCGTTGCCAATCAGTTTATTGGCCAGATGGATGAGGAGGTAAAAAACGCCGTTTTTGGTAACGTCGGCTCCTTGATAATCCTTCGAACCGGAGTGACTGATGCGGCTTTTTTGCAGCGTGAACTGCAGCCGACTTTCAACGAAAGCGATATCATCAACCAGGAGCGTTTCCACGCCTATGTCAAAACCATTGTTGACAACGAACCCGTCCCCCCATTTTCACTTGATACTACTAAAGACATGACCAAACTCGTCCTCGAAAAAAATGAAAAAATCGCTCAAGCTGTGATACAACTTTCCCGCCTTAAATACGGCCGCCCGAAAGAAATCGTTGAGGCAGAAATTGTCCAACGCTCTCATCTATGATCCTCACTTTCCAGTCCACTCTGCTTGAAAAAAAATCGTTAACCGGTAATGTGTACTTTTTCCGTTTTGCCCGGCCCGCTGATCCGGTCTGGACTTTCCAGGCTGGCCAGTATCTGATCTTTCATATTCCCTCCAAGGATGCTCATGCCGTACGCCGCCTCTACTCCATTGCCTCTCCCCCACAACAAAAGGACTCGCTTGACTTTATTATCGAGCTTTTACCTCAGGGAATAGGCAGTGACTATCTCCGGCAAATCGCGATCGGGCAGGCTATCGCTATGCAGGGACCGGCTGGAATGTTTACACTCAAACCATCACCGCGACCCAAGGTATTTTTAGTCACCGGCACTGGCATTGCCCCGGCCCGGTCGATCTTTCTCTCAATAAACGCGACTGAAGGTTACTTGTTTTGGGGATTAAAAACAGCTGCTGATGTTTATTTTTTTGAGGAATTAAAAAATCTGAAAAACTGCGTATTTAAACTATGCCTATCTCGCGAAACGGATTTAGCTAAAAAGCTAAAGCCGCCAGACTTAGCATTTACAACAATCGGCCACGTAACGCAAGGTTTGGAAGAAATGATTAACAAAAAACAAAAAAACTATAGTGAATTTGACTATTATCTTTGTGGTGGAAACCGCATTGTCGAATCGTTACGACTATACTTAAGTCAACTCCGAGTACCAGCTCCGCAGGTATTTTTTGAAAAATTCAATTGACTTTTGAATTTTAGAGACTGGTCACAAAGAATTCCATCGGAATCTGCGGATAAGACTGAAATGATCTGATGATTTTATGCACCTGACCAGTTGTCCAAGTGTCGGCAATGATAGTTTTTCCCTGCGCCGGAAGCAAAACGCTGGCCCCAGCATCGGTCATAAAACCCAGTTTGCTGTTATAATCGCCGGTCGTGGAAAAAAGCCGCACCATCAGTAATTTAGCATCGACGGGGAGATAACTATAAGGATTATTCATTAGTGGTGAACGGCAATAAAATGTCGTATCCACGCCATCAACCGTTAAAGTATAGCCTCCGGCCGGCCCTACTTCTGCGATATTGTCATTTTGACTGCCAAAAATATTACCGGTATCGGCCACCAAGCGATTGGAAATTTTGGGTTGATTGCTTACCCAGTTGGATTTATTTATCCACTCCAGCCACTGACCAAGCGACTGTTTACTCTCAGCTTGACAGTTGTTAAAATCATCACCAGCAAAATCTTTATCGCATGAGAAAGGCCAGATATTATTACCCTGAAATAATAATACTCTAGCGTACAGATTGTCAGCAGTATCATACATCACCATATCATCCAGACCCGTATTGGTTGACGGCTGGACGTTCCAGTTGGTAAGTCCGGCAACAGGGAGCAACCAGTTGCCTACTGATGGCATGCTGGTTGTCCAGCTAACAGCGCTACAGTTTGCGATATCAGCCATACCCAGATCACAGTCATACCGCCAAATCAATTTTCCTTGATTAAACTGCGCCCTGATCTTATTGCCCGAAGGAGTCAAATGAAAATCAAGGCCTTCAATGGGAGCATTATCTGGCACAAACACATCCCAATTGTTCCTATTAACGCTTGCAAGCCAAGCGTTGACAGTACTATAAGCACTTTCTGCCCGACAGTTGTTAAGATCGGTACCGGCCCGATGACAGATAAAAGTCCATAAGCTATTGCTCTGAGAAAAAGTAAACCTTATCTGGTTATTGTTATGAATATAATAGGAAGAGATCGCGTCAATACTGCTATTGGCATCAGGTAAAAACGCCCAGTTGGCCTGGTGGCCGATATCGGCAAGCCATTCCGACAAAGTCTTAGTATATACGGCCTCACAGTTGGTCAAACTAGCGTCGCAGTCATAACGCCAAACACGCGTTCCTTGAAATATTAGAGTTCGCACCCTGTTACCCGGATCATAAAATCTTTCCACTGCCTCCACTTTTGTGTCGGTGGACGGGGACCCAATATATGACATCTCAAGGGCAACGTTATTACACTGGGCATTGCCATTATCAGCTGTTCCGTAATACACAAATAATCTATTTAAATTTGCAGTTGAACCATAAGTACTGTTGGAATAGCTGGATAAGTAAAACGTATATTGTTGTTGATTTAAGACCAGCGGTGAAACAAAGGCACTTTGTGACTCATTATTACTCACGGTTAATGTACTTTTATCCATATCAATACCCGTTAGCGCTGACAACTGCGGCGTGAAGGTGCTAAACGTCTGCGTACCGGCCGGAGGAAGCGTGTACCCTAGCTCTACTCCCGCCTCACCGGCGGCAATTGCACGAGTAGATTCCTGCTGCAGCTTGGAAAAACGCGTATCCACTCTTGTCTGGTAAGATGAGGCAAAAATCATGGTAATTAAGACCGATACCATCAATACAATAAGCAACAATACCTGGCCGTTTTTATTTTTCTCACCAATTATTTTAAGGACTATTTCTCTCATAGACTGTTATTGATAATAATGATAACAGATCAAGGTATGGTTGCGGGTCAAAGACAATCAACAGACTGGGACGGGAGTTGTCAGGAGAGGAGCGGGAGATATCGGTGGTACCAGTCAGACGAACCAGGTTGCCGGTGATCTTTAATGATGTGGTTGATGTGCCAAAGTCAATGCTGTTGCCGATAAATATCCCTCTGGCTTCTTGAGTTGTGGTACTTGTCCCAAAGAAGTTGATGGTGTTGGCCACAATGGCAACAGTGGCATTGGTGGGTGTAAATTGAATAGTGTTTAAGTCAACATCCCCATTAACCAGCAATACCAGTGTCTTGCCATTAAACTGACTGATATTTCCAGAGTTGATAACCACGTCGCCTTCCCAGAGATTGACCTTATTAGTTTCAATCTTTGAGAGGTCAGTACTGCTGGCGCCTGTAGCTTTGACTGTTGGCTTTCTGGCTTTGGCATAGTCAAGGTAGTCTTGGAGGCCAAATCTAAACATTTTGCTTTGACTGATAAACCAGTTGTTGTTGGATATTGAGCCTGTACCCATGTCAACAGCATTGGCCACTGACACCACTCCGGTGTCACTCATAACAAGGACTCGTTCCCGGTTATCATCAGTGTCAGTGCTTGTGATCTTGTTGACGTTAAAGGGAATCCGATTATCAATCGCTGGATTTCTGGCAAAAGCGACATTCTTAAACTTGATCCAGGGATCAGTTAACGGGAATATGATGTCTTTGTTATAGACGGTTTGAGTTGCGATGTTGATGTTTATCTTCTGAGAGACGGCATCATAGACCCCACAGGCGCCAGGAACACCTGATGTCCAGTAACCATTTGAGGAATAGGTGCCGTTTGAGACTGTCAGGCTAAAGTCCTGGTTGATAACTGGGGTGGGGTCTGTCGCATTACCCGGTTGAAGAAAGGACAATCTACACAAGTAGTAGGAGAAGGGAGGACGTGATTGAAGTACCTGACAGGTCTTATTGATTCTTTCCGGATACTGAGGAACCAGATCAATCACCGGACTGCTTGATGAGGCGATATCCGGATAACAGGCCGCTCCCAGATATTCCCCCAAGGATCCGCCAATGACTGCGGTTGGATAGAGAGTGGGGGTGGCGGTTGGGATGGGGGTGTTGGTAGGCATAAAGCCATAACAACAAGAAGATCTACCTTGGGCATCTGCCCAATTGGCTTTACACCAAGCATCAGCCGCCCCTGTACAATTTCCACCATTTTCATTACAGCTATACATTGGTGGGTTGGCATTATGGCAATCGTTTACCCCCCTTATACAGTCATAAGGAGCACTGCAAGCATGATTGCCACCTGGTGGTTGACAGCATACTTTAGTACCATCACATCTGCCGGGGACTTGAGTCCAGTTTTCACCACAAGAGTCCTCGCAGGAATAGGAACAGTCAGCTGCTGGTGGGTCGGTTGGTGGTGGACCGGTGGGGGAAGGACCCGGAGTAATAGTCGCCACTACTGCTTGTGTTGAGTAACCACAACCGCTCCTTAAAGGATCAAACGAACCGGAACCTACCGGGGTACAGCTTGCGCCTCCATTTGTAATTTCACATTCTGCAGAATAAGTCACCCATGTTTCCACCGTGGCACATGCTCTATCGGCTCCTCCTATCTGACAATCTGTCCATCCTGCTATCCTAAAATAACACCCTCCACCTGATACGGTGCGAGTTCCTTTGGAACATTCATACTCACCGAAAGCTCGGTTCCATACACAGCTAGCAGTCTCCTCTTGGGCAGTTCCAGTACCCCAGAAATAAGAAGGCTAGAATGAAAAACAAAGTTATGATTTGAATTCTTCTCATTATCATTTATTGAATTATTTTGACTTGATATATTGGCCCTAATACATAATTTTCACTTAGTGTGTTATTACTATCGCTGTTTTTGAAGATCTGTTCAATAGCCTGGTGGTTTTTCAAGGCCCACGCTTTAGAAATATCAAGTTGACTTTTACAGACGCTGTCACATTTATCAGATTTTAATATCCGATCTATCTCATCTTGTGTCATTACCAGCCGCACTTCCAATTCCACCCGTCCCCCTTTTTTGATATATGATTGCAGTTTGGCAAGGCTACCCGACTCCCACTGATTGTCAGAAACAGAGTAA
>Ga0209542_10006281_pt1 | contig 23177 bp, 25 predicted proteins | sample RifCSPhighO2_01_FD_184028 | JGI IMG/M metagenome (GOLD analysis project Ga0209542, IMG submission 184028) | Soil microbial communities from Rifle, Colorado - Rifle CSP2_plank highO2_0.1 (SPAdes) (version 2) | ecosystem: Environmental > Terrestrial > Deep subsurface > Rock core/Sediment ... | reverse complement strand
ATTCGCTTTTTGGGTCGAAAAGCCGGTGAATTGACTAAAATTTTACGGGGGCTCAAAGATATGCCCGAAGGGCAGCGCAAAGAATTGGGGCAGCTGGCTAATACGTTTAAAACCGACGTCACGGCCCAAATCGCCGCGGCCCGCCGCCGGCTCGAGCAGCCCAGCAGTAGCTCGACTTTCGATGTCACAGTACCCGGCATTCGGCCGCCAGTCGGCCATCTCCATTTGGTGACACATGCCATTCGCGAGATTCAAGAAATTTTTGAACGAATTGGATTTTACCGGGTACGCTACCCGGAAATCGAGTGGGATTACTACGCGTTTGAATCGCTTAATATGCCCCCCGATCATCCGGCGCGCGACGAATGGGAGACATTTTTTATCGACACCAAGCCGGTCGGCAAAAAAGGCCAGCGAGTGTTGACCCCGCACACTTCTTCAGGGCAGGTGCGAGAAATGGAAAAAAAACAACTCCCGATTCGGATGATGAATATTTCGAAATGCTACCGCCGTCAAATCGACGTGTCGCACCTGCCGATGTTTCACCAGTTCGAGGGACTGCTGGTTGACAAAGACGTCACGGTTGCCGACCTGAAAGGGACGCTTGATTATTTTGTAAAGTCATTTTTCGGTTCGGACAGAAAAGTCAGGATCCGACCGAATCATTTTCAGTTTACCGAACCGAGTTTTGAAGTCGATATCTCGGTTGATGAAGCAACCAAACGAATGGGCAAGAACGGCTGGCTAGAGCTCGGCGGTGCCGGGATGGTTCACCCAAACGTTTTAAAAGCCGGCGGCATTGATCCCAAAAAATATTCAGGGTTCGCTTTCGGCTGGGGAGTTGAGCGAACGTACCTGATGAAAGCGGGCTTGCAGATTCCCGACATTCGGATGATGTACCAGAACGACTTGCGATTTTTGCGACAATTTTAAATCATGTAACACATAACCTGAAACACGAAACAGTAGGTGGCACGTTTTAAGTTCCGGGTTTCAAGACACGATGGATCGAACGATTTCTTACAACTGGCTTAAAGAGTTTGTACCACTGGATGTCAGTCCGGCAAATTTTGCGCGTGAGTTTTCTTTGCGCAGCATGACGGTTGATCGTGTCACGCCGGTCAAGCCGGAGTTTACCGGGGTAACCACCGCCAAAATTATTAAGATTGAAAAACATCCTAACGCCGACCGGCTGCGGTTAGCAACGGTGAAAACCAAGCAGGGGACCGCCACGGTGGTCTGCGGCGCGCCCAATATCGCCGAAGGACAGATTGTCCCGTACGCGGGGATTGGCGCTAAGCTGATTGATACCAAAGACGGTGGTAAAAAGTTTACCCTGAAAGCGGCAATCATCCGTGATATTAAAAGCGAAGGGATGTTGTGTTCGCCGGCTGAGCTGGGTATCGGTGAAGACCACGGCGGGATTTTTATTTTGCCGAAAGAAACTCAAATTGGAAAGCCGCTGGAAGAAGTTTTACCGCTTCATGATTCATTGTTTGATATTGAAATCACTTCCAATCGGCCAGACGCAATGTCGGTGGTCGGATTAGCGCGTGAAGCCGCCGCCGTGTTTAACAAAAAATTAACCCAAAAGTTAGCCCAGCCGAAAATTACTTTTACTGATGAAATCCCGCTGTCGGTTGAGGTGAAGGATTCGTCACGCTGCCCGCGCTACCAAGCGGTGGTAGTGACCGGTATTACCGTTGGCCCTTCGCCGCTTTGGATGCAGCTGCGCTTAAGCCAAGCCGGAGTGCGGCCGATCAATAACATCGTTGATATTACTAACTACGTGTTGCTTGAGCTGGGCCAGCCGATGCATGCGTTTGATTATGATAAGCTGCAGGGCAAAACAATCGTTGTCCGCCGGGCGCAAAAGGGTGAAAAGATAGTAGCTCTCGATGGCAAAACCTATTCGCTAGCGGCCGACTTAGTGATTGCCGATAGTAAAAATCCGGTGGCAATCGCCGGGGTGATGGGCGGTGAAAAATCAGCGGTGAGCGCTGAGACTAAAACAATTGTATTTGAGTGCGCGAATTTTGATCCGATTACGGTCCGTACGACCTCGCGCCGGTTAAGCCTTTTGTCCGAATCTTCGTTGCTTTTTGAAAAAGGGTTGCAGCCGCAAAATGTTGAAGCGGCGCTGTTTCGGGCGTTGGAGTTGACTCAGCAGCTGGCTGGCGGCAGCGTTAGTTCACCGATTATCGATGTTTATGCCAAAGCCAAAACCGCTGCCACGATTTCTTTTGATCCGGCGGTAGTTCAACGTTATCTCGGCGTTGCCGTACCCCAACCGGAAATAAAAACTATTCTGACTCATTTGGGCTTTGCCGTCTCAGGGGCAAAAAAAATATCAGTGACGATTCCGTGGTGGCGAGCCGGTGATGTAGCTCAAGAGTTTGATTTAGTTGAAGAAGTGGCGCGGATGTACGGATACCATACATTGCCTTCGCGGCTGCCGGCTGGTATGTTGCCTGGCCGTCACTCCGATTTGCTGCTGCGGTTTGAAGATACAATCAAAGATATTTTGGCGGGCGCGGGATTTAATGAGGTCTACCACTACTCGATGATTTCGGCCGAGCTGCTGAAAAAATTTGGTATGAAACCAACTGAGGCGCTGCCGATTGCCAATCCGCTCAACGAAGAGCTCGGGTTGATGCGCCCGGTGCTGAGCCCGCAGCTGCTCGCCACCGTGGCAGAAAATTTAAACCACGATGATAATTTTTCATTGTTTGAGCTCAGCAACACCTACCAGCCGGCGAAAGAAAAATCGCTGCCGGCGGAAGTTTCGAAGCTGGCTGCCGCGCTGGTCGGACCGGATGGGTTGCTCAGAGCCAAAGGTGTCGTTGAATTGCTTTTCGAGCGGTTGGGGATTGTCGCTGATTTTCAATCCCAGACTGAGCGGCTGATCTGGTGGCAACGGGGCAGCGCGCTTGATGTGATGGCCGGTAAGACAGTACTGGGACATATTGGAATAGTCAGTGAAAAAATGGCTAAAGATTTTGGCATTGAGGTGCCTGTTGCGTTATTAACTTTTGATGTCGGCGCACTTTTCAAACAGTCGCGGCCGGTTACGGCATTCGAGCCGATCCCGGAATTTCCGGCGATTCAGCGTGACGTTGCGACGGTAGTGGCCGACACGGTGAGTTGGCTTGAAATTGCCGGTGCGGTTTCGCGGGTCGATGATTTGATTACCGACGTGGTGTATTTGAACACCTTTAGTGATGTGTCGCTCGGGGCAAAGAAAAAAAGTATCGCTTTTCGAATAGTGCTGCGCAGCCGCGAGCGGACCTTGAAATCAACCGAAGCCGATGCGGTAATCGATAAAATTATTGATACAATAAAAAAACAGTTTAATGCGCAGCTCCGGTAAGCTGCCGCAGGAGGATTTATGTTTGAAACATCGAAAGATTTACTCTACATCATTTTGGCCTTTTGTATTTTGTGGTTCACGGCCTTTATTTGCTGGGCGCTGTATTACATTATTTCGGTGATGCGCAGCGTGGCAAAAATTACTGACAGTGCCAAAAAGAAAATGGAGATGATCGATGATATTTTAAAATTAGTCAAAGACAAGCTTGATAAAGGATCGAACCACATGTCGATTCTGGCTGATTCGGCGATTAAACTGGTCGGATTTGTAATGGAAAAACAGAAAAAATCAACAGCGAAAAGCAAAAAGAAAAAGTAAAAAATAATAAAAAGTAGTATTTTAAATTATCAAAACTATGACGAGTGAACGCCTAAGGCATGTGGAGGGGCAGGATTTTGAGGCTTCAGAAGAAGAGTACGGTGATCGAGAAATTTCAGCTGAACACCTTGAAACACTTGGTGAGTTTGTAGATGAAGAGGTTGAAGCACTTACAGACCACGATGAAGCAACAAAAAAGCCAGCTAGTCGGAGTTTTCGGCGGCGAGCGTTGCTGGGGATAACTGTTTTAGCGCTGGCGATGCTATCACCAGAGGTCGCCCGTGCGCAGCAAAAGCTTGAACCATCGGAGCAAGAGGGAATTGAATTGCAAATTAAGCAATTACAAGATAAATTGTACGAAAGTAAAAAAGTAGAATATGCTGAGGCTGAAAAGCAGCGGCATCAGGAACTTAATGAATGGCTTTCGTTATTTGCGGTTGATGGTCTATCTGTCGGTGAGGCTAAAAATAGGGTCAGGATGCCTGGTGAGCAAGTCGGTGTTTATTTGAAAAAAGACGGCATGGAAACACACCTCGGAGATATGTACGCCGAAGATGGCATTCGAATTATGCAAGCGGATTTTGTCAGAGAGGTTGCCGAAATGTTGAAAGGAGCTGGGATCGAGGCTGCACCAGATATTAGCACTGAATTGAGTAAAGAAGCTGGCTTTGAGATCGATATAGATCTAGAGACGTATGCGCTTCTCAAGGATTGGGGGTGGAGGTTCGAGGGGGGAATATTAAATACTGGTAAAAAAGAATTTCGATTTGATGACCAAACTGAAAGCATCACTATCTTTATTGGTGGTGAGACTAGTTTGGATGAGGATATTATTATAATTCATTGCCTTGACAAAGACGGAAAAAAAACCGTGGTAAAATTCACGGAAGGTCGACAACTAGGTATGAAGGAGTATAAATAGTATGGGGCTGCAAGTAAATAATAGTCTAAAGATTTTATTTAATGAGTTGGTCGATCGCGCCAGGCTGTCTGACGTGGAGAAGCAGCTTTGGCACTCGTTGATTGAAAAAAGTTCCGACAATGAACTAGACGCAATTTTTACAGCGGTCCAGGATGATCCTGAAAATTTGATTTTTTTAACCAGTAACCTGCTTAAGAAGCAAAAAGCGCTTAAAGCCGGTAATAAGAGGACTTGGTCGGCGGTGGTGGCAGAGGAAAAAAAATTTTTAGAAAAAAAATAGAAAGTAGCAACTAAAAAATTTTAAGCACGAAATCTTAAATTTTAGACAAATTTAAATTACCAAAACACAAAAAGAAAAACGCTTTGAATTTTTAAACAGTTAGATTTTTGTTTTGTTTCGGATTTTCCGCCAGAGGCGGATCAGCCTTTGGCTGAAGAGATTGTAATTTAGAGATTGTGTAATTGGGGCAGTCTTTCTGCCCCGGGAAACCAGTGATTAACTCCGGCGTTCCCAAAAAATAACGTTATGTCTTTTGTCCATCTTCATACCCACTCGCACTATTCGTTATTAGACGGGCTTTCCAAGGTTGACGATTTGGTCAACCGGTGTGTTGAATACAACATGCCGGCAATGGCGCTGACCGATCACGGCGTGATGTATGGCTTAATCGAGTTTTACCAAAAAGCCAGCAAAGCCGGAATTAGGCCGATTTTAGGGGTTGAAGCCTACGTGGCACGTTTCGGCCATACCGAGAAGCGTCCGGACAACACCCGACCGTACCACTTACTGCTCCTGGCGGCTGATGAAGCGGGCTACCGCAATTTAATCAAATTAACAACCATCGCGCACCTGGATGGTTTTTATTATAAGCCGAGAATTGACATGGCGTTGCTGGCTCGCCACAGTGACGGGCTGATTTGTCTAAGCGGTTGTTTGCAGAGCCAGCTGTCACAAGCGATTTTATCGACCAACGAGAAAGAAATTTCCCGGACGCTCCAGACCTTCGCCGAAATTTTCTCAAAAGATAATTTTTACCTCGAAGTCCAGCACCACCCAAACATTCCGGAGCAGTCAACCGTCAACCAGCGGATTTTTCAGCTGGCCGACGAGCATGGATTGTCGGTAGTAGCAACGTACGACTCACACTACCTGAATGCTGAAGATAACCATTCGCACGACGCGCTGCTCTGTATTCAAACCAAAAGAACCTTGGCGGAAACCGACCGAATGTCGATGCTGACCGACGACTACTCGTTTCGTTCTCCGCAGCAAGCGCAGCGGGATTGGATCAATCATCCCGAAGTAATTGCCAACACGCTTACGGTTGCCGAGCGGTGTAGTGTTAAATTAACCTTTGGCAAACCAATGTTGCCGAGGTTCCCTTTGCCTAACGGGGTAACACCCGAAGAGCAAATCAAACAATTTTGTCAGACTGGATTAGCAAAGCGCTACGGGACGAAAGAAATTACCGATGAAGTCAAAAAACGGCTTGAGTACGAGCTGGAAGTAATTTCTAAAACCGGGTTTGCTTCGTACTTTTTGATTGTTGCCGATTACATCAACTGGGCCAAGGAAAATAAAATTGTCGTCGGCCCGGGGCGCGGCTCGGCCGCTGGCAGTTTGGTGTCGTACTTGCTGGGAATTACCAACATCGATCCGCTCAAATACGATTTGATCTTTGAGCGGTTTTTAAATCCGGAACGTATCTCGATGCCGGATATTGATAGTGATTTTGCCGATACTCGCCGCGATGAGGTAATTCACTACGTGGCAAAAAAATACGGTTCCGACCATGTCGCTCAGATTATCACGTTTGGCACGATGGCGGCCCGGGCGGTAATTCGTGATGTCGGTCGGGTGATGGGTCTGCCGTACGCCTACTGTGACAAGGTGGCTAAGCTCATTCCGATGTTTACCAACCTCGATGAGGCGCTCAGCAGCGTTCCGGAACTGCGAGAGGTCCTTGCCGATCCCAACGGCCGGCGCTTGATTGAAACGGCTAAAAAACTCGAAGGCGGGGTACGCCACACATCAACCCATGCCTGCGGCGTGGTGATTACTCCGGAAGAAATGGATAATTTCATTCCACGGCAGCGTTCGACGCAAAATGAGAATGAAATTGTTACTCAGTACGAAATGCACGCCGTTGAAGATTTAGGATTGCTGAAAGTCGATATGTTGGGCTTGAAGAATTTAACGATTATGGAAAACACACTCGAGATTCTCAAAAAAGCCCGGGGGATTGAAATTGATTTAGACAACCTGCCGCTGGCTGATACAAAAACCTTTGCCCTGATGCAGCGCGCCGAGACCACGGGAGTGTTTCAGCTGGAAAGTTCGGGAATGAAACGCTACTTAAAGCAGCTGGCCCCGACCGAGCTTGAAGATATTATCGTGATGGTGTCGCTGTATCGCCCCGGTCCGATGGAATTTATTCCGGACTATATTGCCGGCAAGCACGGTTCTCGCCAAGTAACCTACCTCGATAGTCGCCTCAAACCGATTTTGGAAAAGACCTACGGCATTGCCGTGTATCAGGAGCAGGTGATGGAAATCGCCCGCAAACTGGCCGGATTTTCGTATAGCCAAGCCGATGTTTTGCGTAAAGCCGTTGGTAAAAAAATCAAAGAGCTGCTCGACGAGCAGGAAGAAAAGCTGGTCGACGGCATGGTCGGTCAGGGAATCAAGCCGACCGTGGCGCGAAAAATTTGGGAATTTATTTTGCCGTTTGCCCGCTACGGATTTAACCGGTCGCACGCCGCCTGTTACGCGATGATTGCCTACCAAACCGGGTACCTGAAAGCCAACTACCCGTCGGAATTTATGGCGTCGCTGCTGACGGCCGACCACGGCAACATCGATCGGATCGCCATTGAAGTCGAAGAGTGCCGGCAGATGAAATTGGAGGTTTTACCGCCGGACATTAATGAAAGTTTTTCAACCTTTACGGTGGTCTATGACACGCTTGAGGTAAAAAAAGATAAAACGAGCAACAAAATTCGCTTCGGTCTCTCCGCGGTAAAAAATCTAGGTGAAAATATTATCCGTGAGATTATCCGTGAGCGCAAAACCAACGGGCATTTCAGTAGTTTGGAAGACTTACTGAGCCGGGTTAAAACCAAAGATTTAAACAAAAAATCGCTTGAGGCGCTGATTAAGGCCGGCGCGCTCGATAAGTTTGGTGAGCGCAACCAGCTGCTGTACAACATCGATCGGCTGCTGACGTTTATCAGAAATATTAATCAAGAAGCCGACAGCCAGCAGGCCAGCCTGTTTGGCGCGCTGGCAGCAACCAATGTGTTACCGAAGCTGTCATTGGATACTATTGAACCGATAACCGACAAACAAAAGCTGAAGTGGGAGAAAGAGTACCTGGGGCTGTACGTTTCGGCCCACCCGTTGCAGGAATTCAGCTCTCAGCTCAGCGGCGAGACTACGCCGGTGGCCACTATTTTAAGTGAGTTTGAAACGCTGGCCGATCAGGCGTTACTGGTGGCCGGAGTAATTTCAACCACTAAAAGGATTATTACCAAAAAAGGCGAGACGATGATGTTTGCGCGGATCGAAGATACCACTGGCGGTATCGAGGTGATTGTTTTTCCCAGCGTGTACCAGGCCAATCCCGAGCTGTGGCAAGACGACCGGCTGGTGATTAGCCACTGCCGGCTGTCTGATCGCGACGGTGAGTTAAAACTCATTTGTAATTCCGCCAATGAACTTGTCAGTGAAACCGTCGCCGAATTACTTGAGCAACTCCGCGATTTTACTCCGATCAACGGCAACGGCAAACGGTTTTATAAAAATTTTTCTCGGCCAGCCGCCCCAGCCGGAGCTACCTACGAATTACTCGTCGAGGGCACTGTCTACGTGGTCGTGCCGCCATTCCTGGACCCGGTTGCCACCGCGCAGCTCAAAAATTTGTTTGCAAAAAATCCAGGTACATTTAAGGCGCATCTGCTGGTAAAAAGTGCCCAGGGCACCACCGACGTGGTAACCGATTTTATGATTGCCCCAACTAATGAAATGAGACAGCAAGTAGAAAGTTTGTTTGGTCAGAATAGTTTCCAACTCAGCCGTGACGCGTAAGGAGGCGGAATAATCTTTGCTGTGGTATTATACACATATGGCAAATACGTCATTACTCCCAACTGGATTACGAACCATCGGCGTAGTGTATCTACTCGCCGGTCTTGGGTTACTGATTTCAACGTTGTATTTCACTTGGTCGAAAGTTACCATTACCATTATTCCACGGCAGCAGGCAGCAAGTCATGAGTTTCAAATCACGGTTCGGAGCGGTGAGGGGACCGGAGACTTCACTGTTTCCGGCTACATTACCCAACAGCAGCTTGAACAGCAGCAGACTTTTACCGCCACCGGCGCGGAATCGGTTTCCGAAGAGAGCGTCGGCGAGGTGTCGATGGTCAATAATTACAGCAAAGAGCAAACCCTCATTGCCACCACCCGTTTAACTTCACCGAACGACCCCAGTACGGTTTTGGTTCGACTCGCCCGAACGGTTGTTGTCCAGCCTGGTCAGACACTGAAAGTCGCAGTGTACCCTGACAATCCTGATGCCTTCAAACCAATTTCGCCCCAAAAATTTATCATTCCGGGTTTGTGGGGACCGTTGCAAGAGTATATCTACGCGGAGAATAGCGAGACGCTCGAGTACGGTGAATATACCGTGCCAATTGTAACGGCGGCTGATATTGAAAATGCAACCAAAAAATTACGCGACGATCTGTACGCTCAAGGACTGTCGAGCACCGACGATGCGCTCACCGGCGAGGCAGCCCTATGGCCGAAGCTGGTTACGACTGAAGTTAACGAAACGATATTTGATGCCTCGGCCGGCAACCAAACAGAACTGTTTACCGGTATCATGAAATTGGCCGCCACAGTGATTGCGTTTGATGAAAACGAGGTACTTATTCTTGCTCGGCAGTCGCTGGAAGCTCAGACCGGTGGCACGCAGTATATCTCGCTGGATCCCAGCACGCTGCGCTATGAAATTCGTGAGTATAATCGTGAAGCAGGCACTGCGTTAATCAACGTTACGGTTGACGCATCAAAAGCGGCGGTTGCCAGCCCGGAGCTGCTGGACCGCACCCAACTGCTGGGTAAAACCGCCGATGAGATCAAAGCGCACTATTCACAGTTCTCACAAATCCAAGAGGTACGGGTACAATTTTCTCCGCAGTGGCTGCGCAAAGCTCCTCACAGCGGTGAACGAATAAAAATCCAGGTTGATTCCAGTAGTGTCGCACCGTAGGAGAGAGTTCATCAATAAAAAGGCCGAGTCTTGTTAAGGCTCGGCTTGTTTTGTGTCGTCTGGTATTGGTTCGTTGGATTTGAACTGTATCTCAGGAATTGCCATGGCCAATGCCACCAGTAGGCAGTTCAGTGAGACGGCAGTCAAAAAGGAAAGAACGACTAGTCCGATACTTGCAGAGATGGAGTGTTGCAACAGAATGGAAAAATACTGAGCGGTACAGAACATAATCCCAAACAGCAGGGTGGTCAGAATGGCAAACCGCAGGGTCCATTTCCACCAAAAGAGCGAGGTTTTTATTTTCACCGTAGGACAACCCTCCTTTCAGCAGCTTTTTATCTTAACGCTGATTTTAGTTGTTCGTCAATAGAGTGGTTGACAGGGCATAATCAGCAGGATTATAATACAAATACATTAATTGACGATTGAGGTGGCCACCAACCACCTATCTCAAATCGAGATTTTGTCTAAAGCTAAGTCGATTAATTAATGAAGCGTCTCGCTTGTCTGAAGCGAGGAACTTGGGTGGAACCGTCCAGCCGTTCGCGAACAGCTGGATCCCAAGCAGTTAATTCAACTGGTTGGTTTTTTTGTAATCAATATAGCGCCATTGCCTATGGCGCAGAAACGATTTTGGGTTTACATTTTAACCAACAAGAGAAATACTGCTTTGTATACTGGCGTGACAAATAATTTATCAAGGCGGATATTTGAACACAAAACAGGATTGCTTGATGGATTTACAAAAAAATACAAAGCAGAGAAATTAGTTTACTTCGAGGAGTTTAATAATGCGTATGATGCGATTGCGCGGGAGAAGCAAATAAAAGGCTGGCTACGGATTAAAAAAATAAAATTGATAATTACTTCTAATCCTAGTTTTGACGATTTAAGTGATAGTATTTTATAGCATTACGTCGTCCTGAGCGTAGCGAAGGACCTGTAACACTAAGCAGGTTCTTCGGTCTTCGACCTCAGAACGACACAAAAATATATGGATACAAAATTAGAAAAAATTAGACATACCGCTTCACACGTTTTGGCCCAAGCGGCGCTAGAATTGTTTCCTGATGTTAAGCTGGCGATTGGCCCGGCGATCGAGGAAGGGTTCTATTACGATTTTGATCTCGGCGGGAAAAAGACATTTTCTGAAGATGATTTGAAAAAATTGGAGAAACGGATGCGCGAGATTATCAAACAGGACCAAAAGATGGAGCACTATACGCGCGACGCGGCTGAATCGATTAAATACATCAAATCAAAAAACCAGCCGTACAAGCTGGAGATGGCTCAAGAGTTAATGGCGCAGGGCGAGCAGGAATTGAGTTTTTATACGATGGTTGGCCATAACGGCAAGCGGCAGTTTACCGATTTGTGCAAGGGGCCGCACGTCAGATCGACCAAAGAAATCGGCGCGGTGGCGCTGCTCAAAATCGCCGGTGCGTACTGGCGCGGCGATGAGAAAAATAAAATGCTCCAGCGGATTTACGGCACCGCCTTTGCGTCAGAAAAAGAACTTGCCGAGCACCTGGAGCGGCTTAAATTGGCTGAAGAGCGGGACCACCGCAAACTCGGCCGGGAGCTTGATTTGTTTGTCGTCTCGGATTTGATCGGTCCCGGTATGCCACTCTACACGGCGCGCGGGGCAATTGTCCGCCGAGAAATCATGGACTATTCGCGGGAGCTGCAGGAAGCAATCGGCTACCAAGAGGTCCATACCCCAAATATCAACAAAGCCGAGCTGTTCAAAATCTCTGGGCACTACGACAAGTACAAAGACGACATGCTGCAGGTGCGCTCGCACTACACCGATGAGGAATATTTTTTAAAGCCGATGAACTGTCCGCAGCATACTCAGCTGTATGCCTCGAAGCTGCGTAGCTACAAGGATTTGCCGATTCGCATTGCTGATTTTGCCAACCTGTACCGAGACGAAAAGCCGGGGGAACTCAACGGCTTAGCTCGGCTGCGCTGCTTTGCTCAAGATGACGGCCATTGTTTTTGCCGCGAAGATCAGATTGAGCAAGAATTTTTAGCGGTGCTTCAAGTGATTCAAGCCGCGCTAAAAACTTACGGTATGAACTACCACATCCGACTGTCGCTGCGCGACAAAACACAAAAGAAAATGTACATCGGCGATGACCAGGCCTGGGAGAAAGCGGAAAGCCTACTGGAGAAATTATTGAAAAAACAAAAGATTGATTTTGTGGTCGCGCCTGGCGAGGCAGCCTTCTATGGGCCGAAGATGGACATCATGGCGCAAGACGCCATCGGCCGGGAGTGGCAGATTTCTACTATCCAACTTGATTTCAGCATGCCGGCTCGGTTTAAGCTAACCTACGTTGATGCCGATGGCAGCGAGAAAACGCCGGTGATGATCCATCGCGCGATTGTCGGTTCGCCGGAACGGTTCATGGGAATTCTAATTGAACACTACGGTGGGGTATTTCCGACCTGGTTGGCGCCGGTCCAGGTGGCGCTGCTGCCGGTCAGCGAGAAATTTATCGAACAGACACAGGAGATTGCCGGGCAGCTCCGACAAGCGGGCATTCGCGTGGAGGTTGCTGTCAGCGACGAATCAGTCGGTAAAAAGATTCGCAACGCCGAAAAACAGAAAGTACCCTACATGCTGGTGATTGGCGAAAAAGAACTAGCGTCAAAGAAATTTGCGGTTCGGAAGCGGGGCAGCAGCGACGTTGCAGAAACTAGCCAAGAAGCATTCATTACTCGGCTCACTAAAGAAATTGCCGAGAGAAAGTAATTGAGGGGGGGGGTTATGCTAAAATTTTTAGCCACTACTGGTCAGCGCCGATTCACGCAGATCGGATTGGGGATTATCGCCGCCACCGTGCTGGTGGTATTTCTTAGTTTTGTTGTGCTCTATACCGGATTGGCGATGCGCGGGGGAGTCTCTGGTTACCTGGAGGCAATCATTGATTTAGGCATCATCGCCCTTGGGTTTATTTTTTGTTTGCTGTCATTACAGCAATTTTTGCGGTCACGCCAGCGGCTGGTTTATTTGTTACTCTCAAATCTTTTTCTGGCAATTAGTCTGGTGCATATCTTTCGTTTACTATTTGGCCGACTACCATGATAGCGCTGATAGAAAAATACTGGCCGTTGGGTTTCTTAGTTACGCTGGTAGTGGTGACCGCGGACTACTATTTGTATAAAACAATCGACTACTACGGTTTTATCATCCATAACACCGCCGCGCTCCTATTTGGCTTAATCCTATTTTTTTTCGGTCTGTGGCTACGAACCGAAGCGGTGCCGTGGTTTATTGTTTGGGGCAGTATCCTGGTGGGAGCGGCAATGGCAATTAACCACGCCGGTAAACTGCTTTTATTTATATAAAAAGCCCGCGTGGTTACGCAGGCAGTACTGGTGGCGCGGTGCCGCTGAGTTGTCTGAGCTGGCGCCGAATCTCAGCCAGGCAGGGGAACTGTTCGTCGAGCGCGACAAACGCCGATTCGAGCTCTTCAAGCTCTACCAGCAGGCACTCAGCGCTGAGCTGATCAGCCGGACTACTCCGGTTGCCTACCAACAGTTCAAGCCCTCGGCCCGTCGTTCTGACTTGTATTTCAGCCATGATTTCCTCCTTAAAGAACGGATTGGGACTTTAGTATAGAGCGAAAAATTTTAGATTGTCAAGCACCTCGACAAAAGGGTGTTTTTTTATTTCAGCTAACGTATCGGCATATCTGAAGTGCGAAGCATTTAGGTGAAGCATAACGGAATCAGATATGCCGTGTTAGACGATGTATTCAAAAACATTTTGCGTAGCAAAATATGCACAATTTTATTTTCGGGTTAAGGCTGTTTGTTTTTCGACCAAATAATAGCTTCGTCTTTCAAGTTTTCCATATATTCATCTTTAAATCTTCTATATTGACTGTAATCATTTGGGAATTTTTGAAAAAGAGAAAGTTTTAAATCGCTATATTGATCAGCTTTGTCGCGGTGTGATCTCAAATAATCCCTGATAGCAAGAATTTGAAAAATTTCCGGATGATTGTTTTGATAAAAATGAATTATGAAAAGACGCTGTCCACCAACCTCTTTTTCAAATAAGCGGGAATTTTCAGCATTGCGCGAACCCTGCGAAGTATATCCAACTTTGTTCAAATCTGAAATATATGCGTCAATTTTTGAGATATCCTTCACGACAAATAAAATATCAATAGTTGCTTTGCCAGACATGTCGGGAACCGATGTGCTTCCGATGTGGTATGTTTTTAGAATATTATCGCCGATGATGCTATTTATTTTTCCAGATTCTTCCGAAAATAAAATTTGCCACTTGCTATCATAGGGAATTATTTTATAATTTTTACTATTAGTTTTCATACATTAAAGTAGAAAATAAAATTGTGCATAAATTTTCGACAGAAAATTTGTTTTTGAATATTTCGCCTAACGCACCCTGCTATACGACGTTGCGCCGTACCCGTCGTGGTATAATCGTGAAATCACGAAAGGGGACAGGCAATGTTCGTATAGCAGGTGTTGTGTGACGTAGACGGAAATTTATTTTTCTTAATTATTTTTTGGCAATTCATTTCCCTCTGCTTTTTTGTTCTTGTTCTAATACCGCGTCTCTAATCTCTTGGAGTTCATCGAAATACTCCATAGCCTTTACTACGGCTGCGTTTTTATCTTCCTCAGCCAGTGGTTCACCAGTATGGCCATCAAAGTTGAATTCTGAGAGCACTTTTTGTTCTACTGCGCTACGATCCATTTCAGATTCAAAGATCGCAAGGTCTATTACTTTATTTAGCATATAACCAGCAAGTGGATCGTCTTCGCGTGACATTTGTTCAGCCATTGCTTTAATCTGTGCGCCCTTTTCAGAGCCGAAAAAAGTGCGAACCGGCTGTTCCATAACCGCTGCCCTTGAATAATCTATCGTGCCGTCTGGTTTCTTTTCTGCGCCAACAACATAGTGTGGTTTTTCCTCCTCTGGTGCGGGCGGCATTCCGCCCATTTCTGGGTTTCTCATAGTTTGTTTGGTTAAATATTAAGCTGTTTATATTATACACGAGCCATGTCGACCGTTGAAATAAATTGCCAAAAAAATCTTAAAAAATAATAAAGAAATTTCTGGCTATTTCCGATAACGTTCTCGGTTTATCCGATGTCCGTCAGGATTTTAGATAAACCGTGTTGTATGATGTACATTTTTAACCTTAAATTTATTTTACCAATACGCCCTATATTAAGCAAAGAATTTGATTTTCCACCTATGCGAGCGGTAGAGGGGGGGGGTTGGGGGTGAAAGCCCGAAGCCAAAAACACCATTGTTATCTATTATGCTCCAAGGATTCTTTGATAATCCGTAAGGACGATTGAATAACAATAAAAGCTATTATTAAGCCAACCGTGACATCTGGCCACATCGAATTAAATCTTGCGACCAAAATTCCGGCAATGATTACTCCGATATTTGCAATTACATCATTGCGGGAACAAATCCATGCCGACCTTATATTTAAATCTTTTGCTTTGTGTCTGAAAAGTAAGGCAAAAGATGCGGCGTTTGCGAATAATGCCAACAGCCCTATCACTGTGATTGTTTCAGCAATCGGAATGATAGGATTGATAATTTTAAAAATATTTTCACCTACAACAAAGAGACCAAGCAAAAGCATCATAATACCTTTTACTAAAGAGCCTTTTGCGCGAACTGATGGGTGCTTGTATAGTACCGCAATACTGATTCCATATACAAATGCATCCCCGAGCATATCCAGTGAATCGGCGAGAAGAGCATTTGAATGAGCCATGAATCCGCCGATCACCTCAATGAGGAACATTCCAAAATTTATAAACAAAACTAAGAATAAAACTTTTTTTAAAGTTTTACCGTCGGCGTTACTTAAATCTATAGCGCAACAATCGTCTATGTGTTTAGTTTCGTGGCTCATAATTTTATTTAGCGCAAATCTTTTTTCTTTTCCTCAAATTCCTTTTTATTAATCTCGCCTTTTGCGTATCTCTCTTTGAGAATGTCTGTGGCAGATTTGCCATTTTTATTTTCGTCCTTATTTTGGTTGGATAGCCATTTAATCAAAGCGACAATACCAAAAATAACCAAACCCCAAAATAGAAGCATGAAAATCCAGCCAAAGGGTACGAAACCATAATACAACATAAGATTATTTTATTAAAAAGTTAAAATTTTATCGCTTTCTTGTATGAGTTCGTATAAATCTTTCATACTGCTCATCGGGCAGGCATTACTTGCTTCTTGGTTTCTCGATTTTAAACAAGTGCCGCATGCCAAAATTTTCGCACCGTCAGATTTTAAAAATTCTGCCGTTTGTTCTTTAATATTGTATTTTTCTGAACTACTCGCTTCATATTCCACACCCTCTCCAACAAGAAAAATTTTAACTTCGTCTCCTTCCTTGATTGCAAAATTAGCTAGACGGAAAGCGTTCCAATTTGTTTCTGGATTTGTTTGGCTGATGATTATTCCTAGTTTCATAAGTTATTTAGAATTATTGGTAATATCCTGAATTTTCTTATCTATTTCCTGCGGATTGTCTCCCAGGTCGACATCTGGAAAAAAATGAGAGAGCATAGTCGGACGCATGCCGGAGATAAATGTTTGTCCGTCTTTAATGTAAACATTTATTTTACATGGCATACAAAGCCCAATTTTAATATCTGCATTTAGGAAGTCATTGGCGTATTTGGCGTTGCAAAATTCAATAATTTTAAATGGGTCTCTCTCAAATCCTTTTTCTGTCAAAGTCTTTTGGACATCATGAATGTGTAAAACCCGCATGCCTGCTTTTGCGATTTCTTCCTCAACACTTTTTACTGCCGAATCAAAGTCCTTTGTTGTTGATTGAGTATAGTCAAAGTCCATATTTTTGGTTGTTAAAATTTTTTAGTTGATGATTGAATTGTAATTCAAAAAATAATCTTTATGAAGCGTTTTCGGAACGAAGCGCCTGCCCGTCTCTGGCGGGGAGAAAATTCCATATTTTCCCTCTATAAAAAAGAAAAACAAAATCTGATTCTTTTTAAGAGCTGGGACAATAGCCCCAAAAGGAAAACATGTATTTCAGCTAACGTATGCGTATATCTGATGTTTCTCGACTTTTCTTTATCCTTATTGTTTAATTGCAAAGAAAAGGAGAGAAATATGGGTCGAGCGACGGCAGGAGCGAGCCAGATATACGCTGTTGTCCGACCCGAGCGTAACGAAGTGGAGCGAGAGTGCAACAAGGCGCGACTGAAAGGAGCGAGTAAATTTTTCTATCCTTATTATTTATTTTGCCGGCAGGTCTTTTTTTGTATAAATTGTTAAAAAATTTTGTTTTTTCTGTTTTGGGCGAAGGGCAGAGGGGTTAGGGGTGAATGCCCGAGCCCAAAACTCCTTATTAATTATAGGCCAAGTCCCAACATTTATTTAATGCTTCAAATAATTTTGTCATCTGACTTTCAAATTCATTTTTGGAAATGCCATCACCTGCGGCCTTGGCTTGATTCAGCTTGTCATCGCCGGTCATTTTTTTTACATCAGTGGCGATTTTTTGCCATGTAGTCGGGTAATACTCTTCAATACTTGCCGCCGTTGATTCAAAAAATTGTCCATTAGTTTGCAAATTGGCGTGATTAGTTAAAAAAGTATCGCGCTGGGTAACGTCCGTTTGCTTGTCTACGAAAATTACCGCCTTGTTTTTGTAGATACTAGTTTCAAGTGGTTTAAATATTTGAACAATCGCACTAAACGACCGTTGTGTTTGAGCAAGATCGCCATCGGCGGGGACTATTTGGATGCGAGGTTTTTCGGGATAATGACGCGCGATGATCTTATTCACAAATTCCAAGTCACTTTTACCCTCGACAATTAAAAAGTTTTTGGGCAAAAGCAGGTCGGCAGGACTTCCTCCGAGTAGCTCGTAAACCACAAATGGTTTTTCAATTTCGGTTATTGGTGTTATGCTTGTTTCCTTATTTATCTTTTCAACTTTGAATATTGTTTGCTCATCATGTTCATCAACAACCAAAACTGATGAGTGGGTATTGATGAAAACTTGGTCGCCGCCTTTTGCTAATTCCAGCAAGGAATTTTTGAGTTTTCTCTGCGCGGAAGGATGTAAATGTAATTCGCCCTCGTCAATAAAGAACAAGAAAAATTTGCTTGTTTCTTCATGTTCGCGACGAAAATCGGCATAAGTTTGGATAATGGCAAGCATTAATGCTCTTTGCATGCCGTCGCCTTTTTCGTCTGCGTCGGTGTAAACTCCGTCATCGATTGAGGTGTCAAAGTTTTTGAGTAAATCTTCAAAAATTGGTTCAGCTACTTCAAAAACAACTTTAGTACAATCAGGAAATTGTTTTTCCAAACATACCCTAACTTTACCGCTCAATTCGTCCAGCTTTACCCTAACCTCTGATTCTGAGGCGGTAAAAAGTTCATCAAATTTTTCACGAAAAGCGGCATAATCTTTGTTCTGTTCCAATATGGCACTTAGAACACCGGAAAGCATATTTGCGATAGGGGTGTTCTTTCCATACTTTGCCATTTCCATTGGATTTATTTGAGTGCTTACATATTCAAACTTCGGGAGAAAATCATTAAGAGTACCGTCTGCGCCAAATGGGTTTTTTTCTGTCCATGAATTATTTCTTGTGTCAAAAATTTTCCTACTCTTTTGGTCCAAGCTTGAACGTTTTATGCGAACGGAATCATTCTCGCCGACAAGGTTTTGTATAGTAGTTTTGTTTTTCTCATTTCTCATTTTTTGAATACCATCTTTGATCTCAGAAAATTCAATTTCAACGCATACTTCAACATTACCGTCCCGTAAAAAACGAATTTTGTCGATGTCGCCCTTCGCGCCATAGAACCAATCTATTGCTTCAAAAAAGTTTGTTTTGCCGTGGTTATTTTGTCCGACAAAAACATTGAAATTATCAGCAATAATTTTCGCGTGCTTGATAGAGCGAAAGTTGTTAATTATGATTTTGGATATTTTCATAAAATTTTTGCTGCTTTTTCATATAACATTGGCAAACAATCCTGCCTCATTCTAAATTTTGTGCCGTGATTGTGTCCGGTGCGCGCGTCAAAGTCTACAAGGATTTTTCCTTCTTCAAGCGCTTTCAAAAATCCTTCAAAACTGAACTTCTGCAACATCATTACTTTCGTATAGTGGTAAAATTCTTTTTTGCGTCTTATTTCGACTTCTGCTTGAACATAAAAAGTGTTAAGTAATTTTGTTCCGGCCTTATGTTCCAAATCATCAAAACCCCAATATGGCTGAGGATTAAGTTCTGCAAGTCCAACTCGTTTTTTCACGAGTTGCAGCCATGATCTATGCCTTTTATCCACACACTTTGAATCAAACGAAATTAAAACTTTTTGTTCCGTGCGATCAATTACAACTTTAAACCCGCGATCGCTGCATGAATTTCCGTGAATTGTTTGCCGAAAGCTCATTTCACCTTTGCCGTACCTGTTGCCCGCTTGCTCATGTTTCCAGCCGTAAAGTGGTAACAAAATTTGGGGAACAAATTTGACTGCGCGAGGCGACGGTTCAATATGAAAAAGTGTTGTTAGCGACGTTGAATTTAGCCGCTGGGCTTTTAATTCCCATTCCGCTGCATTTGGAATTGGTAAATTATTTTCTTTAATACCAAGTAAATCCTCAAGCGTGTTGCCGACGCCGCCATGATTGCCTTTTCGATCGTTTGGCACAAAACCCAAGGCGGATATTTCTTTAAGTTTGGCGATCAATGCCGGCTTGGTGTAAATAATTGGTTTTGTCATATTTATAGTAGTTTAGTTTGTGCTTGATGTTGTTTAATTCTTTTTTTTGCCGACTCACAATAATCCGGCGAAATATCAATGCCAATATAATTGCGATTAAAATTTATAGCTGAAATTGCGGTTGTACCCGAACCCATGAAAGGATCAAGAATAATTTTAGCAGTTGTTGAAGATACTATCCTATCAATCAATTTGACGGGAAAAGGTGCGGGGTGCCCATTCTTCATTTCTTGAGGTATTTCCCAAATATCGCCATAGGCATTTGCCTTTTGGGTGAGCTTAAATTTAGGTTTGGCAATAAGGTAAATAACCTCGTAGGTTGGTAAAAAATAACCGGCATTAAAGTTTAGTCCTCCGGCGCGTTTCCAAATAATAATTTGACGAACAGGAAGGCCAATGACAATATCTTGACGATCTTGTAATAAATTTGCCTGAACACGCCATTTGTGATTATAAAAAATTGCGCCGTCGTCAGGAATTAATCTCATCATTTCGGCTAAGCAATCTCTTTGCCACTTCGCATATTCTTCGTGCGGCATATTATCGTCATAATTGGAATATCCTTTTTGTAAAGCAGCATTTGCCCATTTGCCGCCACGGCCGTCTTTCATACCATTGCCAGTAGAGTTTTTTAGGTTATAAGGCGGGGAAGTCACAACCAAATTAACCGAACCGTCCGGCATCTTTTTCATTATATCAATCACGTCACCGCAAATGATTTTATTTAGAAATTTAGTAATATCTGGCATAATTTTTAATCAAAACTCAAATTTATTATAGCGTATTTTTTATATAAAATAAAGCGTTTTTTCCGCGATTCCAGGAGCGGAAAAACAACCTAATTCCCCTCTAAAAATAAAAAGAAAAAGCAAATTTTTTTTATTCCTTATTTTAAAAAAAGACCTGCCGGCAAAATGATTATAAAATGAAAGAAAAATTTATTTCGGACAACTAGGGTTATACGAACCCTATTGATATTTTACCTAAAATTGGATAAAATTCAAGTATCAACATAGCGCACACAACCCAGGTGTGTGTTTTTTAATTAGTAATTAAAACCTATGTATTTAGATGCCTTAAAAAGTGAGCTAAAAATCCTTAACCTTAGCCAAAAAACCGCTAAGGTATACCTCTACTATAACCAAGACCTACTCACTTTTTGTAAAAAAGATCCTCGAATGGTCAGGGAAGCTGATATTAGGGACTACATTCAGTACTTATTGGAGCAGCGGCAAGTTTCTGGCTCTACTGCTCGTTTAGCTTTGAATGCCCTAAAGTTTTACTATTTTAGAATTCAAAAGAGAAAATTTAATTTTTTCCTTAACCATTTACCAAAAAGGCCGAAAAGATTACCGGTGGTTTTGTCGAAGCAGGAGGTCGGTCGGCTGCTGGCTGCAGTTAAAAATCAAAAACACAAACTGATTTTAAGTTTGCTGTATTCAGCCGGGCTGCGGGTTAGCGAAGTGGTCAAGATTAGAGTTGAAGACGTAGATTTGGACAGCAAGGTTCTCTGGGTCCGTCAGGGTAAGGGCGGTAAGGATCGGCAAAGCATTATTTCTGATAAATTGATTGGTGATCTAAAAGTACGTATTAGTCAGCTCCAACTCGGAGAGTACTTATTTTCCGGTCAAAGACCAGGATCATATTTGTCCACCCGTTCAGTAGAAAAGGTTTTTCAAAAAGCGCTGAAAAATGCTGGTATTAAAAAACTAGCAACCTGCCATAGCTTGCGACATAGCTTCGCGACTCATTTGTTGGAAAACGGAACTGACATTCGTTATATCCAGGAACTCCTCGGCCACCGGCGGCTGGAGACCACGCAACTGTACACTCAGGTTTCAAGCCGGAAACTTAAAGCGCTCAAATCGCCGCTTGATATTTGAAAAGGAAGCGCTATGTTTTTTGCTGCTCCTCGGAAGCATATTCTTGAAAACATTCTCCCTTTTTCAAAAGGGAGTACCCGTAGGGGGAGGGATGTATGAAGATTCTCTACGAAAAAAATCTCAATTTTTACGCCAAAAAATTGCGTCGCGCAGGGAATCTCGCTGAAGTCATTTTGTGGGATGCCTTGAAAAAAGATCAACTGGGCTATCGCTTTCTGCGTCAACGACCGATTGGCAGCCATATCGTTGATTTTTATTGCCATTCATTAGCTTTAGCAATCGAGATTGACGGCCGCGCTACTCACGACGGGAGGATCGAGCAAGATTTTAGACGACAAAAAGCACTTGAAGCACTTGGGATAACTGTTGTACGATTTAAAGACTCTGACGTGAGGTATCGATTAGAAGCAGTGGTTGAGAGTATTAAGTTAGAAATCCTCCGGCTCGCAAGCTCGCCACCTCCTTTAGAAAAGGAGGAAAAATCCTCCGGCTCGCAAGCTCGCCACCTCCTTTAGAAAAGGAGGAAAAATCCTCCGGCTCGCAGGCAGGCTCGCCACCTCCTTTAGAAAAGGAGGAAAAATCCTCCGGCTCGCAGGCAGGCTCGCCACCTCCTTTAGAAAAGGAGGAATAAATTTTTTATGGAAATGAAAGAAAAAGTTTTAGTTATCGTCGGACCGACTGCTTCGGGAAAAACCAAGCTGGCGGTGGGGTTGGCGCGTCGGTTCAACGGCGAAATTGTTTCGGCTGATTCACGGCAAGTCTACCGCGGGATGGATATCGGCACCGGTAAAGACCTTAAGGAGTACGGTACCATCAAGTACTACTGCATTGATATTGCTTCGCCGAAACGGCAATTCACCGTTGCCCAATTTAAGCGCTGCGCTGAAGCGGCGATTCAAGACATTGTAAAGCGGGGGAGACTGCCAATCGTTGTTGGTGGTTCGGGGCTTTATATTAGCGCGCTGGTTGACGGGTTGCAGCTGCAAACCGGAAAGCCGGATGCCGAGATTCGAAAGCGACTCGGTAAAAAAACTTTGGTTCAGCTGCTGGCTTTACTAAAGCGAGTTGATCTTACTACGTACAAAGTAATTGATAAAAAAAACCGCCGGCGCGTTGAGCGGGCGTTGGAAATTTACTACCAGACCGGCAAGCGCAAATCGCAAATCGCGCGGCGCACAGTATCACCCTACGATTTTTTGCAAATCGGCGTTGTTGTACCTAAAGAAAAGCTCAAAAAAAACATTGCCAAGCGGCTGCAACAGCGCTTGGAACAAGCGGGGATGATTGACGAGGTCCGTCGGCTCCGGCGGCAGGGAGTGAATTTTAAGCGGCTCGAGGATTTTGGGCTTGAGTACCGATATATCGCCCGCTACCTCCAGAAAAAAATTACCTACGAGGAAATGGTTGAGCAATTACAAAAAGCCATCTGGCAGTTTTCTAAGCGCCAGATGACTTGGTTCAAGCGTGACTCTCGAATTATTTGGGTTACCAGCGGCCGCGAGGCAGTATCTCAGATCAAGCGCCTACTTAACCGCTAAACGTCTTCTTGAGTTTCGAGCTGAGCGATTTCACCATCAATCTGCTCAAGGATTTTTTCAATATTTTTTTTAGCGAGGGC
>Ga0209542_10006280_pt1 | contig 23179 bp, 18 predicted proteins | sample RifCSPhighO2_01_FD_184028 | JGI IMG/M metagenome (GOLD analysis project Ga0209542, IMG submission 184028) | Soil microbial communities from Rifle, Colorado - Rifle CSP2_plank highO2_0.1 (SPAdes) (version 2) | ecosystem: Environmental > Terrestrial > Deep subsurface > Rock core/Sediment ... | reverse complement strand
TGTTTATCCTGCTTTTTTTTGTTGGAGTGATCCTGCTTATCTGGTTTACGATACGGCAGATTAAAGAACAAAGAAATCAGCATAGAACAGGTATGTTCATGGCAATCGTCACGCTCTTGTGGGGTGTAGGGATGATCTATACTGCAAAACAGGGCGGCGTGCGTTTTGTTTCTATGGCTGTCCCGCCCATTGCACTCGGATTTGGATTGGGTGTAGGGCTCCTGATGATGATTATGCTTCAACAAACAAAAAAGATTGTTCCTGAAACATCTCAACGCTACCGGCCGACAAAAATTCTCGCATCAGTGTTGTTTATCCTGCTTGTGGGGTGGCTTTTGGGATTTGTTGTTGTAAGTCCGTTCTGCACAGGAATGTGCAAAACAGCAAATAGGGTGGCAGAATATTACACCCCCTTGATTGATGACGGCTGGTACAATGCACTGACAAAAATTAAGCAGGAGTCAAGTCCGGATGCAATTATCAACTCGTGGTGGGACTTTGGACACTGGTCCAAGTATTATGCTGACCGCGCAGTAACCTTTGACGGTGCTTCTCAAAATACACCGCAAGCATACTGGATGGGAAGAGCTCTGATAACTGATAATGAAAAAGAATCAGTTGCAATTCTCAGGATGCTCAACTGCGGAGCACAAACAGGATTTGAACTTATTGAAAACAAGACACAGAACCAAATAAGGGCGATGCAGATCACGAATACTATTTTGTTCCAATCCAACGACCAAATACGGGCAACCTTGCGGGAAAAAGGATTTGAAGAGCCAGTGATTGAAAAGGTTATGGAGCGGATGTTCTGCAATCCTCCTGAAAGCTATGTTATTACCAGTGGAGATATGATCAGCAAATCAGTTGTCTGGGGTTATTTTGGACTCTGGAATTTGGAAAAAGCACTCTTAGTGCAGGAAGCGAAAGACCTGCCAAAACAAGAAGCTATCAATTTTATGAAACAAACATTGAGTTATAATGAGGAACAAGCACAAAGAGTTTATGGGGAGTTGTCCAAACTGGACACTGATAACAAAGTAAAACAGTGGATTGCACCAAAACCAGTCTATACCGAACAGGGACTTTGCAAGCCAACAGCAGAAAAAACAAAGATCCTATGTAAAATTAATGGATATGGGAGCGACGAAATCTTTTTCGAAATTGATGTTACAACAAAAGAAGTGTATAGTATGTACAATAAACGTATAGAAAAACCCAAAGCAATCCTCTGGACTGACGAAACAGGATTCCATGAAAAAATATTCCCTGACGGAAAAATGACTGGGGCAGTGATCCTCTTGGAAGAGAAGGGAATTTATGGCATCCATTTAGTAGAATACCCCTTCCACAAAAGTCTGTTTAACAAACTCATGTTTTTGGATGGTGCAGATTTGGAGCACTTCAAATTGTTTGACAAAGAGAAAAGTTTGATGGAAGGGAAAATTAGAGTTTGGAAAGTTGATTGGTAAAGCAAGAAGTGAAGGGTATGGCAGACGAAGAACAAACAAACAGCAAACAAACAACAGAGCAGGAAACCCAAACAAAGGAGTCCATCACTCTGACAGATGAGAATGAAGAATTGATTTCTCGTGACGACCTGAAGCGATATGGACACACCGGAAAAATCTTTTTCAAAAAGTATGGATATCTTGTCTTGCTCCTTATTCCAATCATTGTAAGTTTTATGTTTCGGCTTCAGCCCATGTACCTTCCCGAAGCTGAAAAATGGGCGTACAATCAGATTGACAGCCAATTGGAGTCCCAGATTGGAAATCAGCTTGAACAACAATATCCCAACCTGCCGCCTGAACTTCTCCAGGAGCGTATTAATACAGAACTGCAAACACAGCGTCAAAATTTTTTGAACCAATTCCAGCAACAGACTCAAAATCTTATTCAACAATATAAATCCCAGCTTCAGGATGAAAATGGAGATCCGTATCTCCTCTCCATTGATCCATTCCAGTATCTCCGCTACACTCGAAATGTTATTGAGCATGGATATATGGGAGATGAGCTGAGAGAGGGAAAATCATATGATACGCTCATGCTTGCACCGATTGGAAAAGAGACAGGATTTTCGTTTCTCCCTTATTTCACAGCGTACCTCTACAAGTTTGCAACTTTTTTCAAAAAAGATATTACCGTTATGCAGATGGTCTCATTTGTCCCTGTGTTGATTATTACACTCGCAATTATTCCCATCTTTTTCATCGGAAGAAAGTTAGGCGGAAATTTGGCAGGCTTTCTTGCTGCAATGTTTATGAACCTTGATCCCACAACGATGAGCAGATCCATCTGGGGATTTTATGATACGGATGGTTTTACGATTCTGCTTCCGCTTCTTGTAATCTGGTTTTTCATTGAGGCATTCGACACAGAAAATATGAAAAAGAAGATCCTCTTTCTTGGATTTTCGGCAGTTACAACAGGAATCTTTACCTATATTTGGACCGGCTGGTGGATCCCCATCTATATTTTAGTCGGTTCAACGCTTATCCATGTAGGATACACCTTGTTCAGATCAAGAAAAGAAATGATACAGGGATGGAAAGAAAAAGAAAAAACGCTTAAAGAAAAAACAAAAACCTTCTTGATGCACCTTATCTGGAAGAAAGAAGAAGCAAAGAATGCACTCATCACGGTAGGTCTCTTTTTTATCGTCATGATCCCGGTCATGGGGATGATACGAGGAAAAGCATTTCTTGAATATTTGGAGATTCTTTTTTTCCAGCCGTTTTATTATGTCGGACACATTGGTACTGCGGTAAAAAGTGAAGGAGAACTCTGGCCGAATGTTTATGTTACGGTTGCTGAGCTATCAAAAATCTCATATCGAGAAATCATGAATGCAACAGGGGGCTGGCTGGTTATCATGTTGGTAATGATTGCTCTCGTGGTGCTCGTTCTCCAGTATCGAAAGCGGCTCTCTCTTTTTGGAGCAAGTATCATCTTTTTATGGACTTTGGGAATGGGGTACACAACAAAAACAGCAGGAATTCGATTCCTTATGAATCTTACATCCCCCATTGCGCTAGGATATGGAATAGGAATTGCTTTCTTGTTCACGCTTGTTCTCAGAAATGTAAAAAAAATCGTTCCTGAAAATGCACATTTCTACACGCACACAAAAAGTATCATTGCAATTTTTCTCTTGATGATGATTGGACTTACGATGGGTATCTCGCCATTTCCGCCTTTCTGTTCGAGTGGAATATGTGAAGGAGCAAAACGTGTTTCTACGGCGCAACTCCCCTTATTTGACGACGGCTGGTACAAGACATTAAACAAAATCAAGCAGGAGTCAAGTCCGGATGCAATTATCAACTCGTGGTGGGACTTTGGACACTGGTTCAAGGCATATGCAAACCGAAAAGTTATTTTTGATGGAGCATCGCAGAACACGCCCCACGCCTACTGGATGTCACGGGCTCTTTCTTCGACCAGTGAACAAGAAACCATGGCAGTCTTGCGTATGTTAAATTGCGGAAGCAATACGGCATATAAACTTGTTCAAGAAAAGAAAAAGGACCACATTGCAACCATGCATATCCTTGATGAACTCTTCACCTTGAAGAAAGAACAAGCAAGACAGGCACTGAAGCAGAAACATTTCACTGACGAAGAAACACAGGCCATTATGGATGTTTTGTTTTGTATTCCCAAAGAAGGATACATGATTACCAGTTATGATATGGTCAGCAAAGCACTGATGTGGAGCAAACTGGGATTATGGGATTTCGAAAAAGCACTGATTTGGAGAGATATGAGGAATATGCCAAAAGAAAGCAGCATTACGTTCATGCAAGAAAAATTGAATTACAGCAGTGAAAAAGCAGAAGGCATCTATAATGAGATTGCCGGATTTACAACCGAAGATGAGGGTCTTCAGTGGATCGCCCAGTCTGAAGGATACAGCCAGCCATTGGCATGCAGAAAAGATGATGAACAGCAAAAGGTAATATGTGTTCTTGGTGCTACAGACATACAGCCCACGCTGATCTTTGAAACCGATCTGAAAACAAAAGAAACTCACCTGGCAAATACAGAAAAAAAAGAAGTTCCCCAAATGGTTCTCTGGCTGGAAGATGGAAAGCTCCAACAGCGTGAATCAAAAACCAATGTTGTTGATGCAACGTTTATGCTCGTCCAAAATAATGATGCATTTGGGGCCTACCTTGTTGATCAGAAAATTGCATTGAGCATGTTTAATATCCTCATGTTTTATGATGGTGCAGGATTGAAGTATTTTGAACCTTACCATCAGGAGCAGGGGATTATCACCGGAGCTATTAAAACTTGGAAGATTAAATGGAATGAGTTGGGAAGAGACTATTAAGAGTATGATGAACTCTATAAAAGATGACAGGGGGTTGAATAAAGAAGTATGAACGAAACAACGCGAGATGAACATGGACCCGGTGCAGCCCAACAAACCGAGCAAAAAAAAGAAGGAAAAAAAGGAGCACAGATAATTATTTTTCTCAAGAAATATAGCTTCCTGCTTTTGATCCTTATCCCCCTTTTTCTCAGCACCCACTACCGGATGTTGCCATGGGATATTCCACAAGCAGAATCATGGGCAACAGACCAGATAATGGGACATGTCCAGGAAAAAATAACGAATGAAGTAAATCAACAGCATGCCTCACTCCCTGAAGAAACAAAACAGGAGTTGATTGAACAGGGTATTCAAAAAGAATGGGAAACGAATAAAGAGGGATACGAACAACAAAAACAGCTGATGATCAAGCAGTATAAGTACAATTTCCAAGACAAAAATGGAGATACGTATTTAGGAGCTATTGATCCCTTCCAATATTTGAGGTACACTGAAAATGTTCTTGACCACGGGTACATGGGAGAGGAGTTAAGGGAGGGAGCATCGTATGACACGAAGATGCTTGCACCGATCGGAAAAGTAAGTGGTTTTTCACTGCACCCCTATCTTTCGGCGTACATCTATAAGATTGTTCACTTTTTTAAGCGGGACACCACGGTTGTTCAGGTGCTCTTTGCCATGCCTGCCATTATTATAGGCCTTTCCTTGATCCCTTTGTTTTTTATTGTGAGAAAGTTTGGTGGAAACATTGCAGCACTTATTGCAACAAGCTTTGTTGCGTTGGAAGATAATCTTTTGAATAGGACCATGGGTGGTTTTGCCGACACCGATGGATATGGCATCCTTCTTCCCTTGCTGGTCATGGTATTTTTTATGGAAAGCCTTGATACTGAAGCAAATACCAAGAAAAAAAGAGTGACCTTCATGCTTCTTGCCGCATTTTCCATGGGGCTTTTTACACGAACATGGACAGGATGGTGGGTGATCTTAGGACTTCTTATCACATCAGGAATACTTTATTTATTCTACCTGGTTCTTCTTGAACACCAAGATATTTTTCAACACCTTCAACACCTGCTTGATAGGAGCAAAAGCCTCAAAGAAAAAATCAAAGCAGGGTTTTTGACCCTCTTTTGGCATAAAGAGGATATCAAAACCGGTTGGACCATGGTCTTTGGATTTGTCATCTTTTCATTTATTGCCATTTTGTTATTTCGGGGATGGACCTACTTCAAACGATCGTTGTTTATCAATCTGATCTATGTTCCGCTGAATTATGCCCAGGGTGGAATTAGTTCAGCAGTGAAAAATACACAGGAACTTTGGCCGAATGTATACACTACCGTGGCAGAACTGAACAAAATTTCTTATGTAAAAATTATTGAAGGCATGGGCGGGACTCTCCTTTTGATCCTTGCATGCCTCGGGATTTTGTTTTTGTTTCTTCAGTATAAACGCAGGTTAAACTTCTTCGGTGGAGTGATGACAACGATCTGGCTCTTTGGCATGATCTACACTGCAAAAGCAGGCGGAGTCCGATTTATGATGAACATCCCCGCACCTTTGGGATTGGCATTGGGTGTCTTTTTTGCGAGTCTGTTGAAGTTTGCATTCCGAGGTATTTCTTTGCTTTCAAAAAAACGGCTTTTGGGACAGCCCCTCCAAAAAATAAACTGGCCGTTGAAAATCCTGGTAAGTTTGATGGTTGCTCTGATCGTCCTCATGTTTTTCGGATTTTCACCTGCTCCGCCGTTCTGCACCGGCGGGATGTGCCAAACAGCTGATCATATTGGAAAAGGAGTGATGCCCCTCATTGATCATCAGTGGGAAGATATTCTCGTCAAAGTAAGCCAGGAATCTCGTCCGGACGCAATCATGAACTCCTGGTGGGACTTTGGACACTGGTTTAAATATTATGCAAAACGCAGAGTTATTTTTGATGGAGCATCGCAGAACATTCCGCAGGCGCACTGGATGGGAAGGGCCCTTCTTACAACTGATGAGAAGGAATCGGGTGCAATTTTAAGAATGATGAACTGCGGAGGAAATAAAGCATACGAAATTCTTCAGAACACCAACCAGAATCACATTACCACGATGCAGGCAATGCGAGAACTCATTAAGCTTTCTCCAAAAAAACAAGAAGATAAGGTAAAAATAGAGAGCATCTTGAAAGACAGAGGACTGAATACTACTGAAACACAAAAGTTTTGGGAGCGCATGTACTGCGAACCGCCGGAAGCATATCTGGTAACGAGTTCGGACATGACCGGAAAATCAGCAGTTTGGGGGCATTTTGGAGGCTGGAGTTTTGAGCGTGCGCTGATTTGGAGGGATACTCGAAATCTTTCAGAACAGGAGGCTGTTGCGTTCATGGAAAAAAAATTGAACTACAGCAGCGAGAAAGCAATACAGATGTATAATGAAACACAGCGATTGCAGGATGAAGGAGATGGAAACACATGGATTTCGGGATGGCCAAGCTATATTGCCAGTGGACCGTGTGAAAAACAAGAGCGCGATTTAAAACAAGAAATGATCCCTCCCGATGACCCGCGAAGAAAACAGGCCATGCAAGATCGAGAAGAAGGGAAACAGAGGAAGACGCTACTTTGTGTTATTCCCTTTGGACAACAGCAACTCTTCCTGGAAGTGGATGAAGAGACAAAACACGCATTGCTGGTGAATACAGAACCTGTGCAACGTCCCCATGTGATAACCTGGCTGGAGGATGGGGGAAATGGACAGGGTAGGTTTGGCGGACAGAGTGGACAAACGTTTGGAAACCACCGTTATGAAGAAAGCAGTGTCAGTTATGGCATTGGACTCTTTAAGGAAGGAGATGAGTATTTTGTCCGCTTTATGGACGGCCTGCTTCCAGCAAGCACGTATAACCGACTCTTCTTTTACCAAGGCATAGGTTTAAAATACTTTGACCTGTTTGCACGAACAAGAAGCATTGCTACAGGAGAGATTTATATCTGGAAGATACGCTGGGATCGTATGGAATGATAAGAAAAGAAGGAATAAAAGGAAAAGAAAAAATGCTAAAAAAACAGAACAAAAAAGAACAAAAGAAAGAAAAAGAACAAAAAAGTTCCCCTAACCTCCACGCAGAAGACGCAGCCACCTCAACCATCTTGGTGACGGGCGGTGCGGGTTTTATTGGAAGCCATGTGTGCGAGAAGCTGTTGGAAGAAGGGCATACAGTGGTGAGTATTGATAACTATAATGATTATTATAACCCGGAATGGAAAAGAGAGAATATCGCAGAGATCCAGAACAGAATAGAAAAAAATGATGGAAAAGGGGGGTCAAAAAAATTTTTCGCATATGAAGGAGATATTCTCCATGAAGATCAGCTTAGGAAAATAGCGAAAACCCACCGAATCCACGTTATTGTCCATCTTGCTGCACGTGCAGGGGTTCGCCAGTCGATAGAAAACCCGCTCCTGTATACTAAAGTAAACATCAACGGAACCGTGCAGATACTCAATTTTGCCCGCCGAGCAGGAATTAAAAATATTATCATGGGATCTTCATCCAGCGTCTATGGTGTTCAAACAAAAACACCCTATAAAGAAACAGATGTTGTTGAAGAACAAATCAGCCCCTATGCTGTCACAAAACGTGTAGGGGAACTGTTGGCATCAACGTACCACCAATTGCACCATCTCAACATGGTCTGTCTCCGTTTTTTTACAGTGTATGGACCGCGGGGAAGGCCGGACATGGCGCCCTACAAATTTACGAAAGCAGTTCTTGAAGAAAAAGAGATCGAGATGTACGGTGGCGGGGAAACGAAACGAGATTATACCTATGTGGGAGATATTGCCAAGGGGGTTTTTAAGGCAGTGCAGTTTTTAGAAACACAAAACCGGAAAAACCAGGAAGTACAAAACCAAGGGATATTTGAGATTATCAACCTCGGCCAAGGACGACCCATAGGCCTAAAGTCTTTTATACAAGTAGTAGAGACTGAGGTGGGAAAAAAAGCAAGATTAAAACAGGTGCCTCCCAAACCAGGAGATGTGCCGCTTACATTCGCAGATATTCGAAAAGCAAAAAAACTTTTAGGATACGAACCGCACGTAGAGGTGCAGGAGGGAATGAAATCCTTTGTTGCCTGGTATCAAAACGAACGCGGAGAACGTGGAAAAGAACAGGAAGAATGAACATAGAAGAGGAAGAGAAGGGCATAAGAGAAATAAATAACAAAAATAAAGAGAAATAAAAATGGCAAAAATTGAAAAAACAAACAACGAAAAAAATGGAAATGGGAAAAAGGGTATTTGGCTCTCTCTTGTTGTTCCTGCATATAATGAGGAAAGCTCTCTTGAAAAAACCGTGCAGGATCTCATGAAAACAGCAGCCATGCTGAAACAGAAAACAGAAATTATTGTGGTCAATGATGCGTCACACGATAAAACGTATGAAATCCTTGAAGCATGCAAAACAAGAAAAAAAGAACTCCGAGAAACCAACATTTCGCTGGTCGTTGTCCATCATAAAACCAATAAAGGCTATGGTGCATCGCTCAAAACAGGAATTGCTCATGCACAAGGCGAGTGGATTCTGATTACGGACTGTGACGGAACCTATCCGCTTGAAACGATTCCTCAACTGCTGAGCTACACGAACGAGTATGACATGGTGGTTGGCTCCCGAACAGGAGATATTGTAGAAACACCCTTACTCAGGAGACCTGCAAAATGGATTCTGAGGAAACTCGCCGGCTTGGTGGCAGGACAGCGCATCCCTGACTTAAATTCCGGACTGCGCGTGTTCAAAAAGGATATTGCACTCCGATTCTGGGGCCTTTTTCCTGAACGCTTTTCTTTTACAACAACGATTACGTTGACCTGCATGACGAATGGGTATGATGTCAAGTTTGTGCCGATCAACTATTTTAGAAGGCAGGGAAAATCGTCTATTAAGGCAAGAGACTTCTTTAATTTTTTAATTCTTATTATCAGAATCCTCACGTATTTCAGGCCCCTTCATATGTTCATTCCCCTTTCGTTGTTGATGATTCTTATGGGGGCAGCCAAGGCAGGAATTGATTTTACGAACCAGCATTATTTTGGGGTTGGTGCAGTGATGTTGATTCTTGTCGGCATCCAGATTGGATTATTAGGTTTGCTTGCAGATCTCATTATTAAACGAACAACACTGTAGGTCGCCAAAAAGATCGAGAAAGAGGGGTATGAAGGGGGCAACATGAAGATTACTGTGATAGGAACAGGGTATGTCGGGCTCACGTTAGGTGCAGGGCTCGCAAATCTTGGAAATGAAGTCTGCTGTCTTGATGTTATTGAGGAAAAAATTGCAAAATTGAAGAGCGGGAAGATTCCTTTCTTTGAGCCGGAACTCGACAGCCTTGTCGATCAAAATGTCAAGGCAAAACGCCTGTTCTTTACTAATCATAAAAAAGAAGCGATTGAACATGGGCAAGTCATCTTTATTGCTGTAGGAACACCGTCGCAGAAAGATAAAGATGGGAAATTTATTGATGACATTGATTTGGGTTATATTGACGGTGCTGCACGGGATATTGCAACGTATGCCTCAGAGTACAAACTCATCGTGACAAAGAGCACGGTCCCTATCGGAACTGCCGAGCGCATCAAAAAAGTAATTGCAGAGATGACGCCAAAAGAGGGCATTGTAGGAGGGCAAAAAAAATCGTTTGATTTTGATATTGCTTCAAATCCTGAATTTCTGCGGGAAGGTGCAGCGATTAGAGATTTTGAAAATCCTGACCGGATTATTATTGGGGTAGAGACTGAGAAAGCAAAGGCATTGATGACGCAGTTGTATCAGCCGCTCCAACGGATTGGAAGACCGATTGTTTTTACAGACATTAAAAGCGCAGAAATGATCAAATATGCAGCTAATGCTATGCTTGCAACAAGAATTTCATTCATGAATGAACTTTCACGGTTGTGTGAAAAGACCGGTGCGGATATTAAAGAAGTTGCACGGGGCATCGGCCTTGACGACCGCATCGGACCGCGGTTTCTCCAAGCAGGAGCAGGATACGGTGGAAGCTGTTTTCCTAAGGATGTCCGCGGTTTTATTGCTACTGCAAAACAGCACGGACTTGATTTTTCACTGCTCAAAGTAGTTGATACGATCAATGAAAAACAAAAAGAAAGCCTGCTTCCTAAAATCAAAAAACTTGTTGGAGACGTAAAGGAGAAAAAAATTGCGATATGGGGGCTTTCCTTTAAACCAAAAACTGATGATATTCGAGAAGCAACTTCATTAGTGTTGATTCATCAGCTTCTGAAAGAGGGTGCACAGATACAAGTCTATGATCCCAAAGCGATGGAGAATGTGAGAGCATATTTCAGTGAGCAACAACGCACCGGCAACGGACTTTCTCTGATGAGTGATGCATATGCGTGCGTACAAGATGCAGATTGTGTTGTTTTAGTAACAGAGTGGAATGAATTTCGGCTGATTGACCTCAGCAAAGTTTCAGGTTTGGTCAAACAGAAGAATTTTGTTGACGGCAGAAATATGTACGATCCTGAAGAGATGAAGAAGCTCGGATTTCAGTATATTGGCGTGGGTAGAGGTATAGGACGAGGGAAGATCATATGAGTGAAGAAGAGCAGAGGCAATGGAGAGGGTGCAAACAGTGGCTCAGGGAGCGAGCCTGGCAGGATTATGTTGTTCTTATTTTTCTGGTGACCGTCGCTTTCTATTCTATCAATCTCACTTCCAACATGAAACAGCTTGCCTCCCCCTTGTATGGCGGGGATCACTATTTTCAGCTGGGTTCAGTAAATCATATCCTTGATGGAGGAAACCCCTTTGCAGGTTCTAATGTGATAGGGACGCTTCCAGGATATCTTCCGCTTTATGGAATGATTGTTGCCTACACCTCAAAATTTTTGGGGCTTGAGGGGATGCAAGGAATGAAGCTCTTTTCGGTTATCTTTGGAGTCCTCGGTTTTCTTCTTTTGTATATTCTGACAGCAAAATTGAGCGACGACAAAACAACGGCCCTGCTAGGATTTATTCTTGTTGTGAATATGTCCCTCCTCCCCATATTTAAGTATACCACATTTACCGAGATTATGATGTTCCCCCTTTACTACCTCTGTGCACTTGCATTTCTGAAAAAGAATACCTATCCCCGGGCAGTAATTTGGGGGCTTATACTGGGGTTGACGGGGTTGAGTCATGCCGTTGGATATATTGCGGCGATGATCTTTTTCGGAATATTTGTTCTGCATTATTTGGTTACTGATTATTACAACTGGAATGAAAAGCGTGTGCTTGTGAAAAAAGAAGAATGGAAGCAGCGCCTCAAATATGTTGCCGTAATCTTTCTGCTGGGTTTTCTTATTGCACTGCCTTACTGGTTTAAACCGATTTTTTCCTATGGCGGAAAGCCGTCAGTTGATTATACAGGATGGAACTCTATTGACTTGAGTCAAGGAAGCAATCAGCTGGAATTTTTGAAGACAACACTGGTAGGAACCTTTTTTCAATTTCTAAAATGGGGCGGAGACCAGACTATAAGCATGGCAAATTTAGGGTTTAAAGGCCTTTCGTTCATACTATTGTTTGGTTTGGTCTTTTTTATATTGCGATATAAAAAGTACCTCAAGAGTGAAAACCCCTGCACTCTGCCCGACCGAACGGGTTTGGTTTTTACAGGAATCTTAATCACTGCATCCGTTATCGGTGCATTTCATTATCTGATTACCCAGCCACTTTTGGGTGTTGATTTTATCCCAAGCTACGCCAATCGCTTTTTGTGGACATTTATGGAAATTGCATTGGTTGTCTTTTTTATCAAAGAAGCACGAAAAGTGATTGCGACAATTCCGCAATATGCAAAACTGGTGTATGCTATTCTTCTGCTTGTTATGGTTGTTGGCGCAGGTGCCATACAAGTCTATGCGCTTCAGCATTTTGGAACAAACCAATGGTATCAAAATGCACAGCAGGATCTCAGCGAACAACATAAAAGTCTTATCGAATTTATGAAAAAATACACGGATGTCAACGATGTCGTGTTGACGACGCCTGAACTGGGTTTTGCACTGAATGGATTGACCGGAAGAAAACTCGTCGTAACGCGAAGAGCTCAGAACGATGCATTTTATGATTTTGATCCCAACTTTAGAGATGCATCAGTCATCCTCTATGGAAAACCAAGCAAAGAAACCACTGCAAAAAAGATTGAACTTTTGAAAAAATATAATATCAAATATGTGTATTGGGATACGTACTGGATCGAAAGCGAATATCGTTTTGATGAAAATTTTAATATCCGGGACTGGTTTGATCCGTTGATTGTATTTGACACACCATCAAATCGAGCGTATCTTGGACAGTATGGTGTATTATTTACACCGCTCTTTACCTGGCTGGATCCCACCCTCAAAGGACCGCAGTTCAAACAATTAAATCTTCTTTTTATTCAACCAGGATATCGCTCCTTTGACCTGCCCTGGAAAGCAGATCTTGATCCGTATTTGAAAGAAGTCTGGAGCCACACATCCACTCACAATGGAAAAGAAGTGAAGGTTGCAGTGCTGTACCGGATTGACCTTGACAATCCATCCGTGTTGCCTTTAGAGGAGCCATTGAACGAGAAGAGAACATGAATCAAAAAATAAATATGAAACCGTATGTAACACAGGGAATCCTCCTTGTGTTTTTGAGCACGTTTCTGACTGCAACAGGACAAGTCCTGTGGAAGATTGGCTCAAAAACATTGGAAGTGGGTGCGATTTCATTTTTTACGAATATTCCTGTCCTGTTGGGTATTTTCTGTTATGTCATTGCAGTAGTGCTCCTGATTCTTGCACTAACCAAAGAAGATCTTTCGGTTGTGTATCCCATTTATTCAGCAAGTTATATTTGGGTCCTTCTTGCATCAGCGTATCTGTTAAAGGAAGAGATTCATCTCCTGAATGGGGCAGGTATCTTCCTCATTCTGTTGGGCATCGGATTTCTTGCAAAGGGAAGTAAAAAGCGGATGCTTCATGCAAATACGCATGAAGACAAAGAGGCAGCACCATGAAAACTGCACTCTGGGCAATAGGGATTATGTTTATGAATACGCTCATTACTGCAGTCGGTGCGCTGTTGCTCAAATTAGGAGCCATGCAGCTTGCCCAAAAAGAAGGTAAGAAAGAACATAAAGAAATTTGGAAACTCTGGAAGCACCACCTCTTGTTTTTTGGCCTTTCCCTATATGGAATTGCCTCGATACTTGGCATTTATGCATATAAGGGGGGTGATTTAAATAAGGTCTTCCCTATCGCAGCATTGACATATATTTGGACCATGGTCCTGTCCGTTAAGTATTTAAAGGAACCGATGAATCCTTGGAAGTGGGCTGCGATTATTTTTATTGCGATAGGGGTAAGTTTCGTGTTTTTTTAATTTTTTAAGAAAAGTTGCATGAAGTTGCAGGTATATAAAGTGAGGAAGGGTTAAGGAATGGCAGCAAAAAAAGACAACAAAAAGAAAGGAAAATTAAAGGAAAATGTCTTTGTGATAGTTCCTGCTTTCAATGAAGAAAAGATGATCAGCAGTGTAGTTGCTGATTTGAAAGCGCATGGCTTCTCCAACGTTTTGGTTGTTGACGACCACAGCAAAGATGAAACACGAACAAAAGCTGAGCAAGATGAAGGTGAGGGAGTTCTCGTCTTGCACCACATTGCCAATAGGGGGCAAGGTGCTGCACTGAAAACTGGAATTGATTTTGCACTGCAACAGGGAGCACAGGTTATAGTAACGTTTGATTCCGACGGACAGCATCAAGCAAAAGACTTGGATAAAATGATTGCAGAAGTTGAAAGCGGAGTATATGATGTGGTGATCGGGTCGCGATTTTTAGAAGGAAGCGCTACGCAGATTCCCTGGTTTAGAAAAATGGTATTGAAAGGGGGCCTCGTCTTTTTGTGGGTGATGTACGGCTTGAGATTAAGCGACGCACAGAATGGACTGCGAGTGATGAATAGAAAAACAGCAGAACAGATTGAAATGAAAGAAGACCGCATGGAGCATGCAACCGAAATCCTGCATGAGATTCATAAAAAACAGTTTCGATTTAAAGAGGTTCCGGTAGATGTGAAATATACGGACTATTCCCAGATGAAAGGACAGAGTTCACTCAATAGTATTAAGATCGCATTTAATCTCATGATGAAGAAGCTTGCAAAATGAGGTAAAAAATGATTCGTCTTGCACACCTTATTATCATTGTCTTCACCCTCTTTGCACTGAGCAGACTGATTTTGCGATTGAAGGACAAAGAAATCAGGCTCCTTGAGTTTATTACCTGGTTCTTAGTCTGGTTGGGTGTCTTGGCAATTGTTTTTATGCCGACCCTTATATCCGGAATCGAGCAGGTTCTTGGAATCAAGAAAGGCATTGACTTTTTTGCAAGCGCAGGGATCGTGCTCTTATTTTATCTATTGTTCAGAATTTATGTACAGACCGAAAAGATGGAGCAGAATCTCACCAAGATTGTCAGAAAGATTGCGATTGATGAAGCGCATAAGAAGATGGAAAAGATACCTGCAAGAAAAAAACAGACGAAACGGGTCAAGTGAGAGTATGGGGTGAAGGTATGGACGTCAGAATCATCCGTTTATTTGATAGGTATATTCTTGGTGCATTGATACCGCCCGCTGCGCTCTTCTCGTGGTTCACCAAAAAACAAAAAGAACAAAAAAACGCCAGCGCAAACGATGCCTACCAAAAAATTCTGATGATTAAACTCTGGGCGATTGGCGACTCTATTCTTACGCTGCCCATGATTCGTGAGCTGAAGAAAAAATACCCCAAGGCGCAGATTGATGTACTCTGCCATGAACGCAATAAAGATGTGTACACGGAAAACAAAGATCTCGCAAACGTCTTGTTGTTCAGCATCAAACAAGTTTGGAAACTCTATCAAAAATATGATCTTGTTATTGACACTGAACCATACTTTCATGTTTCTGCATTGATTGCAGCGTGGACAGGAACGTATCGTGCAGGTTTTGCCCACCAGTTTCGAAGCATGGTGTACAACAGCAAAACTGCATTTCGAAAAGACCAGCACATGGTGCAGAATTATACGGATATGCTCAAGTTTCTTGGAATAACACCATCGATAACAAAACTGATCAAGATCGAATCATCATCTGAAGCAAAAGCGCGTGTAAAAGAACTGGTTCAACAATATCAACTCAAGCAAAAGGATCTTTTGATTGGAATCTCGCCAGGAGTTGCTGAATCCGTGAAATCACGCATGTGGCCGTTGCAGAGAATGGCCTACCTTGCAGACCGGCTGGTTGATGAGTTGCATGCAAAGATTATCTTTCTTGACAGCCCCAGCAATGCAGCACATGTTGATGAAGTTATCAAGAAAATGACGTCGATGAAAAAGGATAAGCGCGTTATAAATCTTGCAGGAAAAACCAATCTGAAGGAAACACTGTTCCTGATGACAGGGATTCCTGTTTTTATCAGCAATGACACCGGACCGGTGCACATGGCAGCTGCACAGGCATGCAAGACATTGGGTTTGTACGGGCCCAATATTCCCACGTTATGGGCGCCGTATGGAAAAGGAAATATTGTATTGTACCACAAAGTGCATTGCAGTCCATGTATTATCAATGACAAGGGAAAAATGCCAGAGTGCATCTATAAAGGAACGGATCAGTATCAAATGTGTATGAAACGGATCGAAATCAACGATGCTTTTGACGCTGCGAAAGAATTGGTTGAGGCGTGGAGAGCAGAGCAGAACCAGCAGAATCGACGCAAGCAAGTCAAACACGTTCGTTCTCGGTGAGATGACGATACTCCCCATGTGTAAAATACCCTAACAATTGCTTTGTTTTCGCAAGTTTAGGAAAGAGGTCGCGTTCAAGATTGATGATGTTCTTGTCAAAAAATCGGAAGATTTCTGGACTGAAGATGTAGAGACCTGCATTGATAATGTGCGACTTGGGTTGATGGGGAGGGGAACTGGACGAGGGAGCATTTTGTTCAAAATCAATAATATACGAACCATCAAGCAGAACAACCCCGCAGTTTTTGACATTCTCCTTATTCACCAGGCCCATGGTTGCAGGAAGATTGCTTTCAAAATGACGCCGAATCATACGTGAGAGATCAAAAGCATTGAAGGTGTCGCCGCTCATCACCAAAAAATGCCGATGTTTGACAAGGTCTTTCACTGCAAAGACTGAGTCGCCGGTTGACTTCGTGTTTTTGATGACAAACTGAACGCGAAGCTTAGAGCTTTGGACTTCAGCTTCTTGTTTGAGGCGCTGTAAAAGCGGGCTGTCCTGCGTCAAGATGATGATTTCTTTGACTCCGGCGTTATAAAAAAGCAAGAGCTGGCATTGCAGGTAGGAAAGCTTATGCGAATGATGGGGATGCGGGGCAAGCACAGCACTATGGTGTGTATGATGCAGAAGAACGACTGCTGTCTGGATGGACTGGCTCTTTAAGCCCTGCTCAATAAAATAAGTCATGGCCTGGCTTCGTGAAGTAAGCATGGTTCCATCAATCAGCGCATCGATACGATGGAGAAGCGGTTTATCAATAGCAATCGCAATCTTTTCCTTTTTATCGGTCTGCGCCAAGGCCTTCATGGGTAGGAGTATGAAGAAGTATAACCTTTAAATAGTTTTGCGTTTTTCGACTAGGTATGGCAATCAAAGCAATTATTTTTGACATGGATGGAGTGCTGGTGGATACGGAAACGTATAAGTTTCTTGCAACCAAAGAACTGATTAAGAAATATAAGGATGCAGAATTAACACCTGAGCGGTTTCGTAAATATGTAGGAATGCACATCAACGACATTGCTATTGAATTGCAGTACGAATTTCATTTTGAATGGAATCCTGAAGAATTTGCTGAGGAACGGGAAGCAGGATATCGCAAGATTCGTGATGAAAAGGGAATCAAAGGATTTCCCAACACGATAAAATTTTTGAAAGCAATTGATAAGAAAAAGTACAGGATAGGACTTGCTTCATCATCAACAAAAGAGGATATTAACCAGGTGCTAACGGTACTGGGAATTCGCCAGTATTTTGACGTCGTGATGTCATGCGATGATGTAGAAGCAAGCAAACCCGACCCTGCCATTTATCTTAAAACAGCAGAGAAACTGGGGCTCAAACCAAGTGAATGTCTCGTCATTGAGGACACGCATGCAGGGGTGGTTGCAGGAACAGAAGCAGGAATGAAGGTTATTGCAGTGCCCAACGAATGGACCAAAGAACAGGATTTGAGCAGAGCAATCCGTATTGTTTCGGGTCTTAAGGAGATTCGACTTGATCAACTTGATCGTTTTTAACCTGATCGTTTAGAGGGTGAGGAGCTGGATTGGGGGGAGGAGTATAACAACCGAATTTTGCACGCATTGCAAACAGCAGGAATTCCCAAGGCCCTAAAAACATTTTTTTGAAAACATTATACTTGCTTTTTCCCCCTAAACGATCGCGATGACGCGTAATGACTTCTGCAGGTCTTTGTACACCACGCGTAAGGGCAATACAGATGAGGTAGCGATGATCATTTTTTCTCAGTTGAAGATTTTTAAGATACTTGGATTGAAAGGCAATGTAACTGGAGGATGCTGCATGAAACGGGCTGTCAAAAAGAAGCACTGCAAGTGTATCAAAAACACGCGTCAGGAAACGAAGGAGCCGTGGATGCTTGCGAGAAGCACGAATACCTACAATGAGTTCGTATCCTTGCTTCATTTTTTCAATGAATAAGGGAAGATCTTCAGGATCATCTTGGAAATCACCATCCATCCTAAGAATATACTTCCCTTTTGCAACGCTAAAAGCAAGCTGATAAGCGCCTGTTTGACCGCCTTGTTTTTCGAGATGGAAAGGTTTAAAGTTCTTATTTTTCTTTGCAAAGGATTGGATAATAGTGCGGGTGTTGTCAGTGCTTGCATCATCAACCAGGAGGACTTCCCAGTCGTTTTTCAGGTGCTGTTTAAGAACTTTTTCAAGAGCAGGGCAGAGGTTGGGGAGGGAAGCTGATTCATTTCTACACGGGATGACGATGGAAAGGAAGACCATGGAGATGTTGACTTTTGAGAGGTATAAAAAGGTTTGCCTGAAACTGTTTTAATACGTTGAGAAACCGTTTCAATAAGTTTAAATACCTTTCCCACCTCCTGTTTAGGATGGCTATTGTTATCGATGGAAAAGCAATTGCACACAAGCATCTTGAACAGTGTAAAAACAAGATAGCACTCCTCATCAAGCAAGGATTTTCAAGACCCCATCTTGCCGTACTTCTGGTGGGAGACAATCTCAGTTCTCAAATCTATGTCAAAAAAAAGCAGGAACAATGCAAAGAAGCAGGGGCAGAGATTACCTTTGTTCATCTTCCCAAAACTACACCAGAACAAGAAGTTTTGGAGGTGGTCAGACAATGGAATGCAGATGATACCCTCAGTGCAATCTTAGTACAACTCCCGCTTCCTGAACACCTCAAGAAAGACAACGTGATTCAGGCAATCAATAAAGAAAAAGATGTGGATGGACTCCATCCTGATAATCTCAAAAATGTTGAACAAGGAAATGAACGCATCTGCCCGTGCACACCGTTGGGTGTGATCAAATTGTTGGAAACCCAGAGCATACGTTTGAAAGATAAACAAGTCGTTATTGTTGGTTACAGCGATCTTGTTGGAAAACCGCTTGGATTCCTCTGTAAGAATAGAGGAGCCAACGTTACGCATTGCAGAAAAACGTGGAACAACCTGCATGAAACAGTGAAGGGAGATATTTTGATTAGCGCCTGTGGTGTTCCTCAGCTGATTAAGAAAGAGATGGTGAAACCAGGAGCCATGGTTATTGATGTTGGAATTACCAAAAAAGATGGAAAATTGTATGGAGATGTTGATTTTGAAAACGTAAAAGAGAAAGCATCACTGATTACCCCTGTTCCTGGCGGTGTGGGCCCTATGACCGTTGCCATGGTGGTTGAAAATCTCGTGAAATTACACCAACAGCAGTTGAAAAATCGATTACGCAATGAAGTCAAGAGAAAACGGACTATGATGACGCTTGCTGAACGAGAAGAAAAAAGTAACAAGATCGTTGAACAGATCAAGATGATGCAAACCTATCAGCAAGCAAAAACCGTGATGCTCTATGCAGCAACTGCAGAAGAAGTGCAGACACAACAGCTCATTGAAGATGCTCTTGCATCGGGAAAACGTGTTGCGTTGCCGTTTGTTGAGGGAGAACATTTGCGTGTCGGATGGATAATAAATAGGAATGAGCTTGAACCCGGAAGTTTTGGAATTCTTGAACCTAAAAAAGTGGGAAGAAAGATTTTAACCGAGCAAGAGATTGAACAGATTGAGATAGTGATTATTCCAGGTGTTGTCTTTGATGAGTGCGGAGATAGAATCGGATTTGGCAAAGGGTATTATGACAAGTTGTTAAAGCAATGCAAAGGAGTAAAAATAGGTCTTGCTTTTGCTGAACAGATGCGAGGAGATTTTTGTTCCTTGACAAACGAAAAGGACATGAAGATGAACCAAGTTGTTTGGAAATAGGATAATGAGAGAACTTAATGTAACTGCATCCTAAAATTCAAGACTGTACTCGCATCAACAACCGATTCAACAGGTTCCCCGTCAAAACTGACTTTTTTTATCAGAATTCCCTTATCCTTTGCAATGACAACAACACTCCCGTCCTTAAAGCTTCTCGCTACTCTGCCAGGAGTTCCTTTGTAGAGCTGATCCATCGTGCGGGAAGCTTCCCAGATTCTCAGCTTTTTTTCATTTTTTCCGTCGACAGCATCAACAAAACAAAAAGCTCCTGAATAAGGACTTCCTTCTGCACGAATGAGTCTCAGCACCGCATCGGCAGTCATCGTTTCCCACGCAATATGCCGATCCTCTTCTTTGCGTTTATGCCAGTAGCAGGCTGTTCCTTGCTGGGGTCGTTTTTTGACGGTTCCATCATGGATGGATTTGACGGTTTCAACAAGAAGTTTAGGAAAAATGGTGTGCTCAAGTTTGATCAAGTCGCTTATGGTTGTTGTTTCGGTGATCGGATATTGATATTCCCCAAGAATAAAGCTGGTATCCATCTGTTCATCGACTTCAAGAATCGTAAATGCACCTGTCTTTGCACCATCGATGATCTGCCAGCGAAGCACTGAGGAACCGCGATATTCTGGAACCTTTCCACCGTGTAAATTAATACATCCCCTACGATGACGAAAAAAATTGAGGAATCCTGCAGAAACAATTTTTTCATAGACACAGAGCACGACAAGGTCAGGATTCAACTGTTCCAGCATCTGCATGCCGTCGCTTCCAGGTTTAAAGCTTGCTGGATAAAAGGTGTTGAGGGATTGCGCAGATGCATGCTTTGCAAAAATATCGTTTTCCATCCCTGGCTCAAGCACAACACCCACGACGTGAAATAGGGGTTCTTGAAGAAGGGCATCTCCACAATGCACTGCACGCTCTCCTGAGCCGAACAAAAGGATTTTGAGAGGGTTCAAAAAGTACACCTTATCCAACTGTCATGGTCAAAAAAATCAGCAATCACCTCGACCATATAATCCAACTCTTCTTGCTTCAGGTCAGGGAACATGGGCAAGGTAATCACTTGCTTGCAAACCTGTTCTGTAAGGGGAAGTCTTGCAGGATACCGCTCAGCATAATAACTCTGCAGATGCACTGGAGGCTCAAAATGCACACTCGCTTGAATGCCTTTTGTTTTCAGATACTCCATCAAAGCATCGCGCTTCAGGTGATCCTTTACTTTAATGACATACATTTGATAGACATGGGTTTTTATATCATCAACATGCGGAACTTCGAGATGTTGGCCGGCAACACGCGTTAGATGTTGATTGAGATACTGTGCATGCTCCTGGCGTTTCGCATTGAGCTGGTTGACTTTTTTCAGCTGAACAAGGCCAATAGCTGCATTGATATCTGACATTCTAAAATTAAATCCCGGCAGAACAGCATCGCGATACCAGCTTTTGGTGATTTTCTCGCGTTCAAAGGTTGGCTTCACAACACCATGGGCTTTGACAGCGCCTAATGTTTCTCCAAAAGAGGGATCATGAAACGTGACCATCCCCCCTTCTCCTGTCGTAATATTTTTTGTTGGATAGAATGAAAAGCAACCGATGTCAAACGATCCTGCTTGTTTTCCATTTAAACTTGCGCCCAGGGTTTCTGCTGAGTCTTCAATAACTCGGAGGTTGTGTTTTTTTGCAATCGCCATGATCTTGTCCATTTCGCAAATTTGACCAGCATAATGTACAGGCATAATCGCAACCGTACGTTTGGTGATGCGATGTTCGATGTCTTCTGGATCAAGGTTAAAGGTAGTGGGATTGATCTCTGCAAAAACGGGTGTGCAACCAGCAAGCACAATCGCATTTGCTGACGCTGAAAACGTGAAGCTGGGCAGAATGATTTCTCCCTGAAACTTTGCTCCTTTGATTGCCGTAATTAACGCAGAAGCGCAGGAATTAAAACATGCTGCAGAAGGAGTTCCTACATAAGCGCTGAATGCAGCCTCAAACTCCTTGTTTTTTGGGCCATGCGCCAGCCAGCCTGAATCAAGAACTTCTTTGACTGCCTGCAGTTCTTCTTCTCCTAACGAAGGCCTGCAGAGCGGGATCTGTCGTTGGAGAGGTTGTGGCAAGGGATTCACTGCACATCTCCTTTTTGAACATTCCCCTTTTGCAAACTTTTTTGTGCAAGAAGAAACTCAATGTACTCCTTGATGCCTTTTTCGAGGTCGTATTCCGGCTGATAGTCCAGCATCATTTTTGCTTTGGAGATATCCAAACCACCACGCTTGGGTCGATCCTGCTCTCTCTCAACCACTTCAATGTCTGTTTCAGGAAAATATTTTTTAGTAATTCTCGCAAAATCAAGCAGGGAATAGGAATGTCCACCGGTAATGTTAAAAATTTCTCCTGCGCACGTGGGGTGAAGGGTAGCAAGAGTAATACCCTTTGCTACATCTTTCACATAGCTGAAGTCAAGCCGTTCATCGTCTCCTCCTTTCACAATGAGTTTTTTGCCGTGCATGGCATTTTCAGCAAAGAGCTGGCTCACTCGTTTGTTGATATCTGTAGGCCCATACACTGCAGAAGGGCGAATGATGATGTGGGGAATTTTGTACGTGTTGCATAAACCCTTGGTTGTGTATTCGCCGGCAAGCTTCATAGTGCCGTACACATTCACCGGCTCGGTGCGGTGCGTCTCTCGTACAGGATCTTCGAGAAAGTTGCCGTACACCATACTGGATGAGATATAGGTAAACTTCTTGAGGAAGTTTTTACCTTTTTGTTTTAAACGATGGATAGCATGAAGCAGTGTACTGGTTGCATCAACCGTGCCTTCCTTAAAATCGTCAGGACTGCTGTCTTCCATCTTTGCCAAAGGAAGCGCAGCAAGATGAATAACATATTCGGGCTGATACTGTTCAAGAAGATCGTACATGATTGCATAGTTTGCACAATTCGCACGCTTAATCACAACCTGGTCCATGATACCTTTGAATCGTGTCTGCCAGGTCTCGGATGAAGTTTGATAGAGGGGATTCATGTACTGCGCAAACATATCTATGATAAGGGGAGTAAAACCGCGTTGGATGAGTTCTCGGCAGACATAGGAGCCGATAAAGCCAGCACCACCTGTAAGAAGAACATAGTGTTTGGGCTGATTCACTACAGGATTTTGTTGATTTTGTTGACTTTGCGGATTTTGTTGGTGGATTTCGGATCGTAGCTCTGGCATGGATGACCCCCTTAAAGCTTTATAAACAACAA
>Ga0209542_10006279_pt1 | contig 23184 bp, 22 predicted proteins | sample RifCSPhighO2_01_FD_184028 | JGI IMG/M metagenome (GOLD analysis project Ga0209542, IMG submission 184028) | Soil microbial communities from Rifle, Colorado - Rifle CSP2_plank highO2_0.1 (SPAdes) (version 2) | ecosystem: Environmental > Terrestrial > Deep subsurface > Rock core/Sediment ... | reverse complement strand
CTGAAAGGCAGAATTAGGGCGGGAAGAGCCGCTTGAGGTGATTGGCAACGATCATCCCAGATAAATGGCTGTCCTAGACAGAATCCGGCTTACGGCGCAGTGTAGCCGAGCGAAGCAGAAATGCTTCGCTTTTCTGCTTCCGAGGCAAACAAGACGAACGAGCGAAGCGACTAAAGGCGCAGATATGAAAAAAGAGTCCCCAAAGGGCTCTTTTTTCTTTTGCGCAATACCCACAAATCCACACTTTTTGTCTTGCGACACTTACGCGCTCGGTATGGTACACTTCCCTCACATTAGCCATTTGCACATTATGGAAAACAGCACATCAAAACCAGACCGGATTGCACAGTGGTGCATGATACTTCTGGTCGGACTTATCCCGGTCTTTTTTATCCCTATAACATGGATAACAACCGTACAAGCCAAGTCATCTCTTGTCGCAGTTTTACTTATAGTCGCGGCCGTGTCATGGGTTACTGCGAGATTTGTAACTGGCAGTATAAGAATTCCTGCAAGTTTGGTTCTTGCGGCAGGACTCCTCATGCCGCTCGTGTACGCCATTTCGGTTGCAGTTTCCGGCGTTGGCCCAGTCTCTCTCGTAGGTACCGGAGTTGAACAAGACACGCTTGCGTTCACTTGCATCTTGTACGCAGCCCTCGTTCTGTCCGCTCTTATATTCTCCGGTGCGCCGCGTGCGAGCGTTGCGGCCATACGCGGTCTATTTATCGGCGGCCTTGCACTAGTTTTGCTTGAAATAGTGCATTTTGTATTTCCTGATTTAAGTGTGGGAAGCGCACCTCTGGGACAGACATGGAATGCATTCGGCAACTGGAATGAATTTGCAATCCTTCTAGGACTTTTCATCGTTCTTGGGATTGCCCTGCGGCACACCGCAGCAGCCCAAGGATTATGGAAATATCTTTTTGATGCAGTATCTTTAATATCCGTTTTCTTCTTAATTGTTGCAAATTTCTTTGATGTGTGGACAGCTGTAGGAATTGTGGGTCTCATCGCGCTCCTCGCGCAACATTTCGCATCGCAGGCGCAATCGGGAAATCCTGCATCTGAACTCGGTACAAGATGGATATGGATAGCCGTTATCGCCCTTGCACTCTTTTTTATGCTGTTTGGCACTCTTATAAACAATGTCTTGCCTTCCCGCATTCGCGTGGCGAACATAGAAGCCAGACCGTCTCTCCAAGGGACAGTCGCAATCGGGCAGCAGTCTCTCACAGAGCCGGCATCACTCTTTTTCGGCGCAGGCCCCAACACATTCAGCCGCGAGTGGGGATTGTATAAGCCAGCCAGTATCAACCAATCGGCATATTGGAATACAAATTTCACTGCTGGTGTTGGAACCATTCCAACTTCATTCGTAACAACTGGGATTTTCGGAATTATTGCGTGGATATTGTTTGCCGTCGCGCTCATATTGGCGGCTGTGCGCGCGCTTGCGCGGTATAGTAAAGGAGTAGAGGGGAATCTATCTGCATCTGTCCTTGGTATTGCTTCGGCTTTTCTGCTCTCATTCTACTTTCTCTATGTGCCAGGGCCCGCGTTAAGCGCGCTTGTATTCCTATCTGCAGGGTTGCTAGTGGCATTTTCCGCGCAAGCTGGATTTACCGGCTCTCTTTACACCAGTTTTCGTGGTAATGGATGGAAGGGCTGGGCGGCAGCGGCCGGCCTAGTCCTTTTTGCAATTGTGACCGCAGTATCTTCCATAGGCACACTGCGCGTGCTCGCGGCAGAAATGATTTTGAACCGAAGCGTTGTTACCTATAACAACACGAAGGATATTGGATCGGCATCAAATTTTGTTGCGTCCTCTCTCTCGCTCTATCCGCCAAATTCCAGAGCGCATCGTGTGGGAGTTCAACTTGGCCTTGCAGAGTTGCAGCAACTGATAGCAAAAGCTGACCCGAATGATGAAAAGTCGCGCGCGGAACTGCAGGATGTTTTGAAGCAAACCATCCAGCACGGCTTGGACGCAGTCGCGATAAACGGGACCGATTATCAAAATTGGCTTGAACTTGCCGGGCTTTATCAGCAGCTAGCAGGCGTGAAGGTGGAGGGCGCATTTGAGAATGCGCGCGCCGCCTACGAACGGGCCCGGCAGGAAAACCCTTTGAGCCCGCTTCCGCTTTTGCAATTGGCGCAGCTTGAACTCATTGAAGAGAACACAGACGTTGCCCTGCAAAATCTCGCCGCCGCCGTAGAGCTAAAACCTGACCTTGCGGCCGCTTATTACATGGCGTCGCAGATTTACGCTTTCAGGAAAGACTTTAAGAGCGCGATTACAACGGCCGCACAGGCGGCGCAGTACGAGCAAAATGATCCCTTGGGCTGGTACAACCTTGGCGCAATTGCGTACGCTGGAGCCGACTACGCTACTGCCGCCTCTGCGGAAGAACGGGCACTCATGCTGAACCCGCAATACGCCAATGCGATATACATTCTTGGCCTCTCGTATTACGAACTAAAGCGTTCGGACGATTCTATAAAAGTATTCAACGCGCTTAACCAGCTATCCCCCGGCCAGAAGGCGGTTACGGACATTCTCGCGAATCTTAATGCCGGTAAACCGCCGCTTGCCTCATCGGCACAGACGTCAAGTGAGTAGTGTTCGCGTATGATGAATCCCGTTAGAAATCGCGGACGAAGCCAGCCCGCATGCTTAAGAATGACGAGTTTAATGGGCGATAGCGTTATGGGATGCCGGGCGAATAGTCCGACATCCTATTTCTAACGGGATGAATCGCGTATTGCGCCTCATTACGGGAGAGGTGCGCGGGATTCTTTCCGCTGTTTATGTACTGGCGGCTTTCGCGCTTCTTTCGTCCTTGCTCGCGCTCTTTCGCGACCGGCTTTTGGCGGGCTACTTCGGCGCGGGCGCCGAGCTGGACCTCTACTACGCGGCGTTCAGAATCCCTGATTTCCTGTTTGTAGCTTTGGGGGCGCTCGTTTCGGTCTATGTGCTTATTCCAGAACTTGCGCGCCGCGACGCAGAGGCGCAGAAGAATTATATAGACACGGTATTTCTGGGTTTCTCCATCCTCGCTATTTGCGCGGGGTCCGTCGCGGCGCTTGTGGCACCCCAAATACTGTCGTATTTATTTCCGCAGTTTGCAGAGGCGGGATTTCTTCCGACCATCGTCTCATTGACGCGCATCATGCTGCTTCAGCCGGTTTTGCTCGGATTCTCAAATATCTTTGCCGCAATCACGCAGACCAAGTACAGATACACCCTCTATGCGTCATCCCCGCTGTTCTATAACTTCGGGATTATTCTCGGGGTCGTTGTCTTATATCCGGCATTTGGGCTTTCCGGCCTTGCATGGGGAGTGGTAATAGGGGCCGGACTTCACGCGGGGATACAAATTCCTTCAATAATTCAAGACGGATTTTTCAGGAAATTGCCGCGCCTTGGGGATGTCGGCGTCCTTCTGCATACCGCGGCGGTTTCCGTGCCGCGCGCGCTTGCGTTGTCAATGAATCAATTGACATTTATCGGTCTTACGGCGCTCGCGGGCACGCTCGCCGTCGGTTCAATTTCCGTATTCATGTTCTCTTTCAATCTCTACAGCGTCCCACTCGCGATAATCGGCGCGTCGTATTCCGTCGCGGCGTTTCCCGCGCTCGCGCTTGCTTTGTCAAAAGGCAGGCAATCGGAGTTTATAGACAACATAGCGGCTGCCGCGAGGCACATTTTCTTCTGGTCGTTGCCCGCGACTGCCCTTGTAATCGTGTTACGCGCGCATATAGTCCGCGTCGTTCTGGGAAGCGGGGCTTTTGATTGGACGGACACCCGCCTCACGGCCGCCTCGTTGGCACTTCTCTCGCTTGCGCTGGTCGGACAGGGGCTCATGCTTCTTCTGGTGCGCGGCTACTACGCGGCCGGACGCACTTTTATGCCTTTTCTCGCATCTCTCGGCATCGCCCTGGGGACGATAAGTCTGGGGGCAGTATTTATACGAGTTATGGAAAACACCGCCGCGCTTTCTTTCATACAAGCGCTTTTGCGCGTGGAAGACGTTCAGGGAAGCAATATGCTTGCGCTTGCCATTGCATACGCCCTCTCAACGCTTATCGGCACGATTTTTCTGGCATTTTATTTTGAGCGCCGTTTCCGCGGTTTTTTTGTCCGCATAAAGCGCTCTTTTGCGGAGGGGCTCGTGGCGGCATTCGCGGGTGGAGTTGCCGCGTACGCGACGCTTTATCTGATAGGCCCTCTTACGTTCTCATCCACGCTTGCGTCGGTTTTAACCAAGGGATTTTCTGCAGGTGTTGTGGGAATGGCCGTCGCGGGGCTCGCATACGCGTTTCTGGGGAACCGCGAATTTGCGGAGACAGTTGCGGAAATCCGCGGAAGGCTGTGGCGAGGATTCATCAAAGAGGAGGGCGGAACGGAAATAGTCGCGTCTGCCGAAGAAGCGGCGGAACTCAAGTAACAATTATTGTGCGTGCCAGGATGATTATTCTATTACGGCCTGAAACGCGTATGACGCTAGCTTACCCGGCCGGTTAAGCTAGCGTCATAGGTTGAATAGATGATGTGGTAGGTCTGGTATCGTGTATAGTGTGCGGGCATGAATATTCGGAACTTTAGCATTACCCAATTAGTAGTAGATAGTTTCGCATCTAACGTGGCAGGTATACATCACTATGTCATCTAACATACGAAACTTTAGTATCATTGCCCACATTGATCACGGGAAAAGCACTCTAGCTGACCGCATGCTTGAAATGACGGGTACGATACAAAAGCGGGACATGCAGGAACAGGTGCTGGACCGGATGGATTTGGAGCGCGAGCGCGGCATCACCATAAAGATGGCCCCTGTCCGGATGGTGTACCATCCGGAAGCACGAAATCCGAAATCCGAAATCCGAAAAAAGGATCCCAATTTCGATTTTCGTGCTTCGAATTTCGAACTTTTAGGTTCAGAATACATTCTGAACCTGATAGATACTCCAGGCCATGTTGATTTTTCATACGAGGTATCGCGCGCGCTCTCTGCCGTTGAAGGCGTGATTCTTCTCGTTGATTCAACGCAGGGCGTTGAGGCGCAGACTCTTTCCGTTCTCGGTGTTGCAAGAAGTCTTGGACTCGTCATTATTCCTGTTGTCTCCAAGATTGATTCTCCGAATGCGAGAGTTGCGGACATTACCAGCGAACTTGCGTTGTTGCTTGGATGTCCGGAATCCGATGTTCTTCCGGCTTCCGGAAAAACGGGAGAGGGAGTGGATGACGTTCTCCAGGCGGTGGTTAAAAGAATCCCGCCGCCGGCATCCTCGAGCAACAATTTGCAGGCACTAGTGTTTGATTTCGGATATTCCGACCACAGAGGCGTTATCGTTTATGCGCGTATATTTGGCGGGAAAGTTGCGAAGGGAGATTCATTGCGCCTCGTTGCGGCTCATGCCGATTTTGTTGCGCTTGAAGTGGGCGTTATGAAGCCGGGAGAAACTCCGGTAGAGACTCTTAACGAAGGGGAAATCGGCTACATCGTTACCGGAATCAAGAAACCGGGCTTGGCTTCTGTGGGCGATACTGTGACAACCATTCGCAATCCCGCGCCCGCACTACACGGGTACCGCTCTCCCGCGCCGGTCATTTGGGCGAGCGTGTATCCGGAAAATCAGGACAATCTGGTGCTTCTTAGGCAATCGCTTGCGCGTCTGCATTTGTCGGATTCATCGCTTTCGTATGAGGAAGAATCGTCCGGCGTAATGGGGAAAGGCTTTCGGTGCGGATTCCTCGGCATGCTTCACTTGGAAATTATCATTGAGCGTTTACGACGCGAGTTCACGCTTAATCTTGTTGTTACGATGCCCACGACTGTATATGAGGTCACGCACATGAACGGAAAAGTGGAGGAAATCTACGCTCCCGCGCGCCTTCCCGATGACGGCACTGCAAAGCGCCTGCGCGAGCAGTGGGCGGAAGTTTCCATCATATCCCCACCGGAATACCTCGGCGTCATTTCACAGTTGCTCTACGAGCACGAAGCAATAATAGGGGATACGGAAACATTACCCGACGGCAAGGCAAAACTCTCTTCGCAGATGCCTCTGCGCGAGCTCATGCGGGGATTCTTTGACAAGCTCAAAAGCGTTTCTTCCGGCTTTGCATCGCTTTCATACGAAATTATCGGCTTGCGCGATGCGGATGTGGTGCGCCTGGATGTGCTTGTGGCAGAAGAACCGGTCCCCGCGTTTTCCCGGATTGTGAGTCGCAGGCGTGTACGGACAGAAGCCGAAGCAATGGTGGAGAAATTGGAAAAGATTTTACCCCGCCAGCAATTCGTTTTGAAAATCCAAGCGAAAGCGATGGGGAATATAATCGCGGCTCGGCGCGTCTCTGCACTGCGCAAAGATGTGACCGGATATCTTTACGGCGGTGACATTACGAGAAAAATGAAGCTTCTGGAAAAACAGAAGCGTGGCAAGAAAAAAATGCTCGCGCGCGGGAGGGTGGATATCCCGCACGACGTTTTCCTAAAGGTTATCCGAGAGTCGTAAGGATCGGTTGAGGTCTGTAACAAAAAAGACTATATTGTGGTCTGAAACGCACCTCCGGCTGACGGACGTGCGATTATACGTTCGAATTGATGAATTCGAACAATAGGAGGGTCCAGAGATGCACACAGTGTCTCACCATTTGGCCCTCCGGCTCCTTATGCAGTTTGTGCCTTGATTCCGAGAAGATGTCACCTCCGCGCTTCCTCTGCCGTTTTTAATAGTTGCCCGAAAGTATGGAAACAACTCCCGGTGCGAAGAAGAGCACCATGCTTACACTAACAAGAACGGCCACGACGCCCCAAAAATACTTCAGGGCCTTTTTGGTATTTCGGTGAAAGAGGAAGCTCATATATTGCGTGCATCGTGTATGGTGTAAAGTATAAAGCATGGAACGGTTTACGACAAGGCGCGACCCACTTCGCCTACTCGGCAAACGATTGCTTCTTGTTCTATTACTCCTGCTTGTTGCCGTAGCGATTTCCGGAGTGTGGAAGGCGTACCGCAAAGAGCAAGAGTCCCTTGTGCTCCGTCAGGAGGCGGAAGTTCAGCTTGCGGACCTCGCAAAGAGAAAGGCCCAATTGGAAGCGGACATTACGAAACTAAACACCCCGCGAGGAATGGAAGACGCTCTGCGCGAGCAGTATCTTCTCGCAAAAAGCGGAGAGGGCCTAGTCATCATTGTAGATTCTCCGACTCCGGCCCCGATAGAGGCGACGTCCTCCGTAAAAGAGTGGCTTCAAAGGACCCTTTCGTGGTGGTAATTACGAAAAATAACTGGGACTGACGGAGCGTGGATGTGGCACAATATCCTCTTTTCCTTATGCGCTAATTCGTGCGAATTAGCGCATAAGGAACAAGGTAATGTAATAGCGGCTAGAAGCAAGAAGCGCAGGTAGTCCTGTCAATCGGTGCGGATACGGAGAATCCCGGTACCACAACGCTACACGTTGGCTACGGGACAGGTCGAACTCCTTGGTGCGAGATGCGAGAATCGAACTCGCGTCCTATGCTTGGGAAGCACATGTTTTACCACTAAACTAATCTCGCCTGTCTGGGAAGTTTACCCCGTTGGAATTGCGAAGCAATTTCCTGCTGGGCACTCGTTCTGCCACTAAATCCCGACGCTTCCGGTCGGGACCCCGACTGCGCGTCGGGGCTACACCCGCAGGCACAGTGTGAGAATACCCTATATTTTCCGATATCACAAAAATTGATTCAGAGATACTTTTTCCCGTAGGCGCGCATTGCGTTAATGACACTGCGAAGAGCCGCGCCTTTTTTGGTCAGAGTGTACTCTACGCGCGACGTATTATTAAATTCCTTTCGCTGTACTAGCATCTCGTTCTCAAGTCGTTTAAGTTTATTGGCGAGCGTGCGCGTGCTTACGCCGGACAGAGAATTTTCCAATTCGCTGAATCGTCGCGGCTTTACAAGCAAGTCGCGCAGGATAAGAAGCGAGCAGGAGTCGCCCAAAAGGTCCGCCACGCGGGCGACGGGGCACTTTCTGCACAAATCTCTTCGTTGTTGCGGGGTTCTAAACATATCCACAGTTTAGCATCTTATTGTGGACTTTACAAAGTAAAGTGAAGGGCATACAATTGGCATATTAAAAATTAAACGCATCATATTATGAATGCCAAAGAAGTTTTACGAGTCAAAATTATTCTCGGAAGCACACGGCCCAACCGTTTCAGCGAGCAGGCGGGAAAGTGGATATTAGAAGAGGCGGGAAAAATCGCCGGTATCAGCGCGGAAGTTCTGGATTTGCGGGATTACGCCATGCCTTTTTTCAACGAGCCGGTCAGCCCGTCATACAAGCAAGAGCCGTATAAAAACGAGGCAGTCGCGCGCTTTACTTCCAAAATTGCGGAAGGAGACGCATTTATCATAGTTACGCCGGAATATAATCGCGGGACATCCGGAGTGCTCAAAAATGCGCTGGATTGGGTTTATCCAGAATGGAACAACAAGCCCGTGGGGTTTGTCGCTTACGGAAGTGTGGGGGGCGCCCGCGCGGTTGAACAATTACGATTGGTGGCTATTGAGCTTCAAATGGCGCCAATCAGAAACGCGGTCCATATTCATTCGCACTGGATGCTTCTTGATGATATGGGTGTTCTCAAAACCGGCGCACTTGATCCATATCAAAAAGCTGTTGAAGGGCTTTTGACCCAGTTGGCATGGTGGGCAAACGCGCTTAAGGCCGCGCGCGAGGCGCAGGCCTAACACGATTGTGATATACTCTAGAAAATAATTATTAAAGAAATAATATATTGAATTATGACTGAACAAGCACAAGTTACGATTTATTCAACGCCGACCTGTCACTTCTGCCATGCTGCAAAGGATTTCTTCACGGCAAACAGCGTGAAGTTCACCGATTATAATGTTGCGACGGACCTCTCTAAAAGGAAGGAAATGATAGAAAAAAGCGGCCAGATGGGTGTTCCAGTCATCTATGTAGGCGACGAAATGATTGTGGGGTTTGACGAAGCGCAATTGCGCGGACTTCTTAAGATTTAATTCTCACACACCATAAGAGCGCGTATGCTACAGTGCATACGCGCCCTCGTAGCCCCGACGCGCGTAGCGGTCGGGGTCCCGAAAGAACCGTCGGGATTCAATTATCCGCACCAAGTAACCGAGTAGTTGGACCTAGACATCGGCTCGGGTAGAATAATACATTAGCCCCCGTAGTTCAACGGATAGAACAAACCCGTCCTAAGGGTTAGATCCGGGTTCAATTCCTGGCGAGGGCACCAGGAAAAAGATATGCGCGTTTCCCGACCTATCCTTGTAGATACCTATCGGTATTGCGTGGTATTATAAACGGTATATGGGGAATCCAAAAATCATGGAGTGGGTCTTGCGGATTGCGGTGGCCGGTGAATTCCTCGGACACGGCGTTTTTGCTTTGCAGGGTAAAAAAGCGTGGATAGAATGGTTTCCGGTATTTGGCATTTCTGCGCCGGAGCCGGCGACAACGCTACTATTCCTTGTCGGGGTTATGGACATTACTCTTGCTGTCCTAGTATTGGTAAAGCCGATTCGCATTGCAATTTTATGGATGGCAATCTGGGGATTTTGGACTGCGCTCGTCCGCCCGATTGTCGGGGAGCCTATCTGGGATTTCATAGAGCGCGGGGCAAACTGGGGAGCGCCGCTCGCGCTACTTCTGCTCATTGGCTGGCCGAGGAGTTGGAGACAATTGTTTGATAGATAGAATAAGAAATGCCGCGATGCGCAACAACATGGAGTCCAACAACGACCAAACACGGGAAGAAATTTACCAGCTAGTAAAAGAAAATAACAAAATGCTTCACGGCATGCGCCGCAATGCGTTTTGGGGAGGAGCATTCAAAATTCTCTTGTGGACAGGGCTCATTGTCGCGCCAATATGGCTGTATTCTGTATATCTAGCGCCTGTGGTTCAGAGTCTTCAGCAAACAATAAATCAGGTTCAAGGTACTGGCGCAAAGGCGCAGGTACAAATTAACAGTTTTCAAGATAGTCTCCAGAAACTTGGAGAGAAATTTCAGTCTGTGCTTCCCGTGAAGCAGTGAAAAAACTTGCCTGTTGTGATAAAGTTGCTCATAAGCCCAGATAGCTCAGGTAGTTAGAGCATTCCCCTGAAGAGGGAAGGGTGGTCAGTGCAAGTCTGACTCTGGGCACAAGTAGTATTTTCTTGGCATTTTTGTGCCCAGAAGAGCTGTGCCTGCGCACAGCTCGTGTCGGACTTGCAAGCCGGAACGATGTCGCGAAGCGACCGCGAGGCCGGGTAGGAGCCACTTAGCGCGCAGCGCTTAGTGAGCTGACACCTAGTCTGACTCTGGGCACATTAAAATCCAAGCGTGTAGGTTAATGCACTCCCGCTTCCGCTCAACCACCTTGAAGTGTCTAGCTTTATCTCGCGCAATTTGCCGAGCTCCATATACTTTACATGTCCTTTGGCCAAAGCGTAATCAAATATTCCCCTTGTAATTTCAACATCCTTGAGACAGTATTTTCGGACCTTATCAATCTCGCCCGCTCGCCACCATTTGAGCGATTGTGCGCCATCACCCGACTTTTTCTTTCCCAATGTTCCGTCGGCAATTGCATCTAGGCGCAAGCGGCGGCCCGCAACGTCCTGGATTTCTTTCATGAGATCTAAACTTTGGATGCGGGTCAGATTGCCGGGATAATATTTATTGAGGAGTGGAATATCAAAGTGGTCGGAGTTATAGCCAATAAGAAGGTCGGTGCGTTCAAGTATCTTCCACAACTGCGGCAGTTCCGGCTCAAGAAAGCTTGTGTACTCGCCGGTCTCCGAATCGTGAATGCACACCAGTGCAATCGTTAAGTCAGCTGGGTTAGAAGTGCCGATATCCGACATCCAATTCGCGGTTTCTATGTCAAAAGTTACGACTTTCATAGCGTTGCGGAACAGAGATTATACTAGACGCTTGCCGCTATACGCTAATCGCCGTCCTTGCTATCCAAGAGACGAAAAGAGATGCTCCGCGATTCGGTCGGACGGCAAGGTAAGCTCGCTACCTGTTGCGAGATTCTTTATCGTGTAGCGCCCGGATTCCCTCTCTTGCGCGCCGATTGCGATGACGAACGGAACTTTCATTTTATCGGCCTGGCGTATCTGGTCGCCTACGCGCTTGCCCGAGAAGTTCACCGCAACATTTACATCCTCTCTCCGCAGTTCTTGGGCGAGGCGCATGGCATGAGGCAAGGCATCCGATTCTACGACACAGAGCATGAGCTCGGTTGCCGGGGCGTATGTCGGCAACAGATTGTGCGCCTCCAGAAAGTCGCGCGCGGTTACGTCGCCCATCCCGAATCCCACAGCTGGGATTGCTTCGCCTCCAAAGAGAGATAGCAGGTTGTCGTACCGTCCTCCGCCGAAAATTGACCGCCGGTTGTTTAGGTCGGTGTCATAGACCTCAAACACCATGCCCGTGTAGTAATCGAATCCGCGCGTTACTTTTGTATCCACAACCATATTGCGCACGCCCACAAGCTCAAGCTGGGTGCGCAATTCCTCCAAATACGCGGTGCTGGTTGTTCTTTCCAAGAGTTCCAATAGTTGTTCCGCTTTCTTTTCGTCTACGAGCACGGAGAGCTTCTTCTTGAAATCCGGATTTTTCTCGCGCGTGTCCAGAAGCCGTGTGAGCCCGGCGCGCATATCTGTCTCAACTCCCACAGAGTCATAGATTGAATCAACAATGCGGCGGTCGGAAACACGTATCTCAAAGTTTCTTTCGTCAGCGCCCAACGAGCGCATCACACTGTGCGCGAGCGCGATGATTTCAGAATCCGCTTCAACGCCGGCGGCGCCGACTATATCGGCATTCAATTGCCAGTGTTCACGCAGGCGCCCGCGCTGCGGCCTTTCGTATCGGAAGACATTTGCGATGGAATACCATCGGGCAGGAAGCGAGATTTCCCGTGCTTTGCTTGCCACCATGCGCGCGAAACTCGGCGTCATTTCAGGCCGCAATGTCACCTCGCGTCCTCCGCGGTCTATAAATGTATACGTCTGGTCGTTGACGATTTCTTCGGATGTTTTGCCTCGGTATAACTCGCTCGGCTCCAAGACAGACGCGCCATATTCTTCGTAGCCGAACAGTTCGCACACGCGCTCCATGTGCTCAAAGAGATATCGTAAAACGAACTGGTCCTCGGGATAAAAATCACGGACGCCCTTATAAGATTCTGAAGAAAGTTTCTTGTCTCGCTTGGCCATTTACATATTATGCACCAAATATCAGATTAAGGAATGCCCCGGGTCTCTCCTCGGGAATTCTGCATGTTGAGGTGAGACCCCAGAAATTTGCAAGCTCCAAAAATCAATTTACAAAGAAATTACAAATTACAATTCTCAAACCGCATCGTTTAGGGATTGAATTCTTGGATATTGTTTGCAAATTGAGTTTTGTAAATTTGTGGCGTGGCACTACTGTTGTGCGGATTTAGTTTTTACGTTATAATCTTGGGCATTCACTGAATATGTCACAAGACCAGCTCATAAGAATAGCGTGTTCCAAGTGCAACAGAATTAACTACTGGTCGCGCAAAAACCGCAAACTCGTCACGCGCAAAATAGAGCTCAAGAAGTATTGCAAATGGTGTCGCGCGCATACTAAGCATAAAGAAGCTAAAAAAGCATGAGGTGCAGGAAATAGGCACTAGCCGCTAGGGTTTGGGCGTTAGCGAAGATACAGGATTTGATTTACTATTGACTTGTCGCTAGTGGTTAGTCACTAGTGCTGGGCGATTAGTTAAATGGTATAACTTCGGTCTCCAAAACCGACATCGTAGGTTCGATTCCTACATCGCCCGCCGATTTTGTAAGATATAATGTGGAGCGATGCTTCACTTTCATTTGCGGAAACGAATGACGGGAGATGTTGAGCCTTATCCCGCGCATACCTTGGGGAAAAGATTTTTGGATGTGGCGGTTTATATCGCCGGAATATTGGGGCCGATCATGTCGCTGCCGCAAGTCATTCTCGTTTACGTCGGACAGGACGTAACGGGCATCTCCGTTATTTCTTGGCTCGGGTGGGCGATTCTTGATATCCCATTCATTATCTACGGCTTTGCGCATAAAGAGCGGCCCATAATAGTTACATATACGCTGTGGATGATGATTAACCTTTCCGTGGCAATCGGGGTTATTATTTTTGGATAAGGTTGAAATCTTAAGGCAAGATATGCGCACGATTCGCAGAGACATTGTCGCTCCACTTATCTTTTCCAATAAACATCCTTACATACTTGAGAATGTAAGGATGTTCTGTGAGCAAAATGCACACTTTTGTATCATGCGTATAATGCGCTCATGAAAAGGGCACTTGTCGTTGGTGGCTCGGAAGACTATTCAGGAGCTGTATATCTTGCCGGAATTGCGGCTCTGCGCTCGGGTGCGGAATCGGTAATCGTCATGACTCCGGAAAAAGTCGCATGGGCCATAAACGCACTTTCCCCGGATTTGGTGACGAGAAAATTACGCGGCAAATATCTCGCGCTCTCGCACAAGGCGGAGATTCTTCGCCAACTGAAAACCGCCGACGTGCTCGTGATAGGAAATGGTGCCACAACTCGGCCTGGCACAGCCGCTCTCATGCGTGCGCTCTCTGGATGGCCGGGACTGAAAGTGATTGATGCTGACGCGCTCAAAGTGTTGCGAGGAAGCAAAACATCAAATGCAATTCTCACTCCCAACACCGGCGAGTGGAAATTGCTGGTAAAAAATGGCAGTATCAGAAAGCTTCTTGCACAAAATGTGATTATCAAAAAGGGAATGCCGACAGAAATTCTTTCCGCAAGGAAGAAATTTCGCCAACGGAGCACGAACCGCGGTTTGGAAAAAGCCGGCACAGGAGATGTGCTGGCTGGTTTGTGCGCCGGATATTTGGCACAAGGACTTTCCCTCTGGTCTGCAGCAAAAAAGGCGTGCGAAACGGGCAACAAAATTGCCGAACTTCTGACAAAGAAAAAGAAAGGCTATTACTTTCTTGCGAGCGATATCTTGCGAGAGATAAAAATGCGGAAAAGGAAACAGTAAGAACGGTCGCTCCAAACTCACGCGTCGTGTCTATTCTAGTATTTTGCAAAATACTAGAATGGATTTTGTGCCGTTATGACTTCGCGGAACCAACGAAAGACCGGACGATTTTATCAATGCGTTTAATTTGCGACGGCTTAAACCACATGATGTCGCGATTGCGCTTCCAGTAGGTCATTTGCCTTTTTGCATAGCGGACACTATCGCGTACCAGCATTTCATCAAATTCTTTACGCGAGATTTTCTTTTGCAAAAGAAGCGCGAGAAATTTGTAATCGAGCCCGAAAGACTCCATCTTTTTGTACGACAGACCTTTTCTATGCAGATACTTTGCCTCCGCTATCATACCTAGTCTAATTCGCGCGAATAAGCGAATAGTAATTTTCTTTTCCAATTCTTGTTTATCGCGCAAAATTCCGATCCAAAACACATCATACCAAGGACCGTCCTTGGTATTGGGTACGGGGATATGACCCAAAGCGGAGGCAATTTCCAGAGCACGTACCAGTCGCCGTTTATTGTGCCGGTCAATTGTCTTTGCCCGGCGTGAGTCGCGTTTCTTCAGTAGGACAAATAGTTGTTCCGCGGTCATTTTCTCAAGTCGTTTCCGGAGTTTGGGGTTCATGGGGACGTTCGGCAGAGCAATGCGTCCAACTAATGCGTCAATATAAAATCCCGTACCCCCGACTATTATCGGCAACTTGCCTTTGCTAGAAATATCGACGACACTTCTGGACGCCCGCGCGACAAAATCATGCGCAGTAAAAAGCCTATGAGATGACATCTCATCGAGTAGATGATGGGGCACGCCCCTCATTTCGCGTTTCGTGATTTTTCCCGCGCCGATATCAAGCCTTTTATATACTTGCCGCGAATCAGCGGATATTATTTCCCCATTGAATTTCTTAGCCAGTTCTACCGCCAAGGTGCTTTTGCCGGACGCCGTTGGGCCGACGATAACAAGCACTTTTTGCCTCTTTTGCATGGGCTCTACAGTACAGGAATGTTTGGGAAGCACCAATACGCCTTGCGCAGTCAGTGGCTTGCGTGAAATGAACCGCCCCATATAATTAGGAAACGCTTATAAATTTAGGAATACATGTATGGCATCACCAGAAAGACCAGCAAGACGAGATTTTCTCAAGGGTGCTAGCGCTCTTGTACTTGGGGCAATAGTTCCCAAGGGAGCAAAAAGCGCAGAATCTGAACCCAAGCAAGCAGAGCATAAGGATAGTCCAGAGCAGTTGAAAGACAGAAATACAACAATTGAGCTTGAGAAAATGATACTCAATTCATTCGGTGCTAGCGATATGGATAATATAGCTTCTGGTCCTATACCGGAAAAAATCTTTGACTTATCCAGGAAATATAGGGAAGAGGGCGCCGAGACTGTTATTGGTATGTTTGGGACCGCCCTCTTTGCTAGCCTCGCTTATGGCTTGTTGCAAAATCAAGATAAAGATAAGACCGCCTCGAAAGATGAGGAGGAGGCTAAGTCGGCTAAAATTGCAGCGGGTGGGGCGGGTGCAATGGGCACACTTCTTATGGGGGCGACGGCTGTTAAAGCATGGGACTTCTTTCATCAGCCGTCTATGAAAAATATCATGGACGCCGAGAAAGAGGTGGTGGCATGGATAGGCGAATATAAAATGGAAAAGAGACTGTCGGTGCAAGAAGCTATAAAATATCAGTTGAAAAAACTCACTGATGAACAAAAGGAAATCATCGACAAATTGCCCCGAGGCAACGCTATCTAATCAGAAATCGCAAGGTTGAATCTTGCAAAATAATTTACTCTTTGTGCCGGAGGAGAGACTTGAACTCTCAAGGGGTTGCCCCCGAACGATTTTGAGTCGTTTGCGTATACCATTCCGCCACTCCGGCCTCGCCCTTCGTAGCTTTCGCGAAGTAGGGCCTCGCCCGACCGCATCGCGGTTTAGGGCATAGTCGCCAGTGTACGGCGATTTCGTTCAGAAAACAAACGTTGGTACCATTCCACAATACTGTATACACGATACGGTATACTGTATACTTTCATGTATGTCCGGCTACTACAGCGATTCAATATTCTGGGTTGAGGTGGAGCGAATCAAGCCGAATCCTTTCCAGCCGCGCCGCGTTTTTGATGAAATGTCGCTTGCATCGCTCGCCGAATCCATCCGTCAATACGGGGTGCTTCAACCGCTTACCGTAACGCGCAAGGAAATAGAACGTCCCGGGGAGGGCATTTTTGTGGAATATGAGCTCATCGCTGGCGAGCGCAGACTCCGCGCAGCGAAAATCGCAGGTCTTGTTCAATTGCCAGTTGTTATTCGTACAGAGGAATACAGCGACCGCATGAAGCTGGAACTTGCAATAATAGAGAATTTACAGCGGGAGGACCTAAATGCGATTGACCGCGCGACGGCGTTCCATCGTCTCGTGAATGAATTCGGACTAAAGCACGTGGACATCGGAAAACGCGTGGGCAAAAGTCGCGAGTATGTTTCCAACACACTGCGCATACTCGCTCTGCCCAAGGAGATGCAAGACGCTCTCGGGGCAGGCGAGATAAGCGAGGGGCACACGCGGCCGCTTCTAATGCTCGTGGACCGCACCGAGATGCAAAAGACCCTGTTTCAAGAAATTCTCACGCGGCGGCTTACCGTGCGCGATGCCGAGCACGTGGCGAGGCGCATCGCCACCGAGCGCGCGCGCAAAGTGGACCTGACACCGGAATTGCTCTTGCTTGAACGTGAACTCACCGAGAAGATCGGAACGCGCGTCCGCATTGAAAAAAAAGACCAAGGGGGGAAAGTTCTCATAGACTTTTTCTCTGTTGACGACCTCATTCACATACGCGAGGTATTTATGCGCCAGGGGCAGTCGAAGGGTATTGCTATTGAACCAAGCGCATCCGCAGAGGCGAATGCCGGTGCGTCCGTTTCTATTGAAGCCACCGCGCCAGTTGGCGCGCCGCAAACTGAAACTGAAGAAATTGACTTATACTCAATCAAGAATTTTACGGTTTAGACACACTCTAGATTTCGCTTAGGATTTTTTCATCGCGGCGAGCGCCGCGCGGATGTGTTTCTTCGCCATATTCGTCTTTGCAATATCGTGCCATTTACGCGACGGGTGAGCGGACGGCTTCGTGATGACCTCAACCATATCGCCGTTGCGGAGCGCAGTATCAAGTGCAACCATTTTCCCGTTGACCAAAGCACCCGACATTTTGTTGCCGAGGTCGGAGTGGATTGCGTACGCAAAATCAATAGGAGTGGCGGCAAGCGGGAGGTCAATGACATCGCCTCTCGGCGTGAATACGAAAACTCGATGGCTGAAAAAGTCGGTCTTGAGCGTATCCATGTATTCATCCGGTTTCTTGGGTTCGCCATGCGCATGCGCCAGCTCTTTTACCCAAGAGGGGGCGTCAACAGAGCTCTTGCTTCCTTGCGCTACAGAGAGTGACCCCTTCGGTTTACCGAGCCTTGGGAAAAATTGACGAATCCATTCCAGCCCGCCACCTTTTTGTTCAGCGGGATTGGTTTGCGCTTCTTTGTAGGCGAGGTGCGATGCGATGCCGTAGAGCGCCTCGCGATGCATCGCCTCTGTGCGCAACTGGATTTCCAACGCACCGCCGTCGCCAGTGTAAATTGTCGTGTGGATGCTTTGATAGCCGTTGGGCTTCGGGAACGCGATGTAGTCCTTGATTTTTCCCGGGACAGGTCGCCAATGTCCGTGAATGATTCCGAGCGCCGTGTAACATTCAGCGACAGTAGGGAAAATAACGCGAAGCGCACGCATGTCGTATATGGTGGAGAAATCCCATTTTTTTCGTTCCAATTTTTTGAAAAGACTATACACGCCCTTGATGCGGGCCTCGGTGCGGAAATTTCGCAGGCCCGCTTCCGCAAATTCGCGCTTAAGGTCGTGCTCGGTTTTCTCCAGACGCTTTTCATTCTCGCTCTTGCGTTCGGTGAAGGCCTCGCGCGTTTTTTCATATTCTTTTGGATACGCGTAAGGAAATGCCGCGTCCTCCAATTCCTGTTTGGCGACGCTCATACCGAGCCTGTCTGCGATCGGCGCGTAAATTTCAAGAGTCTCAAGAGCTATGCGTTTTCGCTTATCGTCGCGAGGGACATGTTCCAAGGTTCTTGCGTTGTGGAGGCGGTCCATCAGCTTGATGATGAGAACGCGAATGTCCTGCGCAGTTGCGGCGAAGAGTTTCCGCAGAGATTCCGTATGGCGTTCCATTCCGCGGTAGCGCAGAGCTCCCAATTTTGTAACGCCTTGCACGAGTGACAAAACTTCCTTGCCGCAGAGTTCTTCTATCGTCTTCGGAGTTACGCCGGCGTCCTCTATTGTGTCATGCAAAAGTCCGGCCGCAGTGGACTCCGGACACATTCCGGCGGTAGCAAGAAGATATCCAACCTCGGCTGTGTGCACGAAGTACGGGTCTCCGGAATACCGTTTCTGGTCTTTATGAGCGGTTTGCGCAAAGTCGTACGCTTTTGTTACAAGCGCGACATCATTCGCGTCTTTGCTGGACATCGCGCCTAGAATATCTTTCAGTGGGCGTGGCTTTAACATCCACCGATGATACGCCGATGAGTTGCGCTCGGCAACATCAGGTCACTTAAGCTTGTCGGGGCGATGATTCGGACACGCCTTATTTGAGCATCTTTCGGGGATTGTCTTAGTTCCTTGCATCATAAGCGAACCGCAAAGTTTGCAAATCTCGCCCGTTGGCTTCGCCTTGATTGCCGTTTTGCAGTCCGGATAATTTGAGCAAGAGAAAAAGATGCCGAAGCGGCCGCGTCTTTCCACCATCTCGCCTTTTTTACAAACGGGGCACGCGACGCCTGTTTTTGTGCGTGCTAGTTCTGTCGGATCCTGCCGTACAAATTTGCACTTCGGATAATTACTGCAGGAGATGAATCGCCCGAATCTGCCCTCGCGCTCAATCAATTGCCCGTCTTTGCATTCTTTGCAAGCTTCTCCTATTTCTTTTGGGGGCGCAATTTCGTTTCCGTCTTCTTTGCGCGCACCCAGGCACTTGGGAAAATCCGCACAGCTCATAAAACGGCCAGTGCGCGAGAGTTTATATACCATCTTGCCCTTGCAAATAGGGCAGGGGAATTCTGGCGGGGCATCGCCCATGTTTGTAATCTTTGCGATTTTATCTTTTCCTTTCACCGCTTTGTGGAATGGTGTGTAAAAACTTTTGAGAGTCTTTACATATTCGCGCTTTCCGCTCGCAATGTCGTCAAGCTCATCTTCCATTTCAGCTGTGAATGTATCGCTGATGTATTCGGCGAAATTTTCTTCAATGAAAGAAGAAACAACATCGCCCGTGGGAGTGGGAAGGAGTGTCCTGCCCTGCTTTTCCACATAACCGCGGTCTTCCAATGTCTTGATGATTGAAGCGTAGGTAGATGGCCGACCAATGCCCCTTTTTTCCAGTTCTTTGACAAGTCCCGCCTCGGAATATCGCCCCGGCGGCTGGGTCTCTTTTCCTTCAGAGTGCGCCTCCACCAATGTCAAGGTGTCACCTTGACATACTTTCGGGAGTTCCACATCTTCTCCGCGCGCTTCCGGGTCGGCAGCGAGCCAGCCGTTGAATATCACGCGGGAGCCGTTGGCGGCAAAATCAGGGATAGTGGCTCCAGTTATATTTGTGAGTATTCTGGTGCGCAAAGTCCGCGCGTTTGACATCTGACTCGCAAGCGCGCGCGCCCTTATTAAAGCGTAGAGCTTTTTTTGGTCATCGTTTGCGCCCGCGCTTTGTTTGCGCGCATCTGTAGGCCGTATCGCCTCGTGCGCTTCCTGCGCGTTTTTAGATTTTGTTTTATACGCACGAGGAGCTACATACTCTTTTCCGAACTCGCTTTCCGCAACAGCGAGCAGGTTTGCTTGCGCTTCGGCAGAAAGATTCGTGCTATCGGTGCGCATGTAAGAAATGTGCCCTGCTTCATATAGTTTTTGGGCAACGCCCATTGTTCGGGACGGTGAAAAGCCGAGTCTGGTTGAAGCCACTTGCTGGAGCGTGGACGTTGTGAACGGCGCGCGTGGGCCCCTCGTCTGTTCCGTCTCCTCAACATTAACGACATTCCATTTTCCACTTTTAGCGGCGTTCAGTATTTTTTCTGCGTCTTTTTCACTCTTTGGCTCTTCAACGCATGTGGCAGCGAATGTTTCTCCCTTATTTGTTTTGAGGTCGGCGCTTACAATCCAAAACTTCTCCGGTAAGAACGCTTTTATTTCGCGCTCACGCTCCATCAGTATACGGAGTGCCGGAGATTGCACGCGGCCTGCCGAAAGCCCGTACCGCACTTTCTTCCAGATGAGTCCGGAGAGGTCATAGCCGAACAACCTGTCCAAGACGCGCCGCGCCTCTTGGGCGCGGCGCAGGTTATCGTCAATCAGCCGCGGATGCGCGAGCGCCTCCTCTACGGCGTGCTCGGTTATTTCATGAAAGACGATACGTTTAGGTTTCTTTAATTTAATTGCTTCCGCCAAATGCCACGCAATCGCTTCACCCTCGCGGTCGGGGTCGGTTGCGAGTATGACTTCGTCGGAGCGCTTCGCGGTGGCGCGAAGCTCATCAATAATTTTCTGCTTCTCCTTTACAACAACATAGTTCGGAATGAAACCGCCCTCTATGTCAATCGCGTCCTTACTGCTTTTCGGCAGGTCGCGTATGTGCCCCACGGAAGCGCGCACATGGAAACCCTTCCCGAGATATTTCTCAATGGTCTTCGCTTTCGCCGGCGATTCCACGATAACTAATTTCACCCCGTTAGAGGCAGGGCGCGGTCGTATATTCGGTTGAGACGACATAGAATTAGTAATGCAAAAATAATTGTTAAGACAGGTACTGTTTCATGCGACCGCGGCCTCTAACGGGGTTCATAATGGCATTCCTTATACCCGACAATCCGAATATGCACAAATGAATGCGTGTACTAACTCGCCCGGACAACACCCAGTTCCTCCACAATCAAACCCTTAATTTCCATCGTAGAAAGGAGGATGTTTGCCTCCGAAATCGGAAGTTCAAGCGCTTCCATAAGTTCATCTCGGGAAAGCGGATTTGCGATGATCTGGAGTACGCGTGCTTCCTCTTCCGATATATCCGTGCGCGATATTTTCTCTTTATCCTCGGGCTTAATGCCGAGCGCACGCAGAATATCTTCAGGCTCCGTAACCGGAGTTGCGCCGAGTTTCAGAAATTGGTGCGTGCCGCGGCTCTCGGGGCTGAAAATAGAGCCGGGGACAACGAGCAATTCGCGATTATATTCCGTCGTGAGCCGCGCAGAAATTAGCGAACCGGAGCGTTCTTTTGCTTCTATGACGAGCGTGGCGTGGCACAAACCGACCATAATCCTGTTTCGTTGAGGAAATGTATAATCGGCAGCTCTCAATTCCGGCTCATATTCCGAAAGAAGCGCTCCGCCCGCTTTCACTATTTCGCGCGCAAGCCCCATATTCGCCCGCGGATATAAGACACTCCACTCAAGTCCCGAGCCGGGCACTGCAACAGTCGGGAGTCCTGCACCAAGTGCGGCTTTGTGCGCGGCGGCGTCAACTCCAAACGCGAGCCCGGAGACGATGACGACAGGATAGCCGCGCAGTCCTCCTATCAGGCGTTCACACGCTTGCCGGCCGTAGGCAGTCATCGCGCGCGAGCCGACGACCGCGAGCCACTTCAGGTCTGTACTAGGCAATTTACCGCGGACATATAGTTTCTTCGGCGGGTCTGGAATTTCTTGCAGAAGTGGTGAAAAATCTTCTTTTGAAAGTATGGCAATGTCGGACATCGCCAGTAATTCTACCACACCGCACTTTTGGCGCGGCGGATTCAAAAAGATGTTACGCGCACTCTTATCGGTGTACGAGAAACGGATTTGACAAGAGTTGCATTTATTTTCTCACCATTGTCATAAATCCAAATTTTTTTCTTGCCAAGCCGCTTAAAAAATATCTCAGGCGGGACCACATACTCCGGAGAGTAAAATCCTCTTTCGGGAATCTCTTCGTCATACATCATCTGCGCAAGGATAGATGCGGGCAATCCAGTGTCAACATTGCACCCAGCATCCTCCCAACCGGGCAAAGTCTCGGCGATACAATCCATTTCCTCCACATGCTTCTTGCCACTTTTGGTGCCGTACACTTTGAGCCAAACGTTCTCCTTTTCGGTATAGCCTTCGGGTATCGGGATGTGCCGTACAGCTTCCGTCACAAAGTCCAAAGGACGAACGGGAAGACCGTTAATTTCAATCGGCTCCTTGCTCAAAAATCCAAGCTCTGCGAGTTTGCGCAAAGTGCTGTACGAGTGTGATGGAAAACTTGAATATACCACGATGTTCTTCACCCCCTTCTTTTTTAGATAATCCCGGAATGTATGGTGTTCTATATGCTTCGTGTAGCAAGTATACTGTTTGCCGATAGATCGGTAGTTGTAATCAATTCCGGTCGGCTCGTCCGGCATCACCTCAACAAACTTACCGTCGCGGAAAATAGTGGCAGGCTCGGTGAACTCATACGCTATAGCATCAATGGAAAAAGGCGCCACGAACACAGGCATATTCGAGCTCCAAGCAAATCCTAGATGCACCGTATCAATGGTGTCGAAGCGCGGAGTTACATACCGAAGCATGATGTTGTTGATACCTGGCGTGGAGCCAATGCCGCTGATAGCCAAGAGGCCTTTCGCTTCAAATTCAGGGTGGAGTTTCTTCTGTTCGCGCATCATGGCATCTTCAGAGCCGAGGTCCATGTAGTGCATACCAAGTTCAAGGGCTGTTTTTGTCACGTTCAAGTTGAAGTCATCCATTGCACAGTTTACGAGTACCCGGACAGCGGAGTTTTTGAGTATTCGACGCACACGGTCCATTTTATGCAGGTCTATTAGTGAAAACTCTGAATTGTCGTGCTCAAGTAGTTTTTCAAGTCCGTAATCGTCGTTCGCACAGAGCAGAACAGAATACCCACTCTCAAGCAAATCACGCGCAACAATCTTTCCCTGCATGCCATTTGCTCCAACGACCGCAAAATCGTACTTCATACTATGAAGTGTAGGTTCTTATTTATCTTGCGCAAGGAATTTTTGAGAA
>Ga0209542_10006276_pt1 | contig 23194 bp, 21 predicted proteins | sample RifCSPhighO2_01_FD_184028 | JGI IMG/M metagenome (GOLD analysis project Ga0209542, IMG submission 184028) | Soil microbial communities from Rifle, Colorado - Rifle CSP2_plank highO2_0.1 (SPAdes) (version 2) | ecosystem: Environmental > Terrestrial > Deep subsurface > Rock core/Sediment ... | reverse complement strand
AAGTTCGACATTTTTTGTAAACGGCCAGCCAGTAAAGAGAAGAAAGCCGTCGAGAGGTAGCGCTTTCCGCGCCCGCCTCCGCGGAAAGCACGTCAAATCCGCCTTTTCTGAAACTTGCGGACAGCCGCCGGAAAAAGAAAGAAGAAAAAACGCAAAAATTGGGCTTCTTGGAAAGAAGCCCTGCTCACTATCATTCGCTTAAAGAACTTTTAGGAGATAATATAAAAAAATATGATTAAATACATCGCTTATTGCAGGAAATCTACAGACGAACCAGACAGACAAATTTTGTCTATTGAGGCACAAGTTGCAGAACTCGAAGAACACGCCGCAAAAGAAAATTTGAAAATCGTTTCTTTTATTACCGAGAGTAAAACCGCTAAAGAACCCGGAAGGGAAATATTTGTTCAAGTTTTAGAGATGATAGAAAGAGGCGAAGCCGCCGGTATCATCTCGTGGCATCCAGACCGTTTAGCCAGAAATTCTGTTGATGGCGGTAAGATTATCTATTTATTAGATACAGGAAAATTACTTGACCTGAAATTTCCTAGCTTCTGGTTTGAGAACACACCGCAAGGCAAGTTTATGTTAGGGATGGCATTTAATCAGTCTAAGTATTATGTTGATAATCTTTCCGAGAATGTAAAGCGTGGCAATCGCCAAAAACTCCGCCGAGGCGAGTGGCCGAATCAAGCCCCATTTGGTTATCTAAACATCAACAAGAAAATTGAAATTGATAAAAAACGAGCCAAGTATGTGCAAAAAGCTTTTCAGCTTTTTGCAACCGGCGGCTATGGATATGCGGATATACGCAAATTTTTCAACCAAAATAAAAGTTTCAACAAGTCCGGTCACGAACTCCACCTTGATAAAGTCAAAAGAATTTTGACTGATCCGTTTTACTATGGAGTGATGAAATTTTGCGGCGAACTCTACGAAGGAAAACATCCACCCTTAATTTCCAAGAAACTTTTTGATAAGTGCCAAGCGGTCGTCAAACTCAAAAGCCGCAAAGTCAAAAACAATAAACACTTTTTTGATTTTCTGGGATTAGTTAAGTGCGGCGAATGCGGCGGCGCAATCACGGCAGAAAAACATACCAAGTATTACAAGCGGACAAATAGAAAAGTTGAGTATATCTACTACCGTTGCTCGAAAAAAATGGGTAATTGCTCGCAAAAATATATTGATAAAGAGGAAATTGAGGAACAACTAAAAGAACTTGTTTTGCGAGCTTCTTTGCCCCCGCACGCCGCCAAAAAGTTTCTTGAATGGGCGGATAAAGACGCAAATGAGGAAAAAGATAAATCATCAGGGATTGTCTCGACTTATCAATTCCAATTGAAAGAAACCGAAGAAAAACTAGACCGATTGCTCGAGGGCTATTTAGACAAAATTATCAACCCTGAAGATTATCAAAAGAAGAAAAACGAAATGGTAGAAAAAAAATCACTTCTCAACTCCAAAATTAAGGAAATTTCCCAAAACGGCGTTGAGTGGCTCGAACCTTTCCAGGAATTCGTAAATAGCGCGCTTTCAGCGCACAAAATCGCGCGCGCAAAAAATAGTTGCCATGATTTATCAATCATGGCAAAAACTGTCGGCTCGAACTTCTTTTTAACTGATCGGCGGCTGTCCGCAAGTTTCAAAAAAGGCGGATTTGACGCGCTTTCCGCGGAGGCGGGCGCGAAAAGCGCTACCTCTTTGCGGCTTTCATCTTCTTACTGGCTGCGGGGGATGGATTCGAACCATCATACCAGACTTCAAAGGCCTGTGTCCTACCATTAGACGACCCCGCATCAATCTTATAAAGGTATTTTATCAGTATTCACCAAGGATCCAAAGGGGCGACCTTCAGAAAGGTTGGTCATCCACTTGACATTTTTGAAATTCGAAGGATGATATTGAAGGTTTAACTGCTATCCATGGATCAGGACGAAGAAGATAAACCTCCCGGTAGACTGTCAAACAATCTTTCTCAGGAGAGCGCAGAACTACCACAACCGGATACTTCCGATGCAAACGGAAGTATCGGTCCTATTGGAAAAAGAAGGAAATGGCGCGCTTGGCACGAACGGGAAATTCCGGTGATCGAAGAAACTAAGTTTTTTTCTGACTGAATGAGAATCAAAATAAGGATTGAGCTTGAAATATCATCAGTAAATATGCTTTTATTTTTTAAGGATCATCGTTCATGAATAATTTAAAAGATCATCAATTGGCTTCAGAAGCTTTTTTGTCGCTTCCCAAAAAGGTTGGCCTCATTTATAGCGAGGTTAAACGGGAATACTTTCCCACCGAAGTACAATACCTGACGGAGAAAGATGCGCTTGATGATGCGCAAATCATAGCGAAATATTTGGAGGCAATGGGCATCAAGGCCTTCTTGTATCCCGGGGATCCGCAACTCCCGGAACGGCTTCGAAAACACAAACCGGATCTTGCGATCAATTTGGTTGGTTCTGTAAAAGGAAATGAATATTTAGCCTCAACCATACCCGCGGTGCTTGAGTTACTTGAAATTCCCTACACGGGAGCCGGCATCCTTGGAGAATCACTCTCCTACAATAAGTTTCTGATTAAAAAACTCCTTCAGCAAAATGGAGTCCCTGTGCCAAACTATCAACTCATGAATTCCGCGACCGATCCGCTTGATCCCACCTTGCGTTACCCGCTTATCACCAAACTCAACGAAATCCATGGGGCAGTAGAAATCACCCAAAACTCCGTGTCTGAAAATGAAACCCACCTGCGGGAACGCTTGAAGTATCTCATTAGAACCTACGAACAGCCTGTGCTGGTGGAAGAGTTTATCGTCGGTCGGGAAATTACCGCTATGCTTTTGGAGGGTTTGAATAAGAAAATTTATCTTGCCGAAAAAGTCTTCACAAAAGCGGAAGAAAAATATATCTTTGCAACGTTTGAAGACCAGTGGTTGGAAGAAGGAGAAGAAGCGTTTCATTACCAAAGGTTCGACGACCGCCTGCTCAAAGAATATGTCCGCAAGGCGTTTGAGATCACCAAAATGGCCGATTATGCGAAGTTCGACACGAGGCTCGATATTTCAGGTCGTTACTATTTTATCGATTGTAATAGTAACCCCGCATTCGGTCCGAAGGAAACCGATTGCGCGTTATCCAATATCTTGGATCTCTATGGAATATCTTTTACGGAAATCCTCAAGAGGCTCATGCTCAATACGATGCGCGATGCAACCGGAATCGGAACAAAAGTCTATCCAACACCAGAGGGGAATGGTGAAATTCAATAATTCTGTGATTTTCCTGAGGTAATTGAAAATATCCTCTTTAAAAACATGAAGCATCGCTTAGCCTTCCTCTATAACGTCCGCCACCGCTATCCGGATCCTAGCGATCAACAATCTCACAAGGAAGCGGATTTTGATGATCCCGGGACAATTACAGCAATGATTTCCCACCTTAAATCAATAGGAGAGGATGTACTTCCTGTGGAGGCGAATGAAGATGCGTACGAAATCCTTAAACAACATCGCAAAGATATCAACCTGGTGTTCAATTATTCCCTTGGCATCAACGGCAAAGATCGCTATACCCACATACCTGCAATCTGTGAAATGCTGGAAATTCCCTATACCGGATCTTCTCCGCTTACTCAGGCAACGATCATGACCAAAGCCCAAACTAAAACAGTCTGCAAGGCATTTGGAATTCCAACTTTACCTTGGCAAGTGTTCGAACGTGAAACGCAGGATCTGGAAGCAAAACTTGAATTTCCTTTGATTGTTAAGCCCATCGCCCAAGGTTCATCTGCAGGAATCACCAATAAAAGCGTAGTCAAAAACAAACTGGAGCTTAAAAAGCAGATCACATTTATCCTCGATACATTTAATGAACCTGCACTTGTTGAACCGTTCATCCGGGGGAGGGAATTCTCAATAGGATTACTCGGAAACCCACCCAAGATATTACCAATCATTGAAGCCGATCACTCCACCCTCCCCAAAGGCTACGAGCCACTCGACTCATTGGAGGTCAAGTGGATCGTTGAAGAGCAAGCGTCTTCAAACCACTTGATCTGTCCTGCAAAAATACCGCCATCGCTCCGCGAGAAGCTTGAATCGATGTGTTTGTCCCTTTGGAATGCCTTAAATATCCAAGATTTCTGCCGAATGGATGTACGATGTGATCTTCAAGGGAATCCCTATATTTTAGAAGTCAATTCACCACCCGGTCTGATTCCACCGGAAATTTCCAAGACCGGCTACCTTCCTGTCCAAGCAAGAAATTCCGGTATGAGCTACGAAGATCTTTTAAAAAATATTCTTTATATTGCACGCAAACGACTTGGGATTCATCTTTACAGATAACGGGCAAGTCTGACTTGCCGCTCCTCAATCTCGCAAGCGAGTTTGACTCGTGAGCGAGGGACGGGAATTGAACCCGCGACCTTCTCATTGGCAATGAGACGTTCTACCACTGAACTACCCTCGCAAAAACTTCGTAGATGAGTGCCGAGGACAGGAATCGAACCTGTATCCCGTGTTTTTCAGACACGTGCCATGACCGACTAGGCTACCTCGGCATATTATTATCCCAGGCATTTGTGACCGCTGAGGGTCTCGAACCCCCGACCTCTTCGATGTAAGCGAAGCGCTCTTCCAACTGAGCTAAGCGGTCTTCTTTCGATTACAAACAGGAATTGTGCCGAGGAGAGGACTCGAACCTCCACAGGATTTCTCCCACAGCCACCTCAAGACTGCGCGTCTGCCAGTTCCGCCACCTCGGCCTGTTTATTAGATTGCTTTTCAAGTTATGTAAAGTGATTCATCAGCCGAATTCCTTCACCTTTGATTTTTTCTTATACGAGTATCGCGAGCCCGCCTTGCCAGCGGGGCACTTCGAGGCGGGCCAGTTCCCTGCCTGCGCAGGCAGGCGCCACCTCGGCCAATCAAAACAACTTCCATTGTTCACAAAATCGATCGTTGTGCAGGTGAGAGGACTCGAACCTCCAAGGACGTTATGTCCATACGGTCCTGAACCGTACGCGTCTGCCAGTTCCGCCACACCTGCCAGATAACTTCCTTTTCATACACCTTAATTTCTTCAGAGAGAAAGTTAACCAGTCGAGGAAGATTATATCATGATTTACGAGCTCGAAGTGCTTAAAACACTCCCTTAGAAGGTCAAAATAAGCTTCTCAAATAGTTTCCGTCTCTTTTTCGCATATTCAGGAAATTTATTTTTCAAAGCCAGCATCACATGCTCTGCGGCATCTTCGATGCTCATATCTGCAGTATTAATAACTAAATCGTAGTAATCAGGATTAGCAATATCTTTTCCAAAGTATTGTCGAATAAATTCTTGTCTCTTGGTGTCCGTTTCTTTTATTATTTGTATTACTTTCTCTTTTGATATTTTTTCATATTTTATAGCTCTCTCTACTCTCACAGAGTAAGGAGCACAGATGCGAACATGAAGTCCACTCTCAAATGGGGTAATAAAATTCGCTCCTCTTCCCAGGATGACAACCTCTCCTTTATAAGCTGCAGATAAAATCACTCTTGAAAGATGTTCGATATAACTGATGTCAGATACGTAGTCTGGATTAAAAATACCGTGGATAATATCTTCTATCGCTGTCCGTCCTCTTTCATCGACGCTTTCCAGAAGTACCGTGCGCTGATGAACACTTTTCGAGAGGTCTTCAACGATTTGTTTATTGTAAAAGGCGAAATTTAATTTTTTTGCCACCATTTGGGCAACGGGTTTTCCTCCGCTGCCTGGCTCCCGGGAAACGGTAATGAACGGCTCACTGAATCGATCTTGGGAAGAGTCAATTTCTTCTGTATTGATCCTATGTACTCGTCCAAGAGCTCTTGATTGCATCACCTTGTTAACGAGTCTATCGTACAAACTCGACATCTTGATCAAACGATACACACATTTTTCTATTTGGTCAATGATGCAGACATACATCTTTTTCAATCAGGTTTGATATAATAAACATCGTAAAATTATTCCTGTAGTTTGAGCGATACTCAGAGTATTCAGGAACGGAATAAACCCTAGTCACTAGTCCATTGGTGAACTGGATAACAAAAAAGAATTCGCATATCCTATCTGGCGCCCGTAGCTCAGCGGAATAAGAGCATCTGTCTTCGGAACAGAGGGTCGGAGGTTCGAATCCTCCCGGGCGCACTGAATTGGGCATGAGGAAGCATGGGCCCGTAGCTCAGCGGTAGAGCGGTTGCCTCTTAAGCAATAGGTCGGAGGTTCGAATCCTCCCGGGCTCACACTTCGACAAGCTCAGTGTAAAAGTATCAATCCGCTGAGGTTGGCGAATTGTTCCGAGAGGATGAGATGTTAAAATAATATTGTCTTACGGGCACTGTTTTCCTTTTCGAAATCCCGCGTCAAACGCCTCTCTCTCGGTACAAAACCAGCGGTCACCCAAGTAGAGCTGAACGTCGGTGATTTTGTATTGCTGGCACCGTGGGGTAAAGTAAATTTTTTCTTCCCGCACATTCCCTTTGATCTCGCATCGAGGAGTTATCGGATTAGTCTGGGTGCACGGGGGACCGTGGATCCCTTTTTTCTCCTTCCGCGCTTGCTCGCCGGCTGATTTCAGTTTCTCGGCTACATTCTTATCCCGGTTGTAATAATACGCAAAACCTTCTGCAATCATGCGTTCGTTGACGTATCCGCCCTCGGTATAAACCTGGCTCACGAGACGATAGTACGGATCCCGATACAATACCTTGAGATAGACCGGTTTTCCCATTACGAAGCCTTCTAGAGCGTTTTTAGCTTCCTGACTCCCGCATAAACCCTCCTCCGGGGCCTCTGTTGATGCAAGTCGAATGAGCTGCTTCTCCACCGTCTCAAACGTATCTCCGTCGATGACCCTGGAGACGCTGTATGCGGGAACCTGAAACGGCATTCCTTTCCCGAAAGTGAGCCATAACGTACCGGCTATCACTCCCGCAACCACAGTTCCGAATGCAGCCTTCTGAAGTCCGGTTACAGATTTTTTCTTCCTCACAAATCCATGGTATCAGATTACGGGGCATCCATCGGTTCAACGACAACACAATTCGATTAACAATTTTTCTGAGTCAGATCGAATGCTCGCTATGACTTGAGGAGTTTGATAAGATCATTTCGATACAGGGGCTGGGATAAGGCATTCTATCCGTTTTTTGAAAAACATTCATGAATAAACACTTCGGAGGCGTAATCTGGACGAATCACGCGCTCAATCGCCTTAGAGATCGGGGCATTAAGCAGGGTGATGCCTGGGCTGCCTGGAAAAGGCCGGATCAGTCTCGATACGCGAAAAACAAAGACTCTTGGATATATTACCGTACAATCGGAAATCAGAAAGTGGAGGTACTCGCGAAACAGAACGAAAAACGAGAATGGATTATCGTTTCAGTATGGTCTAAATCCATCAAAAAGAAGCTTGAACAGAATCCTTCAACATTGACGACTCTTATCAAAAAATTCTTCGGATTGTAAAGAAGTCTTTTCCCTTGACATTCAACATCAAAATGTGTCAGGATTATTAGGCAACGATTTGCGCTTCAAATTCATGATGCAGGAGGTCTTCGTATCGCAGTATAAAACCATATGAAGCGATTATTAACGATAATGATTTGGTTGCCCGCTACACTCGCAACCCTTCTGGTAAGCCTGCAGACTTATTCACAACTTGCACAAACCCGGGAAATGAAGCTTCTCTTGACAGCGGAGGTACATGGGATATCTTTATCCCCCTCACCATATCTTGCGTATGCGGCTCTCCCGGAAGCGGCTCAAAATATCAGATCTGCAGTGCAAACCGGGGATGCCCGACCGGTAATCATCGACCTGTATCTCTCCCGATATAATTCACCAATGGCCGGATACGGACAGTATATCCTTGATATGGCTGAAAAATATCATATTGATCCGTACCTCTTTATCGCCATCGCTCAGCAAGAATCCAATCTCGGTAAAAAGATGCCGTCAGAAAACTGCCACAACGCCTGGGGATACGGGATCCATTCCAGAGGAACGCTCTGTTTTAATTCCTGGGAAGAGGGCATAGAAACCGTAATGAAAGGCTTGGAAGAAAAGTTTGTATCAAGAGGTCTTATCGAGCCATCTGACATCATGGCAGTGTACACCCCTGCTTCCAACGGTTCTTGGGCTCAAGGAGTTGAACAGTTCCACGAAGAGCTCACAACCGGAAATTTTTAAAAATCACTCATCATCTTCATTTCACCTCGGAAAAACGATAAAATACGCTGGTGACGCGCAAGCAATGTTCATGCCGGGGTGGCGCCTGCCTGCGCAGGCAGGGAACCCTAAAGTAGAGCAAAGCTCACTTCAGGGCAAGCTTGGCGCCCCGCCCGACATGCCAGAGTGCTGGAACCGGTAGACAGGCACGGCTTAGAACCGTGTATCCGCAAGGATGTGTGGGTTCGACTCCCACCTCTGGCACAAGTCATGTCGGTCGGGCCTGCCCGCCCTCCCTATGTTCGGGAGCAGGCGGGCGCGTACGCCTGTCCGCCGAAGTGACCGGCTCGCGATACGGCTGAACTCGCCTCGATTCGAGTCGAAGCGGGTAAGCAGTCAGCGCGAAGCAGCGTTGCGAAGGAGGAGCTTAGAACCGTATGGAACAGAATTCCTTGGAGGTTCGAATCCTCTCCCCGGCACATTGAAGTTCCGAGGGCTAAGCCTACCCGCCTCTGGAGGGAACTCTCGGATTCTCTGATCGGTATTATGAAGCCCTCCATAGACCAAAGCTGAAATCCTGCCGAAGCGGGGCCTTCGCTCTCCTCCGAGGTTTAAGAAGCTTCGGGTTCCCCGCGAAGACGGACTAAAGAAAGAAATTCGCAGAATTTGAGATCAGAGATGACTAAAGAATGAAATTTATTAAGAAAAATATTTTCAAATAAATATGGCACAGTTCTTTTCAAAAACCAAAGGACGTATCAAGTTATCGTACAGAACAGCCAACTGGTTTAGGCGTTCACACAAGTTTGAGAAACCTCATCCGGAACCCATCAAAAGAACCTATATACCGGTAAAAAGAGGCTTGCGATGACGGACAAAGGAACAACAATGGCGCAACCGAAGTCGAGTACCTCTGACCTGAAAAAGACACCTGACGGTGCGGTTCAATTTACCGTCCACATCCCGCTAACGGATGTCAAACCTGAATATCAAAAAATACTTGAGGAAACGGTCCGTGAGACGGAACTGAAGGGATTCCGTAAAGGAAAAGCACCCAGCAATCTCGTAGAAGAACATATCGGGAAACAAAAACTGTATACCAGTGTCTTGCAACACCTACTTCCGGGGGTCTATGCAAAAGCGGTCAAAGAATTGAACCTTTTACCCATATCAAATCCAAGGGTCGAACCCGTGAGTGTTGAGGAAGATAAGGATTGGACGCTGACGGTTACTGTTGCCGAAAAACCCCGCATTGTCCTGGGAAATTATAAGAAGGCTGTTTCAGACGCCTTAGCCTCAAGTAAAATCTGGATTCCGGGCAAAGGGGAACCAGCCACAATCTCAGATAAAAACAAGCAGGAGAAAGGAACATCAAAATCGACAGATGAAAAACTGGCAAAAGTCTTCGCTGCACTCCTGGAATCAATTCAATTTCAGCTTCCGGCATTTTTATTGGAAGAAGAGGTGAATAGGGAACTCTCTCGATTAATTGAACAGATTGAAAAGTTAAATCTCACCATAGATCAATACCTGTCTTCTCTGAATAAAACCAGCGCACAATTGAGAAGCGAGTATAGTCAGCAATCCGAAAGGACTTTGAAACTCGAACTCATACTCAACGAAATTGCCCAGGATTTAAAAATTCAAGTCAGTGATCAGGAGATTGACAGTCTTATTCAATCCGTGGGTGACGAAAAACTCCGAGAATCTCTCAAGACTCCGAGTGAACGATCTGGAATCCGATCAACACTTCGCAAGCGAAAAGTCCTTGATACACTCCTACATATATGATACACATCTTATCTTGACTATGTGGTAAAATTATGCTAATATTCCTCGAAACTTTCCTGTAGGGAAGTTCATTTCCATGAGATAAAGAATATGAATAAACAAAAGAAACAGCAAAACTTTCAGTCAGATAACTTTTTTGAGGCGTTCCGGGATCTTGGTAATCAGGCGGTAAAAACGGGGAGAGATGCCGCCGCAGGGATCGCGGGAGACATGGCTCGTCAGGTGCTTCCGGGGAGCGGTATGGGTTCAATGTCAGGAGAGCTGAAGCCGAACCAGCCGCTGAGTTTCGAGCAGGAGTTTCAAAGACATGAAGAAGAAGCACGACGGAAAGAGTTCGCTCATCTGGAATATTCTCGCCGTCAGGAAATGCTTGTTTTTTCGAGGAAACAAAATGAGATTAAAACCCAGATCGAAGCGATCCAGGAAGAACTGAAAAAATTGGTCGGGGAAGCCGTCGGGCTTGCCCAGGAAGTTGAAATGGCAGTCGAACAATCAATCGTCGACCCCGGCATCTATCACCTGAATTTCTTTGACAAGTTGCGACAAACGCTGATCCTCTTGCGCAAGAAAGTTGCTGATTCTCATACCTGGATGCACACGGTCAACTCCAGAAGTAAGCAACGCTCATTCTTCTGGTCACAGGTCGGTCAGTCCGGAACCAAGTTCATGCTCTCGCAAGAGAGATACATGTCAACACAGGCAGGTTAACGTAATTGATGAAAAAAGGTACTCTTGTCCTGAGCCCAGTCGAAGGATGAGTACCCAAGCCGGTTAATAATCCATGAAATCAGCAAATACTTTCTTCTTTGCATGCTTTTTCAGCCTCGCAAAGGGGAGGTATGGCAGTGGCGCGTAAGTAAAGAAATAAAATCAGAAAAACCAACCTCCTCAAAAAGGAGGTTTTTTATTGGCTGAAAGCAACTATGAAAGAAGCATCAACACTTATAGAAACCACACCAGAATACCGGGAAATATCTGCCGTCTTGAACCGATGGCAATTCGAGTCGCTCAAGTCAGAGAGATTCGAATACCAGGACGTTGCCACTCTGCAGTTGTCCAAAGCGCGGCTGACCGGACAAGCAGTGAACATCGTAACACCAATCTGTGGTAACTATGAAACATTCAGAATATCAGGGAAAAGATGTCCCACTATCCATACCGATCTTGTTTGGAGTGATAAAGGCTTAAGACGCGGGTACGTGCTACTCCATGAGGAAATACCTCATCGTCTGACTGAACTATGCAGGCTTGGGATCCCGATACATTATGCCCTAGTGCTTATCGATCTGGGAGTCTCTGATCAGTTGCTCTCGGACCAAAATCCTGACCCAGCAATGGCCAAACTCAACTCACTTCAGGCGCGCAGGCAGTATCTCCAGGAAATGCTCAATCTCAATGTCTCAACGATGAGGAGCCTTCTCACTCATGGACTGGAGCAACACGGTAATTCCGGATCCACCCTTCTTGATGTATCCGTGGAAAAACTCACAAACCTTGTCGGACGCATGAGGGTGAACGGGAACCAAAATCTCCTCGAATATTGGAATGGTTGGAATCACCGATTGCGGGGCACGCTCATCGACCCGGAAAGCCACTGGGGAGGCTTGATGAGAAGAGCTATCGATAAGGATGGAAGATATCTCAAAGACGCTTGGGGAATGACCGATAAACTACAAGTCGTCACCAGAGTTGTTGATGAGAATTTTGGTCTCACGTCCGCCATAGGAGACAATCTGCACGAGATGATGAACGCGCTCTTTGCAACTGATCTACAGGACAAGGGAGAGGTTGTTATGCTCGATTCGATACCGGGCCCGCAGAACCCCGGCCATAAGGAATTCTACGCCTACAACCTCGATCATCCAGAAGAAGGAATCCATCGGCCGAAAACGCCCATCTTAAGACCATTCCATAACTTGGTGCTTTTAAGCGATTTCGCTAGGGAAGTCCCGTATCTCGGGAAAAGCTCGGATGTTATGATGAGAGAAGCCAACACATTCGGGTTCTAATCTCAAAGATGGATACCAAAATGTCGACCGACACAAATTTGTATCAGCGAGCGTTTAAGACCCTCCTCGAAAGGAAGCGCCTAGATGCACTCATCATTTATGCTAACGCCTATGACGATCGGTATATGAAGGTCTTGAGCGGAACGTACGCTGTTCTGCAAAACTACCTGATGATCACAAAGGACAGCTTGTCCATTTCCGTCTCCAGATACCTCCTCTCTGATCTGAGAACAAGAACCAGAGAGGAATTGCTTCCTGCTGAATCGGAAGAGGGAGTGATCGAGCCGATCAAGGAAAAGCTCGGAACGAACAAAAGAATAGGAATTATCGGGGCATGCAAATTCCTCGATATCAGGAAATTAAAACCGGTATCGGTAACTGATCTGACGGCCGAAGCCGAGATTCTCATCCGCTTTAAATCCGATCGCTACATTACAGCGATGAAAAAATATGCAAACTCCCTTGCTACCATCATGGATCGTTGTAGTTTGTAAACTTGAAAATATCAACTGGAGATCTCTACAAGTTTACAAACTCAAGCGATCGCACGGGAAGGAAGTCTGGCATTTCCCATCTGCATAACGAGTGGAAGAGATCTGTATCGCAGCACAGCGATGTTGGCACGAAAAAAACGCATTCTTTCACAGGACATCATCTGCATCGATATGGGGTTGAAAAAGGGAATATACACGACCGACCGCACGAGAATGTATTTTGTTAACATGCCAAAAGCAAAACACCTTTATGAGGAAATCAGAAAACACCACAACGAAATCATAAGCACAGTCGTGACCCCAGGTGTTTATTCACATTCGCTTGTCAATGAGTACAGACGAAGACTCGCTGCATATGACGAGATTAGACGCGTTCGGTCTGACGATCTGGGTCACGGCATCGGTTTTACCCTTCACGAGAAGCCGTTCCTCGAACAAAAGACAGAGAGGTTCGAGAGAAATATGATCTTTACCATCGAACCCACATTTGTCACGTCTTTTGGGCTGATGAGAATTGAGGATATGGTAGGTATCTTGTCCACCGGAAAAGTGATCAACCTGACGAAACATTGAACTGTCCCCTCAGATCTAGTAAAATGGCAAACAGAGGGCGGATAGCCCCGCCCGCCATCGCAAGCCTGAGGCTTTACTCAGGCAATGCGGGCGCGGTCGAGCTGGCTAGAGTGTCACACGTTGACACCTGCCCGACATACTCGGACTCGTAGCTCAGTGGTAGAGCGCTTCGTTGACATCGAAGAGGCCAGAGGTTCGATACCTCTCGAGTCCACAAGTCCAGGCAGGCGGGTCATGAAGGTCAGAGGTTCGAATCCTCTTCCGCCCACTTAAAAACAGCGCTTGCGCGGTACTGTTTTTTTATGCTCAAATGGATTCGATGCCGGACGAACAGGGAGAACAAGCGCAACTCAAAAAAGACGGGAAAACAATCTACGATGCAGGTTACGGCTCAATCATCGCCAAGAATTTTCTCGCCGGTTTCTCAAGAGCCCTTGGTGCTCTGGTCGTCTACTTGATCCTCGCAGGATCAATATACTATCTTGTGATAAGCATCGTTCTACCCCAACTCAGGCAATACCTTCCCAATCTCAAGCTACTTCTCGATCCATCTTTGCCTGGATTACCGCAAACCGACGGTTCTCCAGATAACTCAATTCCGGTAAACCTCACTCCGCAGCAACTTGAAATGTTCGAACCACTGCAAAAACAGGCAACTCCCTGAAAATGCATGACTGTACATTTTCTACCGGGCCTGATATACTGAACGAAATCAAATCTTTGCCATTATCCGACTTCACCAATCGGATCAGAACCGAATAACGGGCAAAAGCAGAGCGTTGATCCGCGAAGGATCAGAATCAAGACCAAATCAGGATGGAACCTCTCTGTGAATTCACCGAGATCCTGAACGAAGAGGTCTTTTTTTGTGCTCCTTAAGATATAATGTAGAGTACACAACCCTCCGAAGTTTCCGATTTCGGATACGGCTGAGTAAGCAGTCAGCCGAAATTCGCAAAACGAGTGAACGTGCAAACAAAGATCATGAAGCAAACAAAGGAATTTGAGAAAAATTATCTAGAACATCTGCGCCATTCGGCATCCCACCTCTTGGCAGCGGCCGTCCTTGACTTGTGGCCAAACGCAAAAAACGCCATCGGGCCTGCAGTCGAAAACGGCTTCTACTACGATTTTGATTTCGGCAAGACGAAGATCTCCGAAGCCGATTTCCCGAACATCGAACAAAAAATGCAGGAATTAGTCAAATCCTGGAATAGCATCCAAGTGAAAAATGTTACACAGGACCAGGCAAAAAAGAACTTCGCAGACAACCCGTACAAACAGGAACTGATCGAGGAATTTTCCCAAGAAGGCAAGCAACTCACCACCTACACATCGGGTAACTTCACCGACCTCTGCCGCGGCGGTCACGTCGAGAACCCAAGCCAGATGTTGAAGTATGTAAAACTTCTTTCAGTGGCGGGTGCCTACTGGCGTGGTGATGAGAAAAACACCATGCTGACGCGCATCTATGGCACGGCCTTCCCTACAAAAGCAGGACTTGATTATTATCTCTGGCAAATGGAGGAAGGAAAAAAACGCGATCATCGCAAACTTGGCCAGCAACTTGACCTGTTTGTCATTCACGAAGACATCGGAAAAGGTTTGCCGCTCTTGACCCCCAAAGGCACGATTATAAGAAACGAAATCCTTAAGTACGAGAGAGAGCTTGAACGGGAATCGGGATTCCAAGAAGTGTGGACGCCTCACATCGCAAAAAGCGATCTCTATAAACGCACCGGGCATTGGGATCACTACAGGGAGGTCATGTACGCTCCCTTCGGGATAGAGGATGAAACCTATGTCTTAAAACCGATGAACTGTCCGCACCATTATATGATTTACGCCTCAAGGCCGAGAAGCTACAAAGACTTGCCGATGCGCCTCTCGGAACCCGGAACCTGCTACCGCTATGAGAAATCTGGCGAACTCGGCGGGCTGGTCCGAGTCCGGGCTTTGACAATCGACGACTCTCATATCTTGATGCGCGAAGATCAGATTGACGCCGAATTCGGTCTCTGCATCAATCTCATACTGAAGATGTTTTTATCATTCGGTCTTAAAGAGTACTGGGTGAGGCTCTCTCTCAATGATCCCGCTGATCACATTAAATATATCGCGGATCCGAAGACTTGGGAGAAAGCCGGAAAGAAACTTGAGGATATCGTGAAGAGTCACAAGCTGAAGGTCGAGCTCGCAACGGGAGAAGCCTCCTTCTATGGTCCGAAGATCGATTTCATGGTCAACGACGCGATCGGGAGGCAGTGGCAAATGAGCACGCTGCAGCTTGACCTATTCATGGCCGAGCGCTTGAACCTTGAATATACGGACGTGGACGGGACAAAAAAACACCCGGTGATTTTGCATCGCGGTCTCACTGGTTCCTTGGAACGTACCATCGGCCTTTTGATCGAGCACTATGCCGGGGCTTTCCCTGTCTGGCTGTCTCCGGTTCAGGCGATCGTGATCCCGATCTCCGACCAACAGTCGGTTTATGCGCAGAAGATTCATCAAAAATTACGACAAGAGAGGTTCCGAGTCGATCTGGATGCTCGGTCGCTTTCGATGCAAAAACGCATCAGAGAAGCCGAGTTGCAAAAAATTCCCTACATGCTTATTGTCGGGGATCGTGAAGCCAAATCCGGAACAATTGCTCTGCGCGCCCGGGGAGAAAAGGATGAGGGAACTCTGAAGCTATCCGAATTCATCGGGAGACTGAGTAAAGAAGTGACAACCAAACAAGTATGAGGAGATGCTATAATTTCCTCAAGGAGGTCGAAGATGGCACGCAAATTCTGGCAAATTAACCAATATATCAGAGCGGAAAAAGTACGGGTAGTCGACGATGTCGGCAAGCAGGTAGGTGTTATGCCGACTGCCAAAGCGCTCGAATTGGCGAGAAAGGACGGCCTTGACCTGGTTGAAGTCGCTGCCAAAACAGATCCGCCGGTAGTCAAGATCGTTGACTTCGCAAAATTCAAATACCAGGAACGCCGCAAACAAATGGGGAGTAAGCGCAAGTCAAAATCTCAGGATCTCAAGGAAGTGAGATTCACACCCTTTATAGCCGAGAATGACTTTATGATACGGATCAAAAAAGCAAGAGAGTTCCTGGAAGACGGCGATAAAGTGGTACTTGTGGTAAAATTCGTCGGTCGGCAGATCACCAGAAAGGAGTTCGGGTTCGAACTGATCAAACGCGCCTATCATGAACTCCAAGAAAGTGCCACCATGGAACGTGAACCCGCGCTCAAGGGTAAATTGTTAACCACGACCCTATCGCCTGTGAAGAAAAAATAGGAAAGGAAAAAAACGACCATGAACAAAATGAAGATCAGAAAATCAGTCATCAAACGCTTTAGAGTCACCAAAACCGGAAAGGTCATCCGTCGCACAGCCACGATGCGTCATTTGCGCCGGAAGAAATCAAAAAGACAAATCCGCCGTTTTAAAGCCTCCAAACAACTATCAGGAGCCATGGCAATAAAAATAAAAAAGATGCTCGGCAAAGCCTAAGCGCAATGAAAAAATATAAATGCAAAATTCAAAATGGCAATTCAGATATAAAATTGGAAACGTATATTTCTAGTCTGTAATTTTTCACTTTAAATTTTTAACTTTTAACTTGGAATATGCGCGTCAAAACCGGTACCACCAGAGGTTATAGACATAAACGGGTCCTCAAAAGAACCAAGGGCATGCGAATGACCAAAGGCAGACTTTACCGCGTTTCCAAGGAAGCGGATCTGCATGCTGGGCAGTACGCGTTCGCAGGCAGGAAGAAGCGCAAACGTGACCTGCGAAGAATCTGGATCAGTCGCATCAATGCGGCCCTCAGCGAATACTCGGAGGGACTCAAGTATTCACAATTCATTTCCCAGCTCAAAAAAGCCAATATCGCCCTCAACCGAAAAATCCTGGCAGACCTTGCGGTGAGCGATCCCCAAAGCTTTAAATCGGTAATTGAAAAGGTACAAGCCAAGCTCTAGAGATCACCATGTACTCAGGAAATTCGACCAGTCCGTTCTTTTTCCCTGCCATCTGACCTGGGGAGGGGCGCATGGCCGAGTTCTCGCACACTCCCCGACAGGGAGTTTTTTTCTGCCCGCAAGTCTGACCAAGCTGCCGCTTTTTTTCGCATGGAGTTTTTTCTACAATCGATGCTATGTCACAACCATTCTTGCGTGAGTCGCTCATCAATACCAAAAACGAGGCCTTGGCCTTGATCGCCGATTCAAAGAGCCTCAAGGAAGTAAAGCGGGTCCGCATCGCCTTCTTGGGCAGGAAAGGAAAACTCAATTCGTTCTCTTCTTCAATGAAAGATCTTGAATCGGAGAACCGCAAACAAGCGGGTAAACTTTTAAACGCCACCAAAAAAACACTCGAGGAAGCCTTGGAAGACCGAGAACGTCAGCTATCTAAACAGGAGAGGGGAGATTGGATTGATGTCACGCTCCCTTCCAAACATCCTCCACTCGGCCACAAACACCCCATCTCGCAGGCAATTGAGGAAATCACTCGTATTTTCGAACGAATCGGATTTACCAGGGTGCGCTATCCGGAAGTCGAGTGGGATTGGTACGCCTTTGAATCTTTGAACATGCCGAAAGGCCACCCGGCTCGCGATGAATGGGAAACCTTCTTCGTCGACCATGCGCAACACCCGCGATTGGGTGCTATGGTTTTGACTCCGCACACGTCAAACGGCCAAGTGCGTGAGATGCATCGCCTGGGCAAACCTCCGATTCGCATGCTCAACATCGCCAAATGCTTTCGCCGCCAACAGGATGTCACTCATACCTCGATGTTTCACCAGTTCGAAGGATTAGTGATAGATAAGGGTATCGGCATCCAACACTTGAAGGGGACCATCGACTATTTTGCGCATGAGTTTTACGGTCAAGGGGTAAAAAGCAGGCTTCGACCATTCCACTTCCAATTTACCGAACCGTCGTTTGAAGTGGACTTCAGCTGTGGCGTCTGCGGAGGAAAAGGCCGACTCGATAATGGTACGCGTTGCCGCTTCTGCAAAAGCGGTTGGCATGAGGTTGCCGGCGCCGGTATGGTCCATCCAGCGGTTCTCAAAGCCGGTGGGGTAGATCCGAGCCAGTATTCGGGCTTCGCGTTCGGGATGGGCATTGAACGCGCCTACACCCTGAAGCCGGGCTTGCACATCGACGACATCCGCTTGTTCTACCAAAATGATCTGCGCTTTTTAGATCAGTTTTAAACCCAAGTCATCAGTCATTAAACAGGAAATAATGAGTAATGTTAAATATTAAATCTTAAATCTTAAACATTAATCATCAGCTATTAGCCATGAACATCCGTATACCGCATCACTGGCTCCTCGATCATCTCGAAACCAAGGCGACTCCGAAACAAATCCAGGAGTACTTATCGCTCTGCGGTCCCTCCGTGGAAAGAATCGAGACGATAAGAAACGACTCTGTCTATGACATCGAAGTGACAACCAATCGCGTGGACATGATGAGCGTACGCGGCATTGCCAGAGAGGCCGCAGCGATTTTACCGGAGTTCGGATTAAAAGCCCGTCTCAAGCCCCTGCGTCTTCGCAATCAAACAAGCCGAAAGCTACTCGATATTAAGATAAAAAACAATCCGAAGCTTTGCCGTCGCATCCTCGCGGTAAAGCTCTCTGACGTCACTATCGGACAATCACCCTCTTGGCTCTCGGAAAGTCTCGAAAAGGTCGGCCAGCGACCGCTCCTTAACGCAATTGATATCACCAATTACGTCATGTGGGAGATCGGTCACCCGATCCATGTCTTCGACTATGATCGCCTGACCAGAAAAACGATCATCGTCCGCGAGGCTAGGAAAGGGGAGACCCTCACAACGCTTGACGGCAAAAAGCACCAACTCAATGGAGGGGAGGTCATTTTTGACGACGGTTCCGGAGAGATCATCGACCTTCCCGGAATCATGGGAACGGAAAATAGCGTGGTAACTGAGAAGACAACCACTATTCTTCTTTGGATTGAAAGTATCGACGCAGAAAAAATCCGAAATGCATCAATGAACCTGGCAATCCGTTCGCAGGCTGCGGTCCTGAATGAAAAGGGCGTCGACACGGAGCTCGGTATGGATGCAATCCGCAGGGCTGTGGATTTGGCTACCAAAGTGACCAAAGCGTCCGTAGACAGCAAAATCACCGACATCTATCCGACTCAACCCTCACTGTCTCCCATCTCACTCGACCAACATGACCTTGATGTCTATACCGGAATGAAGCTGCCTCCCCAAAGGGTTATTCGTATTCTGACCAATCTCGGCTGTAGGGTAACCCATCATCCGTCCCGTTTGAACGGTCGAATAGATAAGAGCGGCGACTATACCGTCACCCCTCCGTCGTGGAGATCACAGGATCTCACGATCGCGCAGGACGTGATTGAAGAAATCGCCCGCATCTACGGTTACTTTAACCTTCCGAGTCGATTGATGGAGGGGGAAATTCCGCTGATTAGTCAGGGAATACCCTTCCACCTTGAGGACAAGATCAAGGATCATCTCGTGGACTGGGGATTTACCGAAGTGTATACGAATTCGCTGGTCAGTAAACAACTTGCCCAATGGTCCGGTTTTGCTCTGAAAACTCATCTTTCAGTGTCAAACCCATTATCTGAAGATCAAGTGTATCTGAGGCGTTCCCTCATCCCGTCACATCTTGAGGTCATGAAAAGTAACGAAGTAAGAGGCAGTCGCTCGATCTTCGAAATCGCTCACGTCTATCATCCGCGTCTCGGGAAAAACCTCCCGCAAGAAAAACTGAGGCTGGTGATGACTGCGGATGGACCGCTCCCCGCAATCAAGGCAACGGTGACCATGCTACTTGAAAAGCTGCGTATCAACTACCAATTCCTCCCTCGCAATGGTGCCTGGGTATTAACTAATCCAATAAGATCAACAGCCATCAGTGCCGCCGACCGCATCGTGGGGAGGCTCGGTGAGCTCAATGCAAGCCTCCTCGAAGCCTTCCAGTTGAATGGCCCGGTCTCTGTTGCAGAATTCAATGTGAACGCGCTCCTGGGGCTTGTGAGGACGCACCCAACCTACCAAGATCTGCCGCAGTATCCTCCGCTGATTGAAGACTTAACGTTCATGTTCCCCGAAAAAACATACTTGGGACAAGTCATTGAAGAAATGACCAGTTTAAGCCGGCTTGTCGAATCGGTTGTACTCAAAGAAACGTACCAGCGCAACTCGACATTCACCATCACCTATCGTCATCCTGATCGATCACTTACTGACAAAGATATTTCTCCTGTACGCATAAAAATAAAAACATTCTTAGAAAAATATTTTAAAGCCAAACTGATCGGCACACTCTAATCCATCCTTAAGGGGTTGGTGTCGGTTGCGGGGTGGGGGATGGTGTGGGGGTCGCTTCCTCCCAAGGCACAATAACACCGATATGCACTTCTCCGCTTTCTCCTTCCTGTCCGGCGGCGTTGCGGGCCCGAAACTTCAACGTGTATTGTCCGTCATCAAGATACATCGTCGTTGAATACGGAGGAGTCGTCAGTGTATCTTTGACAACATCGTTGACAAGAATTTTTACCCATTCGATGGATGAATCGGAAAAAACGTCGATATCCATGGTGACGTCGTTGCTGGATAGCGTGTCATGGTCATGCGGTGTATTCACGCGCACTACGAGGTTTTCTGAACCCTCACAGAGCTCTGCCGGCGGATGGTATCGTTCATCGCTGTTACCACTGCTCCATTCATCGATACCCTTCTGCCAGAATGTTCTGGCATCCTCGGCGAGGAGGTCCGAAGCCTTGAAGATAAAGTATTCCTTCTCATCATAGTCCCCGTTGGCGATTTGCGCTTGTGTAGCCAGCTTTCCTGATGAACGGCACACCTTAAGTTTAGCGTGGATCGGATCCTCACCCGTTGGCAGTGTTCCGCGAATGAATAAATCCTGTCGTTCGGCAAACCCGTCATGTGCCGGGTACCCCGAAACGGTATCAACGGTGGCTTGTTCAACGCCTGAAGGTGGGAGAAACGAGGGATCTGTATGGTTTCGTAGTGCCTCGAGAAATATCCGCCGCCAGATCGGAGCCGCGCCCGAAACACCGGAGGCAACTTTCTGCATAGCGGTATTATCATTATTACCGACCCAAACTCCCACCACGACCGTCCCGTTGGTCCAGCCGACCGTCCAGTTATCCCTCTGATCGTTGGTCGTTCCTGTCTTTACCGCAAGGGTGTGCCCGGCAATATTGATGAGGCTATTCGGACCAAAAGTAACCAAACGGGCGTTGTTATCGGAAAGGACGCTGTTCACCAGGAATGCGACTTCTTCGGAAAGAACCCGCTTGCCCGTGGTCGGCTTGCGTTCAAAGAGGGTTTTTCCGTTCTGATCCTTCACCTCAAGAATTGAAACCGGTTCAACTCGGGTGCCGCCGTTTGAGAAGCTACTGTAGGCTGATACCATATCAATAAGTCGTACCTCTCCGCCTCCCAAAGTCACGGAGAGACCGAGACGGCGCATGTTCTCGGCTGTGGGAGCCAGCGTGGTAAAACCCATATCATGCGCGAGTTCAAGCATGTTCTTAAGGCCGACCAGCTGGAGGATCTTTACGGCAGGTACATTGATGGAACTCGCCAACGCGGTTCGCAGGCTCATCGGGCCGTGATACTCCCCATCGTAATTGACCGGAATATACGGTTCCTCCGCTGTCCTTCCTGGAAACTCCGTTTTGACATCCATGATCGGCGTTGCCGGTGTCAAACCTTTGCCAAAGGCAGTGGCATAAGTTGTCGGCTTGATTGCGCTACCAGGCTGGCGAAGCGACAATGTCACGTTGACCTGTCCATCATAGTCATCAGCAAAGAAATCCTTGCTTCCCACCATTGATAGTATCTCTCCTGTCTGCGGATCCATAACCAGTGCCGCCCCGTTTGTGATATGCAATCCCTCAACTTTTGCGATCTCCTCCGAAACAGCCTCCTGGGCTTTCTCCTGCAGGTCAAGATCGAGCGAAGTCGTCACCGTCAAACCTCCCTGTTCAACCAAACGGTCCCCGTAAATCTCTGCAAGTTGCTCCCGAACGTACATGACGAAATGCGGGGCTTTGATGCTCGTATCTGCCGGAGCAAAAGAAACGCTTCGCAACTCGTCTGCTGCCGCAGTTTCCTGATCGTGGGTGATATAGCCGTCCTCCCGCATGCGGCGCAAGACGTCCTGTGTTCTGCCGATATATGCATCGGGATTGGACCCAAAAGGCGAGTAGGTGGTCGGCCGCTGCGGCAAACCGGCCAGGATCGCAGACTCAACAAGGGTGAGATTTTTTACTTCCTTCTGAAAATAGACTTCAGCGGCTGCCTCTACTCCCCAGGCAGTCCCACCGAATGGAGCTTCATTGAGATACATGGTGAGAATTTCGTCTTTCGAAAATCTGCGTTCAATTTGTACCGCGAGAATGAATTCCTTAATTTTTCTCGGCAAAGTTCGCTCAGGAGACAACAGCACATTTTTGACCAGCTGTTGGGTCAGCGTTGAACCTCCCTGAAGTTTGTGATACATGATCATGGTGTAAACGGCCCGCAGGTACCCTTTCGGATCAAATCCTTCGTGTTTGTAGAAATCTTTATCCTCAATGGCGATCACGGCCTGTCGCAGCGCCATCGGTACGTCCTCAAGGGTGATGGGCAGCCGCCGCTGTTCGCCATAGACGTCCCAAAGCTGTTTACCGTTGCGATCAAGGATTTTGGTGGCAAATCCTTCTCTGCGCACCACGCGATCGGGACGGGGTAGATCTTTCGCATACCAAGCAAAGAGGATGGATGTCAGGAAGATACCGACAAAGACCGTGAAGAAAGCAACCAGGGCCAACGTACGGACCAACTTTGCCCGCACCGGATATTGAAAACCACTTCGGGAAAATTTGAGCTTCCGTATGCGCCGCTTCCATTCGCGCCGCCAAGAGAGCTTTCGCACCATTGTCTTATTGTATCGTTTCTCCGTTGCTGTATCAAACAGGTGTACGCGACGCATACATATTGCACTCTCACATATATTGCTCAGCGTACTTGAGCGGACTCAGGTATTTGAGTGCGGCGTGAGGCCTCGTCTCATTGTACCAGGTAAGATAGT
>Ga0209542_10006275_pt1 | contig 23198 bp, 22 predicted proteins | sample RifCSPhighO2_01_FD_184028 | JGI IMG/M metagenome (GOLD analysis project Ga0209542, IMG submission 184028) | Soil microbial communities from Rifle, Colorado - Rifle CSP2_plank highO2_0.1 (SPAdes) (version 2) | ecosystem: Environmental > Terrestrial > Deep subsurface > Rock core/Sediment ... | reverse complement strand
AAACTACTTTTATAAAATTCTAAATCTTGTAATTTCTAGAACTTCCAAATTCGGATGCAATTCGAGGCACGAGCGAGAACTGTACCGAGACGTATTTAATAATACGTTGAGGGAGGCTCGGAGCGAAGTAACAAAGAAGTGCGCTGAATTTGGAAGTTATAGGGATGGAAGGAAGGCCATAGGGTCCAGATACGCCCTTTGATCTGCAAGTGGCATATAAGCCCCATTACAAGGCGTAGTGGAGACATAAACCTGTGGTCTGAGTCCTTCAGTTATGTAAGCGCCAAAGTGCAAATGGGGCCCAGTTGAATATCCTGCGCCTGGGGTTCCGGGAGCGCCACCACTGAAGGCAATCGTCATTCCTCTATCTACGGCCTGCCCTACTGTAACTTGGGAGGATGACAAATGAGAATAAAGTGTAGAGAGGCCGTTATTGTGTCTAACTAAAATCCATCTACCAAAAGAATAGCAACCTCTTACTTCATCGGTGTTGCCGAGTGCACTTACAATCCCAGAGTCCGCCGCCTTGACCCTTGTACCAACCGAAGCGCGAAAATCTACCCCGTTATGAGTACCTGAGACATAGAGTCTTACAGAGTCTGCGGTGCGACCAAAGAATTGACTGACGGAAATATTATCAAGTGGCCAAGCAAGGATGCCCGAGCGCGCCGCAGGGACTTTTGTAGGATCAATAAAAACTTGCAATCTTGATTCAAACTCGAAAATTTCGCGTTCAAACTCTGCCTTACGTGCCAAATTCCTAGCCAAGATTTTTTTGTATTCAGCCTCGGTATTTCTAGTTTCTTTTAAAAGTTGCTCTTTTTGCTTTTTGGTTGCCTCTACTATTTTGTGTTGAGCATTGTACTCGGCCTCCAGTCTTTCTAATTCATTTTTTTCTTCTTCCGTTTCGGATTTCTGATCTTCTAAAACATTTTTAATAACTTTTAAATCATTAACTTTTTGTTGAACACTGGTCTGGAAGCGATTAAGAGTGTCCACCTCTTCCCAAGCAGAACCAAAATCATCATATTTTAAGAAAATTTCAACCATCGAATTTTCCGATGTTTCGTTTATGAGTCGCAAGGTTTCTCTTAACCCATCACTGTTTTTTTCTATAAGTTTCTCATTTTCTTCGATCTGAATGCCCAGTTTCGACAAATTAAGTGTTGTCGATTCAACTTCATTTTCAGTGACTGCAATATCTTTTAAGAGTTTTCCACGAGTAAGATCAAGCGATTTAACCGCCCCTTGAAGAGTATTAGCCTGTTTAGAGACGCCAACAAGATCAGCTTGATATTTATTTATCTCTTTATTTAACTCAGTGACTGCTTTATTTTTTTCCTCAATTTTTCTCTGGAGTTCGATTATTTCAGCGTTGTTCTGTGCCTGTACGTTTTGAGTTAAAGGTAGCCAAATAATAATCCCAATAAAGAGGGCTTGTGTTAATTTCCAGATGTTTCGAGAATTTCTTTTGCTTTTTTCCATCTATTTAAGGTTTTACTTTTACCCAAAATTTCTACCAAAACAAATGGGTCCGGAGATTGTTCTTTACCTGATAGCGCGTATCGTAGCGGCCAGAGCACTGAACCTTTTCCTTCTTTTTCTGCGTACACCATAAGCTTTTCTTTGATGATTTTAGCATTACACTCCTGCTCCTCCAAATTTTCTATTATTTTTGAAGCTGCATCTAAATGCACTATGGCCCCAGTCGCATCCTTGTCTTTTTTCCAGACAATGAGTTCCCTCTTTAATATTGGCTCTTCGAAGAAACAATCTAGTTCCCCACTCGTAACTAATTCTTTTATTTCACCCCATTTTTTTACTCTCTCCGCGATTAGGTTCACCAAAGCCTCTTTTATTTCTCTCGTATCCCAATTTTCTTTCTTATATTTTCCCAGGTAATTTTTTACCGCTTCAGCCTTTTCTTTATCTCCCAATTTTTTCAAATATTCTTTGTTTACCCAATCAAGTTTTTCTTCATTAAATTTACCGCCCGCAATCTGAATGTGCTCGATAGAAAATTCTTTGACAAACTCCTCGGGTGAAAATATTTCTTTTTCTCCACCCGGATTCCAACCTATAAAAGCCAAGAAATTCATCATCGCTTCTTTAAGATAGCCTTCTTCTTTATATTCAAGAATGTCTTTAGCGCCGTCACGCTTGCCGAGTTTTTTCTTGCCGTCTGCTCGCATGATTGGCGGCAGAGTAACAAACTTTGGATGTTCCACCCCGAGCGCCTCGTAAAGAGAAAGAAATTTTGGAGTCGAAGAAATAAACTCATCCCCACGAAGTATGTGAGTCACTTTCATCTCAATGTCATCAATTATGTGAGCAAAATTATATGTCGGATAGCCGTCGCTCTTTATAAGTATAAAATCATCAATTGCTTCCTCCCCGGCGCTTAAATCCCCCCTTACTTCATCGTGCCACTTGTAAGATTTTATTTCTGGAACTTTTAAGCGAAGCGGCTTTGTACCGTCCCAGACAGGGGGATTTTCGGGTCGATATTCTCTGTATAGAAATGGTTTCTTCGCCTCTTCTGATTTTTTGCGAAGGCCTTCAAGCTCTTCTTCGGTATAAGGATCAGCGTATGCATAGCTCTTATCGATAAGGGTCTGGGCGTATTTTTTGTAGCTTGGGAGGCGCTCTGATTGAATATATGGAGAGTTAGGTCCTCCGATATCAGGTCCCTCGTCCCAAGTGATACCAAGCCAGGTTAAGGCCTTAATAATGTGTTCTTTGGAACCTGCGACTTCCCTCTCTTTGTCAGTATCTTCGAAACGCAGAATAAAAGTGCCTCCGTGTTTTTTGGCAAAAGCCCAGGCAAAAAGAGCCGTGCGGACGCCACCCACGTGCATAAAACCTGTTGGACTTGGAGCAAATCTAGTTACAACTTTTTTCATGATTTAAGATATACGATTTAAGAATTTTTTATCAACCATCTTTCTTTAGAACTTTCAGATTTGAGACAAGTTGTTTGATAAAACTGAGCACCGAAGCGAGACGTATGTACTTATACGTTGAAGTGAGACGTGGAGGTTTTAGCAAAGAAATTGGCCAAATGTGGAAGTTCTATCTCTCATGTTCTAGGGCGATACTGATAATCTCCTCTGCTATCTTATCTGCCGCGTCTCTTTTTGAAAAGTTTTTTGCGGCCTGAGACATTCTTTCTATTTCTGCCCCGTTTCCTAATATTCGATTGATCTCAGAAGCCAAAATATTAGAAGTCAAATTCGTTTCTTCTATTACTGCGCAGGCGCCGCTTCTTTCGTAATTAAAAGCGTTTTTTCTCTGGTGATCTCCGTTTGAATCAGTAATCGGAATAATGATACTAGGCTTTCCCCAACTTGCAATTTCAAAGATTGTCGATCCGGCACGGGATACGATCAGATTTGATGCTCCGGCAGACATTCGTAAACCTAGATTGTTTAAGTAATCGAATGGATGGTATCGCGACTTATTCGGATTGTTTTCTAAAATAACCCCTGCCATCTCTGTTATTTCATCAAAATTATTCTTTCCAGTTTGGTGAATGACCTCAAATTTTGCTAGGAGTTCTGGAAGAGCAGATATGAGTACATCATTTATAATTTGTGAGCCCAAAGATCCACCCAAAACAAAAATAATTGGCGTATTCTCTTCAAGATTAAGAAATTCTCGTGCTCCTTCCTTTAGACTGTTTTCAAACTCTTTTCTTACGGGTTGTCCGGTATAAGCGGTTTTTTCTTTAGGAAAATGTTCGCCTGCTTCAACCCAGGAAATAGCAATTCTTTTTGCAAATTTGGAAGCCCATTTATTTACGCGGCCGGGGACACTGTCTGATTCATGGATAATTACCGGAATTCTTAAAATTCTTGCTGCAAGTAATGTTGGGAAACTACCAAAGCCTCCTTTTCCGAAAACAACATCTGGATAAATAGCAAAAACCATTCCGAGTGACTTTACAATTCCCCACCCAGTTTTAAATAGATCGATAAAATTTAATATAGAAAAATATCTTCGCGCCTTTCCGGCGTAGCTTTTCTTGAAAATTATTTTATGTTCAGAGAGGAGGTGGGGGTCGTAAGCGGAAGGTGCTGCAAAATAGAGAACAGGAGAAACCAAATGTTTTTTCTCCGCTATTTTTTTTATAGATTCTGCAACGGCTATTATTGGGTAGAAATGACCGCCGGAGCCTCCTCCAGTAAATAGTATCTTCATAGGGTTATAACTTCCATATTTGGTGTATTTCGTCGTTGTTCGCGCCTGATTTTTGCCCTTCAAAAATCATGTCGGAAGATTTTTCAGAACGTAGTTGTGAAAAATTTACGACTGAACTACACTCAAATTTGGAAGTTCTAATTTTTTGACTTTATGGACCTTATAGACTTTTGACTGATTTCTTGTGTCTTGAAACGTTTAAAACAATTCCTACCGATGCTAGTGTAAAAAATAATGCTGTTCCACCATGACTCACAAATAGAAGCGGCATACCAGAAAGAGGCACGATTCCAAGCATTGCCGCAATATTAAAAAATGATTGCGACACTATGAGTATAACAATTCCCACTGTTATTAGTCCACCAAACAAATCCGGCGCTTCCTTTGCAACTTTAAGTCCTTGGATAGTAAAAAATACAAATAAAATTATCAGCGTGACACTTCCTACAAATCCGAATTCTTCCGCCGCAACCGCAAAAATCGAATCCCCTATTGGTTCGGGCAAAAATCCGAACTTTTGAATACTCTGTCCCAGTCCCCGCCCGGAGAACCCCCCGGCTCCAATTGCAATCAGTGATTGTTGAATTTGATAACTTGCACCCAAAGAGTCTGAGGACGGATCAAAGAAAGTTGAAATTCTTTGTTGAATATACGGTTTGCTGAATGCAATGTAGGTAAATCCTAAAATCCCAATAACTAAGATAATTATTATATCTCTCCACTTACATCCGGCGGCAATAAACATAGCGAGAGCGGTTGCACAAATGATGAGAAAGGTATCTGTGTCTGGTTGAAGTAAAAGAAAAGACGTCGACAAAATAAGAATAATAAATGGAATGAGTCCAAGTTGAATTTTTGATATCCCACTTTTAATTCCCGAAAGCCAAGCGGCAAAATAGATAATAAAACCCAGTTTCAGAAATTCTGAAGGTTGAAAAGAAATTGGACCAAGATTAAGCCATCGTCTCGCTCCGCCGTGTTCGAATCCTAGATTTGGAACGAAAACCAAAAGTGTAAGCAGGATAGAAAAAAGAAAAATATATAAAGCGTATTTTCTCCAAACTCTATAATGAATACGGGATAAAGTAATCATTGCGACCGTGCCGAGAAAGAGACCTAAAAATATTTGATTGAAAGCAATATCTTTAAATACAGAGACGTCTTTCACCAGAAGTCCGAGGGAAGCAGAAGTAAAAATAAAAAAACCCGCTACCGTGAGAAGAATGATAGATATTAAAAATAGTTTATTTACTTTTTGGAGTTTCATTCTGTTAAATAAGTTCGAATATATCGTCTACAGATGTCTATCATGAACGATAGACCGAATTATACTAATCTACAAATGACTACCAATAAATTCTCGTTTTGGATTCGCAGCCATTAGTATAATTCGTATTATTTGCAGATTAGAACTTGGTGTTTGAAATACAAGATACCAAATACTTTTTCCCTACCACACAAGCGTGAGTATCACTCCAATAAGGGCAAATATAACTCCAATTACCCAAAATCTCATTACGACTTTATATGCTGGCCAGCCGAGAGCTTCAAAATGATGATGAATCGGAGCAACCAAAAAAACTTTCTTCCCTCGAAATTTCTTGGAAGTAACCTGAATTATGCTTGAAAGCGCGGTGGCAACAAGTGGAAAAGCAATTATCGGTAAAACAATTATACCGTATCCCCCGCCGAGAGTGTCCGTTATAAATGCCACTACCGCGAGAGTTATAGTGAGGCCCATAGTGCCAGTTTCGGACATATAAAATCGTGCGGGCGGAATATTAAACCAAAGAAAAGCCAAAATGGCTCCTGTAAGCATGGCGCAAAATGCAGCCAAGTTTATCTGGTTGAGAGTAAAAGCAATTGCAGTGTAAGCGGAAAAAATGATGGCAAATATTCCGCCCGCCAAACCATCTATCCCGTCTATTACTCCGCCAGAATAAATAGCGAGCGTGACAAGTGCAAAAAAGGGAATGAGAAGCCAGCCTATTTCTAATATCCCCCATCTCGGTATATTTATTCCTGTAACTTCAAGTTTGAAAAAGAACCAAAAGCCAATCAAGATACCGATTGCGCCAACCACGATCAGCCTTTTTTTCAAAGATAACCCAACGCTCATTTTTTCCACATCCCCTTTTGTTTCCAGAAAATCATCGATTAATCCCACCAAAGATCCAACGATAAGAGTAAAGAAAGGCAACCATGTTTGGTCACGGCTTAGAAAGTCGATTTTTAAAATTGCTTCTGTGGGAAAGAATTTTGAAATAATCCAAATGCCTAGAATAGTCAAAAAAGCGCTAAGCCAAATAATCATCCCGCCCATTCTCGGTGTCCCAACTTCTTTTTCTTTATGCAAAGAGTTAAAGATGGTAGCGTCTTTGCCGTCATAGGCGATTTTACCAGCTTTCTTCTTCCACATTCGGTGTTTATAGAGAAAACCGGCCACGATCGGAGTGAGGCCAATTCCTATACAAAATGCGATAACCGCAGGCAAAATTACTTTTACAGTGTCGAGAATCATGATGAAGTAGTATATGGTATTTGTTATATAGTATCTAGTATAACAAAAAAATGGCTTCATTAAATTGTTAATTCTTGCTAAAGTAACGCTATGGAAAAACCAGATTTTCTTGGTCAAAAATACACGGATTTAAATAAAAGTCCCGAAGTGGAATCGGCAGCTAGACGTACTGAAATACGCACAGGTCAGGAACTTACAATGGAATTTTGCAAAGATCCCGACACTCGCATTCAAAATTATCTTAACCGTCTCAAAGAGGTTTTTGAAAATCCAGACAAAGATAAACGAGAACGTGGTATTGCATTTCTCAAACAACAACTTCACGAACAGTTTGTTATTAAACCGGAAGATATTCCTGATGCATATTTTGATTCCATAAAACGCAAACACAGAGATGAAGGACGTGGCGATATTGAAATTCCGGCAGATTATCGTCGGGAATTGTCCGAAATAGTGGTTTCTGATCAGGTGCGATCGCTTGATAATTGGATAGATTACCTTTCCTCTGATGATGCTAAATATCCAGATTGGCTTAAATATTTTGCTGTGCGCAGTATGTTGAGGATGGGTAGGTACGACAAGAAAAAGAAATCTTTCACAGAACGCACAGGTGGCACAACTGCGCCTTTTCCTGAGCTAAATCGGGAAGCACTTGCGATTGTTCTCGAATCATTTGAACGACGAGAAAATGGTGAACAACCAAAATTTGGCTACGACATACAGGAAGAAACAAAAAGACAATTTCTTGATTTTTTAGAGAAAAAGAACTTTACCAAACTCTATGCGTTAGCAGTTGAAGAATTTAAGCCAATTGCTGAAGAATTGCTTCAAATTACCGAGGGAGAGTGGCGTACATACCCGCGGGGATCAAATCCTCGTCCGTTAGTGGAGTCCATTGCTCCCCACGGCACTGGATGGTGTTTGCGCGGTGAGTCTATGGCTGAACGCTATCTTGTAAGAGATAAAAATGAACTCCATGTTTTTTATTCTCTCAATAAGGAAGGAAATCCGACTGTTCCTCGTGTAGTTATGGTTGTTAATAATGACAATAAGCTTACTGAAGTGAGGGGTGTCGCGCCAGAAGAAAATCTCGACACATATATCGGTCCTGTCGTTGAAGCAAAACTCAAAGAATTTCCTGACGGTGAAGCATACAAAAAGAAATCATCTGACATGAAACTTTTGACTGCGATAGAAAACAAGATGAAGCAAAAACAAGAACTTTCCAAAGACGATCTTGTTTTGTTGTACGAAATCAACAACACCATCGAAGGATTCGGATATCAGAAAGACCCGCGAATCAATGAACTTCGTAAAGAAAGAAACCCAGAAAAAGACATGGCGATTGTTTTTGAGTGTTTACCAGAGCAAATTGCTCACAATCTCGCCGAAATAAATCAAAATATCAAAGCGTATGTCGGCCAGCTTGAGCCGGGTGTCTTCGATATATTGCCAGAAAATCTCGAACACATCTACACTTCATTTCCCGAAAATAAAATTCGCAGGGAACACGTTGAGATTGGAGGTAAGTCGGCGGAGCAACTTATAAACGAGATGATTACTGCCGGCATACGTATCTCTAACTATGCTGAATCAATGCTCCAGAGTCATGAATTTGTGTATGGTGAGAACAAGGAGGAAGCTACTCTTATTCATCTTACTGTCTCTGACCTCGGATTAAAGAGTTTAGCTACAACCGATCAAATTTACGAACGCGCTCAAATTCTTGGATTGGAACTGTGCCCGCCAGATACTGGTCCAAATTATCGTTTGAAATATAAAGACCAACCTTTAGGAGAAGGTATTTATATAGGAATGAAGCAAATCAGGGGTTATAACGGCTATCCAAGTATCTTCAATCTCATTCGTCGTGTCGACAACGGTTTGTTGTTGTTGCGCGACACCTGGGCTAATCCTTCCAGTGAGTGGAATCCAATCAATGGGTTTATGTTTCGTCTGCCACCAAAAACTAAAGCAGCCTAGTAAAAAATATTCGTGTCATTCGTTGGTTAGTGTCGCGTTCTTTTCTTGCAGAATATACTCACGAGTTGCTTTTACTAGTGCTTGAATATCTTCAAATCTGCCGTCTATTGTTGATCCTAAAATTACTGCAACAACAGGTCGTCCAATTCCAGGATCAAATAAAATAGCCAAATTTCCTCCTGCTAAGTCAGTAAAGCCGGTTTTAGAGAACATGATGCCGGGAATAGAATCGACAATCAGATTAGTGTTTTTTATCTCATGTTCTATGCCGGAAAGCGAAGTAAACTTTGTTTTCTTTGTTGACGTCTCGCCAACAAGCTCTGGGTAATCTTTAAGCAGTTTTTCAAACATTATTCCAACTTCTCTAGCCGTCGAGTAAGCGCCGCTTATTGTTTCATCTTGGTCCAATCCAGTTTCATTCGTAATTTGAGTTTTAACCATACCGAACTCTTTAGCCTTTTTATTCATGAGGGCGACAAAGTTCTCTCTCCCACGTTCATAATCCGTAGTGTTTAAATTTTGAGCACCAGCGAGAGAAGCTATTGCGCGTGCGCCGTCATTTGAAGAAACAGTCAAGCTAAAAGCCACCAAATCTTTAAGTAACCAGCGCTCATCCGAAAGTAATCCAGTATCTCCTTCGGGTTCTAAAAATTCTTTGTTTATTAAAATCTCGGTGTCGGGCAGTAAAATATCGAAAGCAACTGGAGCGAGTAGCATTTTGGTAATTGAGGCGAGTGGTAGGACCTCATCAGCGTTTAATTCAAATAATGTTTTATTATTTTTGATATCGAAAACAATCGCCGATTTTCCAATCAAATTAATTTTTTTAAACGGATCTTCCGCTTTTTCTTCACTAGTTTCCCGTTTGTTCTCGGTTTGTGTGTCCCCCGCTTTTGAGTTCCCCGCCGCAGGCTCAATTGGCAAAATAAAAGACCCGGCAAGCAAGATTGCCATTGCGCTTAGGGGAACGATTTTTTTAATATCAAATTTCGACATAGGTTCTAATATACTAATTATACTAATCTACAAATGATTACAAATAAATTCCGATCGAAGGATTCGCAAGTATTAGTATAATTCGTATCATTCGTTGATTAGAACTTGGCTTGCTTCTTTTTGGCCGAGCCTCAATCTATCTATTTCTGCTCGCATGGCACTGTATTCAGGCATTTCTTCAATATTTTTCAAACCCAGATGAGTTAAAAGATCGAAAGTAATTTTATATAAATTCCCTCTAATTTTTTCGTCAGTGGTTTTTTCAATCAAGCCCCTAATGGATAGATTTCGTAAAATATAACTTGAATTTACTCCTCTTATATATTCAATCTCTTTTTTGCTTATCGGACCTTTATAAAAAATAACCGAAAGTGTTTCAAGGGACGCCTTGCTTAATTCACCTTCAATTTCTTCTTTATTTATTTTTGAAATAATGGAACTTAGTTCTGGACTCGTGCCGAGCATAACTTCATTATTCAAAGTTATAAGATTGAGTCCTCTACCTTCTAATTTTTGTTTTAGGATGTTAAGGGCATCTTGAATTTCCGCCTCGGTTTTTTCTAGGCTTGCAGACAATTTTTTTATTGTCATCGGCTCACCACGAGAAAATAGTATGGCTTCGATTTGGGTGTCTAAATTCATAAATAGTAATTAGTACATTAGTACTTAGTAACTATACTGTATTTTCAATACTAATTTCTCCGAAATGACTCTCTTGCTCCGCTTGCACCGTGCCTCGTTTTATTAATTCAAGTACAGCGAGAAATGAAACAATAATATTTTGTTTGTTTTCACTCTTTCCAGAAAATTCTCGGAAACTTGTTTTAAAGCTTTGACCAATTCTTTTTAGAAGTCTTTCAATTGTTTCTTCCAAGCTCATGACTTTCCTCACAGTTTTTGTCGGTAATTTTTCTGGGGCTGGAAAAGCAGAAATTACGGAGCGGATCGACTCTAAAATCGATTGCGGTGTAATCGCAGGAGATGGCGTAAATACTGGTGTAATAAGTGCCCCTCCGCGGAAATATATAACATTTTTTCCAAACCTTTCTTCTATGTTGTGACTCAAATCTTTAAAAATTTTATATTCTTTGAGTCGGTTTTCCAAATCGATAATATCCCCTTCCTCTTCTGGACTCAGTTCTAGATTTGGCAATAAAGATTTCGATTTTATAAGAAGTAGTGTGGATGCAATTACAATAAATTCTGCGATCTCTCCCACGGGGAAATCACCCTTGCCCTCGATGTAGGAAATAAAATCATCGGTAACTTTGGCTAAAGTTATATCGTTTATGAATAGTTGCCTCTTTTCAATAACCTGAAGCAAAAGATCAAGCGGCCCAGTAAATACCGGTGTTGTGATAGAAAATTTTAAATTTTCCATTAGTGTAGATGTATTTTTTATAGTCCGCCAGATGTCTCAATTATCTCTTGTGGCAGTTTTTGAATCTCAAAGAGAAAGATGTAATCCTTAGCTTCGATTTTAATTTGTGGTTTAGGCGCCGGTTCAACTGCTACTAAAGTAATAGCTTCGGCTTCAGTTGTGGTGGGTTCCATTAATTTAAAAATTTGTCCTGCTTCTCCCATGCCGCTTCCAAGCACTGTTTTGAGTCTAACTGTGCCGGCTTGAACACAAGTAACATCTGCGGGGCACCTACTATCTTCTTCGACTGCAATTGCTGTGATTGTTACCCCCAAAGCACTTACTTTCTCGCCAATTCTGAGAGATATTTTTTCAGCAAGATTCACAGCCTGAATTAGTGAATCAATAGTCTCTTTTGATGTAGCAGAAATGCTGAGTCTGGCAGAAGTGTTTTTAAGTAATGTTGCGTATCCTTTAGACGAGATTGTTCGTTCAGCTGAAGTTATTGGTTGTTCAATACTACGAATATACTCGATTCGATCGCCATTCACCTTGTAGTATCCTTCGAAAGTTTCAACTCCCTCAAAATCAGTAGTTATAAATCCTGGAAAAGCTAATCTTACCAATTCCGCATCGAAGCCTTCAATTGGCTGTCCGATATCTTTTACTCCAAGCGCGATTATTTGAGCTTCGAAATATTTAGCCATCTCTGCTCCATTATCTTGGACAACCGGGTTTTGTGGTTCAGATTTATCTTTTCCAAGATAGGAGATACCCAAAATTATTAAAAGCAAGATTATGACGATGATAATAGATTTCCTCATATATTTTTCATAACTTCCACTTTTGGCCAATTTGCTTGCTAAAACTTCCGTTCCTCGCTCGCCGTATAAGTACATACGTCTCGTTTCGGTACTCAATTTTATCAAACAATTTGTCTCAAATCTGAAAGTTCTAAGTTATTTATTTAATAATGTTCAATTATTTTTTCTTTTTAATAACATCAATTCCAAGATCTTTTAATTGTTTCTCTCTTACTTCAGAAGGAGAACTCATCATCAGATCTCTTCCTTCCCCTGTTTTTGGAAAAGCGATCACTTCGCGGATGTTCGGTTCTCCCTGAAGCAACATAATGAGTCTGTCCATACCCCAGGCAATTCCTCCATGTGGCGGTGTTCCAGATCTAAAAGCATTCAGCATGTGGCCAAAGTTTTTCTCAACGTCCTCCCGCATATACCCTAGTATTTCAAACACAGCGAGCAAGTCATCTGCTTTGTGATTACGGATACTCCCTCCTCCAATTTCATAGCCGTTAAGCACGATATCGTATTGCTCTGCGATCACGGTATTAATATCTTTCTTTTCTTTTATTTTTTGTCGATCTTCTTCCTTTGCCGCAGAAAAAGGATTGTGGGTGAATGTCCATTCTCCTCTTTCGAGCCCTGTTAATTTTTCCTTATCAACCTTCTCGAAGAAAGGAAAATCTATTACCCAACAGAAAGCCAGAAGGTTCGGATCATTTTTATCCTTCCTAATATCTGGCCGGTCATTGCCGTATTTTTCCATAGCATCCTTGTATGTAATGTGTGGGAATGGTATCTCCTGAATCTTTTTTTCAGGATAAAGTTTTGTAACGATGTCTATTAAGAGTGCTTCATTTAATGCCAATATATCTTTTTGAGTTACAAAACTCATTTCAAGATCAAACTGGGTAAACTCTGGTTGTCGGTCGCCTCGAGTGTCTTCATCTCTCATACACTTAGGAAACTGAAAATATTTCTCCATTCCAGCAGTCATTAAAAGCTGTTTGTATTGCTGTGGAGATTGAGGCAAAGCATAAAATTTACCTTTATCGAGCCTCGAAGGAACAATATAATCCCTGGCCCCTTCTGGAGTTGATTTGGTAAGTATCGGTGTTTCTATCTCTGTGAATCCTTTGTCGGTAAGATAATTTCGCATGAACTGCAAAACTTTGTGTCGATTTCGAATATTTTTCTGGAGTCTTGCTCGTCTTAGATCAACGTATTTATATTTAAGTCTAATTTCTTCACCAATTTCTTTTCCGTCACCCGCAATATCAAAAGGTAGGGTTTCTGATTCATTCAAAACAGTGATAGATAAAATCTCTAATTCTATATTTCCATTTTGTTTTTCTTTTTGAACATTTTTTGCTGGGCGTTCGTTGACTTTTCCGACTACTTGAAGAACCCACTCTGGACGAACTTTTTCGCCGACAGCATGAGCTTCTTTTGCATTAGGTAAAATAACTCCCTGAACAAAACCGGTCATATCCCGAAAATCAAAAAAGATCATCTTTCCCTGATCACGTCGAACATCTACCCATCCAGAAATGGACACTTCTTTCCCAACTTTTTCTTTCAGATCTTTTATATATGTTCTTTCCATAATTTTTAATAAATTTTAAGTCCTATCTTTTCTTTGACAGAGTTCATTTTTTTCTCCGCAATAGTTCTGGCCGCTTCCCCACCCTTTTTTAGTATATTGAGGATCAAAGCTTTATCTTTCGAAAGCTCCGCACGCTTTTCTCTTAGTGGCTTAATAAAACTTTCGATGTCAGCAATCAGGGCTTCTTTCAAATCTTTATACTTGCCTTGGTGTTTCGCATAGAGTGCGTCTAGATAATTTTTGTCTCTAAACAATTCATGAATCGCTCGGACATTCACGGGCACTCCACTTCCTGAATCTGTAACAATTCCCATTACAGCCTTTCGAATTTCATCCTCTGTCGCGAAAAGTGGAATTGTATTTTTATAACTTTTGCTCATTTTCTGGCCGTCAGTGCCCGGCACTATTTGAACATTCGGCAAGATAATCGGTTCTGGTAATTTAAAAGTCTCGCCGTAAACGTTGTTAAATTTCATTGCAATATCGCGAGTGTATTCCACATGTTGTTTCTGATCCTGGCCGACAGGCACTACGTCCGTATCGTAAAGCAAGATATCAGCCGCCATGAGAATCGGATAATTAAAAGTACCCACACTTATTTCTTTATTCTTCGCTTCAGCATCTTTAAAAGCATGTGCTCGCATGAGATACGGCATTGTTGTGATCGTATCAAAAATCCAAGTGAGTTCCGTATGAGCAGACACGTCGGATTGTCTGAAGATAATTGACCTTTGTGGGTCGAGGCCGATTGCCAAATAATCGAGAGCGAGGTCCACGATATTTTCCTCCATCTCTTTCTTATTTTGAATGAAATTAAGAGCGTGGTAATCAGCCAACATGTAGAGACCAGAAAAATTATTCTGAAGATCCACAAACTGCTTCATGGCCCCAAAGTAGTTTCCAATATGCGGCCGTCCCGTAGGCTTCACCCCCGAGAGAAGAATTTTCTTTTGTGTTTCTTTGGCCATAATCACTAAATATTAACATATGAACTAGTGACGAGGAAGCTTAGCCTTAGGAAGAATTCGAATCTATAAAACTATAAATATAAAAAAACCACGAAGTATCCAGTGTGGATTTTCGTGGTGTTTTATCCCCTCCCGCATCCCTTATAGGAATTCAGGAAGTGCTTTTCACCTTACCCCCGTCTTCCTTCCAAAGTCGCAGTCTTCTGTGGGATATCCCGTAAGTCCCTGCCAAGCTGTTGAATGAATAGATGTGCTCATCTTCTACAACACTAAGAAGTCTGGACATCTTTTTACCACCACGTACTCGAGTTTCGAGGATGACATACAGTCTTCCTCCGAGGAAAGGTTTACTGGCTTGTTCGGGGGTCATCCCGAGAATTCTAGCAAGTGTCAACAGGGCAGCAGATGGTCTTTTCTTTTTGGGCATAATAACCTTACTGGGGGGTTTGCGGATTTAATTGGTTCTAATAAAGATATTATCATACATATACTCATGTGTAAATAAGTCCCGAACCCTAAGTAAATTTTTCTCTCGCGAAAACGATCGATTGATGAAAAGTTTGCCGGAGGCTCTTTTTTTATTTATCACACCTAGCGCCTAGAGCCTAAATTATTTTCTCATAAACAAAACGATAAAAACTATAGGGATAGTTAGAAGCCAGAAGAAGTAATTTTGTGAGGCGAAGATCCCACCAGTTATTGGTAGAAGTTCCGATATTTTCTCCGAAGGAATTACCCGGTTTACTGTGACAAGAATCATCGATAGGACAAATAAACTGAGAAGAACCATTTTGGTTATGCCTCTATTCGATGTGTAGACCATAGTTCGGCCTGTTATGTTGCAAAGGATAAGAAATGTGACTAGAAAGAAAATTAGAAAAATTCCAAGCTTATTTAAAAAGGTTTGCCAGTCGGTGTCATTAAAAAATATTAGCTTTTCTGAAAATGGAAATTGAGAATATAAGAAAATCGCGGGATAAAAAGACAAGATAAAAGCGACCGTTTTGCCGCGGCCTAAAAGATAAGTAATTATAAAACAGACAATAAAAAGGAGGACGAGAAGGATTAGTTCCCCGCGGAGATTAGATAAAATTGATGCAAAATTCATGAATAAGTCCACTAATTAGCACTTAGCTTTTGAAATACTAAATACCTTCTCCCCTAAGTGTTTCTAGAATTTTCTTCGCGTCTTTCGAGAGCTTCTTTGGTAATTCGATACTTATTTTAATTAGAAGGTCGCCGCGGCGGTTTTTTTCATATACTACACCTTTGCCTTTCACTCGGAGTGTTTCGCCGAAAGTGATATTTTCTGGAATCTTGATTTTCAAACTACCATCTAAGGTTTCCAAATTATATTCTCCGCCCAAAAGAGCGTCAGTCAATTTAATATTCAAGTCAGTTATAATGTTGTTTTTATCTTTTCTGAATTGCAGATCTTTTTTAACGTAAACTTTTACGTACAAATCACCCGAGGTGCCGCCTGAAACAGCCTCCCCTTCTCCCACGAGTCTTATTACTTCCCCGCTTTCTACCCCGCCCGGAACATTGATTGAAATTTCTTGTTCTTTTTTAACAATGCCAAGTCCACTACATTTATGACATTTTTCTTTTGGAATTTTTCCTTTACCGTGACATTTATCGCAAGTTCGATTTACTGAAAAGTTTCCAATGAAGGATTTCTTAACTTCACGGATTTGTCCTTGGCCGTTACAGGTTTTGCAAGTTATAAGTTCAACGCCTGGCTTTGCACCACTTCCACTACAAATATCACAAGTAGCAGTTTTGTGTATTAAAATTTTTCTTTGGGTTCCAAAAACAGATTCTTTGAAAGAGAGTTCAAGGTCGATAGAAATATCACGGCCACGTCTGGTTTTAGCTCGGCTACCTCCGAAAAGATCACCAAAAATGTCTCCAATGTTGAATCCGTCAAAATCTCCACCTTCAAATCCACCACCGCCAAAATCACCCCATTCAAAAGGTCTTCCTCCGGCAAATCCGCCTCCGTTTTGGTCGCCTGTGCCAGTTGAAAAGACCCGGCCGTATGAATCATACTCGGCACGCTTTTTATCGTCAGAGAGGACGCTATAGGCCTCATTTATCTCTTTAAATTTGGCTTCGTCACCTTCTTTCTTGTCAGGATGGTACTTATGAGCCAGTTTGCGAAAAGCCTTCTTTATTTCCTCTTTATCCGCTCCCTTTTCAATGCCAAGAATTTCATAGTAGCTTTTCATATATATGAGTATATCAGATTACGAAATTATTCCTGTTTCTTGTCTTTCTCTTCCTTCACCTCCGCATCTCTGACATTTTCTTCCTTCTTTGCTTCGCCTTGTGGCGCTGCCTTGCTCATATGTTCTCCGATTTTTTGGAGTTCTGTCGAAAGATTTTCGGTAGCTTTCTTTGCAGAAGCAATATCTGTGCCATCTTTTTCTTTTTTTAGCACGGCGATTTTTTCTTCGATGCCCTTCTTCAAGTCTTCAGGTATTTTTCCTTCAGCGTCTTTAAGAGCTTTTTCGGCTGTATATATTAATTGTTCGGCCAAATTTCTGACCTCGATCATTTCTTTTTTCTTCTTGTCTTCGTCAGCGTGGAGCTCAGCTTCCTTTTTCATCTTTTCGATCTCTTCTGGAGAAAGTCCGGAACGAGCCTCGATTTTTATTGATTGAACTTTGCCAGTTGTCTTTTCTTTAGCGCTCACATTCAAGACACCGTTTCGATCAATATCAAAAGTGACTTCCACTTGTGGCATACCACGCTGTGCGGGAGGAATACCGTCTAGGATGAATCTTCCCAAACTTTTATTGTCAGTGGCCATTGGTCGTTCACCTTGGACGATATGAATTTCTACTGAAGTTTGATTGTCAGCTGCAGTTGAGAACACTTGCGACTTTGAGGCCGGAATCGCCATATTTTTTTCAATGAGTTTCGTAGCAACTCCGCCCAAAGTTTCGATTCCCAAAGAGAGAGGGATAACGTCGAGAAGCAAAACATCTTTGACGTCTCCTGAGAGCACTGCGCCTTGAATTGCGGCACCGAGCGCCACCACTTCATCAGGGTTAATTGATTGGTTTGGCGTTTTTCCAAAAAGCTCTTTCACTCTCTCAACGATCTTTGGCATTCTTGTTTGTCCTCCAACCAAAATTACCTCGTCTATTTCCGAGAATTTAAATGGAGAAGCCTCGACGGCTCTTTTTGAAATTTCAATTGATTTGTCGATAAATTCTTGAGCTAGGTCTTCAAGAGCGGCTCTGGTCATTTTTATAAGGAGATGCCTTGGGCCAGAAGAGTCAGATGTGATGAACGGAATGTTAACTTCTGTTTCAGTTGCAGTTGAAAGTTCGATTTTAGCTTTTTCTGCTGCCTCGTCGAGTCTTTGTAGAGCCAATCTGTCTTTGGTAATGTCGATTCCTGATTCCTTTTTAAATTCACTTGCGAGCCATTTTATAATTTTCTGGTCGATGTCTTTTCCTCCCATGTGACTGTCTCCATCGGTCGATTTAACTTCGATTGTTGACTCTGTGGCGTCGTCCCCTATTTCAAGCACTGATATATCAAAAGTTCCGCCTCCGAAATCGTAGACGGCAATTTTCTCATTTTTCTTCTTGTCGAATCCATAAGCGAGCGCGGCGGCAGTTGGTTCATTTATAATTCGCTTTACATCTAATCCAGCTATTTTTCCTGCGGCCTGAGTTGCTTTTCTTTGATTATCGTTAAAATATGCTGGGACAGTGATGACTGCCTCGGTAATTTTTTCTCCCAATTTTGCTTCGGCATCAGCTTTAATTTTACTTAGAATCATCGCTGAAATTTCTTCCGCGCTGTAATTTTTATTCCCCATTTTCACTTCAACTCCCCCAGTTTTGGACTCAACCATTTCGTATGGCACAGTAGCTCTGTCTTTTTGCACCATTGGATCATTAAAGTCATGACCAATAAATCTTTTTATAACAAAGACTGTATTAGTTGGGTTTGTGACGGCTTGGCGTTTAGCTAAAAGTCCCACGAGTCTTTCTCCTGTTTTTGATATTGCCACAATAGAAGGAGTAGTTCTAGCTCCTTCGCTGTTTTCCAGAATCTTTGGTGTGCCGGCTTCCATAATGGCCACCGCAGAGTTTGTTGTTCCTAAGTCGATACCTATTATCTTGCTCATATTGTTTATATTAGAATCTTCACATTTGGCGCATTTCGTCGTTGCTTCGCTCCGAGCCTCCCTCACCGTATCAGTACATACGGCTCGGTACGGTTCTCGCTCGCGCCTCGAATTGCATCCGAATCTGAAGATTCTAAGAGTTAAGTTCTAAGTTATTTATTATATTAGGGTTAAAAATATTTTAAATTTTTGATTATTTTGTTATTTTATCTCATCGGCACAAATCAAATCAAGTCCATTGTTTTATTCTTGAATCTTGAATCTACCCTTCTCTGTACTCCGCTATCTTCACTTTCGCTGGTCTCACTGGTCGATCATACAACGTATATCCTTTTTGTGTTACTGAAATAATTTTGTGATCCTCCTCCTTTTTTGTTGTCGGAGTTGTTTCTAGAATTTCGTGCATTTCTGAATTGAACATTTGGCCTTCCGGTGACAATTGTTTAACACCAGCGCCCTCAAGTGTTCGGAGAAGTTGTGAATATATGTGCTCTATACCAAGGCGCCAATTCTTTGAAACGCTTTCCCAAGCTTCTTTGTTGGAAAATGCCATATCAAAGCTATCTAAAACAGGAATGATATCGAGGATTAAATTTTGGTTGGCGAATTTGATTATCTGCTTGGTATCTTCCGAATTCTTTCTTGTTGTGTTTACGAAATCTGCTTTTGCTCGATGAAGATCGTCTAAATACTTGTTTTTTGCGGCCTCTGCTTCTTTTAGCTTTTCCCGAAGTTTAGAAATTGTTTGTTTTGGATTTGCTGCAATCGCACCTTCCTCTGTTTCTTCAAACGAAATATCATCAACTTTTGTTTCTTCTTCTTTTAATTTATTTTCTTTTTTATCGTCTTCCATATTGGGAGGTATTATAGCATACAATTAAACTTAACAAAAGCAAAAATAGCAAATCATCACTTCTCTACAATTTTCTATAAAATTAAGTCGTTTCAAGAATCATCCAAGGACCATAAAAAACAAAGACCATCTTAGTTCTTCACATACACTATTTTTGTCCTATAGGATAAAAATAGTGTATGTCACAAAGTTGGTGTTTCGGAAAAAACGAGAGAAAAATTAAGATAGAGGCAGGTTAAAATACTTTCTTATTGTATGGTCGTCTTCAATTTCCTCGACGATGAGATATAAGAGATCTTTTCCAATTTTGAAATCTGATTTTAAAAGAGTGACGTATTCTTCGCAATCATATGGATATATCCAAACACTGTCTTGGAGTCTCTTAAATCCAATACGATCAAGTGTCCAGCGAATTTTAGTTCGAGTCGTTCTTTTTTTCTCTGGTATATCAAAAATGAGCACTCTCCATTTACCATCCCATTTATTCGGCTTTTCCGCCCTCAATGTGGAAGGGTCTAGATATCTGAGTCTGACCTTTCCTTTTGTGGTGAGAAATAAAAATCCTTTTTCATCTTTCGCGATATAGCCGCTTTTTATAAGTTCTTTGCGAGCGCGAGCAATTACTTCTTTCTGCCGTTTATGCGGACTAATTCCAAAAAGTTTTAATGCCTGAAGAGCTCCTGGCGCTACAAGAGCAACACCCAAAAGACCCGCCATTCCGATTGTCCCCAGTATTGCTTTTTGAATATCAGACTTTTTCTTTCTGCTAGCAACTTTTTTCTCTAAATTCTCCATACACTAAGTATAGCCTATAGGACGAAAATAGTGTATGTGGGTTTAGTAAAATTTTATAGGTATGAATTTTATAAAAAGAAAAGGCACCGTTCGGAAACGGTGCCAGTTGTGACAACACTTGAAAGGTGGTTGTCATTTACCTTCGAGCGAACTATCGCTCGAGATCGAAGTACTTGGCTGGAGCGAGAGATAGACCCACGAGATCGAGGTTATCGTGTCTCTGGCCAATTTGTAACTCTTCTCCGCTCTCCGTACTGTAGCGAACCACAACGTGTGGTTCGTTGTTCCATGCCACCATGAGCGGATACTCGATCTCCATGTTCCTCAACTGCCTCACAAGCTTTTGTGGAATAGGAGTTATCGTGTCCATTTGCCAGTTGTCACTGAAGGCAATGACCGGAATCTTGAAGTTCCTCTTCAGATCGATGATGTCCCACAGAAAGCGACGGTCATGCTCCAGATGATCTCGTGATGCAATCCTGGACATATCGACTGCGAGCTTCTCAATGAGCGTCCGGGGAACTTTCCACGGACTCTGCACGATCAGCTTGGCGAGTTGTGCGACGATGGCCTTTCCATGCTCGCCAGACAGAGAGTGAAGCATCTCGGGGTATCCACCCAGCCTCACGATCTCATTGACCAGGGACTGAAGGAATGCCATCGCCGTGCCGAGTCCGGACACAAGCGATGACGGGGAATTCTTGGTCGTCATACAGCTACTTCTTTAGGTTTATGACTTATCCATCCTGTCCGCAATGTGCGGACGCTCGGACTTGCCTAAAACCTTCTGACCAACATCATAACATAACAGATATTAAAGTCAAGGAGAAATTGTACAAATCAAAAAAGCCCTTTGTTTTAAGGGCTTTTTTCGTATTTATATTGTCTTTATATCTAATACTATTTTCTCTACCTTTTGCTCCAGTGTGGAGTCGCTTCTGAAGAAGCTCCTCAAGAACCCACGGTTCTCGACGGCCTAAGGGCCTGCTTTCCTCCACGGAAACTTCCCGGTTTCCGACCCTTCCACTCTCCACAATAGTCTCACTATCGTTTCGACCATTGTGGAGCCTTTCTTGCTTTTTTGAGACCGAATTTTCTTCTTTCTTTTGCTCGGGGATCACGTTTAATAAATCCAGCTTGTTTGAGTTTCTTTCTGAGTTCAGAATCAAATACCAGTAATGCTCTAGAAATGCCGTGACGCATTGCGCCAGCTTGAGAGCTGATACCGCCTCCTTTTAAAAGTACAGTAACTCTGAATTTTTTATTTACTTTTGATTTGACCATCGGTTCTTTCACGGTCATTCGCAAAGTTTCTGTAGGGAAATAAGCCTCGATATCTTTATCGTTTACTGTAAAAGAATTTTTTGGCGCCTCAAACATTCTGACTCTGGCAATAGAAGTCTTTCTTCGGCCAACAGCTTCAAAATAAGCCTCTTTGCTGGCCTTTTTTTCCTCCGTCTTTTCTGTTTTTGTTTTAACTACCATATATTTCAATCTCTACCCCGTGAGATAACTTCGTATCTAATGGGGTTAATCTCAAATTTAAAATCTCAAATCTTTTTATTCAACCACATTCAGATTTTTGATCATCTTTGCTCGCAATTTATTCTTTGGGAGCATTCCGTAAACAGCAGTTTTAAGAACATCCTTGTACCCTTTTCTGGTAACCAAATTATCCATTGCCTCAGTTTTTATACCACCTGGGTAACCAGTATATCTAACGTACTTTTTTGTAGTGAGCTTCTTCTCATCAATGTCCATCTTTGAAGCATTGATGATTTCAACTTCTGCATCGGCCACTCTTTCTCTTCTGAATCCTGGTGTATTTTTGCCCATCAAAATAACTGCGATTTCTGTCGCTAGTCTTCCGAGCTTTTTATTTTTGGCATCAATAGTGTATTTCATCTTCTTTGTTTGAGTCTCTAGATTACTTGGATTCAACCAAAAGGTCAAATCCAGATCATAACTTTCAGATTTGGATGCAGTCCTAGGCGACCCGCGAGCATGCGCACCAAAATGTATGTACTTATACATTGCGGGAGCAAGCGGAGCGGTCAACGCCGGAATGCGCCAAATCTGAAAGTTATGTTAGACCATTTCGATTACTGCTATCCTACTTCCGTCACTCACCCTCCTTGGAACTTTGATAATCCTGGTGTATCCCCCTTTTCTTTCTTTGTACTTTGGACCAAGAACTTCCATGAGTTTTTTTGCTCCATCAATTCCAACCTTACTTATCAAAAGCCTTCTTGAAGAAAGTGTTCCAACCTTAGCGTGAGTTATCATTTTTTCTACGTAAGGGCGGAGTGACTTTGCTTTAGCTTCGGTTGTTTTGATTCTTTCTTTCAAAATTAAAGAACGAGCCAGGCCAGCAATGAGTGCCCTTCTTTGGTTTACTTCTCTATTAAATTTTCTAAGTTTGTTTCCGTGGATCATGGATTAGATTTAAGATTTATGATTATTCGGATAGTGTGATTCCATATTTACCCAACGCTTTCTTTATTTCGGTCATTCCTTTATTTCCGAGACCGCTGATTTCAAGAAGCTCACTCTCCTTTTTGAGCGCCAGCCCACCTATCGTCCTTATGTTTTCTGTCGATAGAGCGTTCATAGTTCTTGTGGAAAGATTAAGAGATTCGATTCGGGTCTTCAAAGCATCATTGTCGACTACAGCCTCTTTTTCTTCTTCTGCCTTTTTGCTTTCCTTCTTATCCGATACTTTAGTTTCTTCTTTTGCTTCTTTCTGGAAACCAACGATAGCGTTAAGTTGGTTGATCATAATCTCAATAGATTTTTCTAGAGATTCTTTAGGAGTTATTGTGCCGTCGGTTTCGATAAAAATTCGAAGTCTGTTGAAGTCTGTTCTGTCTCCAACACGCATATTTTCAACTTCATAATTTACTCTTCGAATTGGAGTAAATATCGCATCCATGGCAATGGTTCCAATATCCACTTTGTCTTTTTGC